>Ga0307373_10000495_pt1 | contig 74674 bp, 66 predicted proteins | sample OX2MG_FD_202534 | JGI IMG/M metagenome (GOLD analysis project Ga0307373, IMG submission 202534) | Soil microbial communities from Risofladan, Vaasa, Finland - OX-2 | ecosystem: Environmental > Terrestrial > Soil > Coastal area > Acid sulfate soil | place: Finland: Risofladan, Vaasa | collected... | reverse complement strand
TTGCTCTGCGGGTTCCACAATCGCCTCCGGAACCAGCGACCACCCCCACCCAGGAGGTAGGGCGTCCCGGGCCGCCCCGCAAAGGCCAGGGATGTTGGTGAGTCTCTCTTTTTGCATTCCCACGTGATCCCATCGCGAGCAACGACGCGAAGGGGAGTCGACCGATGACGGTGTTCGGAGCCGACCCGACCCGATGATTGATTATCTTCCCCGTCGCCGGGCCCGCCAGCTGGATCCCCTAATCAGCGCGCATGCACCACTTCCGCGTTGCGGCTCCGTAATGTTTGGACGGGACAACTGATCCCATCGGTTTCAGCTCAAAACGCTCCCGTGATGTGAAGGATCCCCATGGTCGCACTCGTGATTATCTTGACGGTCGTCGTTCTGCTTCTGACCGTTTTGGTTGCCGGATTGCTGAGAAGCCACGCCGATATCTTGAAGGCGCTCCATGACATGGGAGTCGGTGTCGGTGATCCTTCTCAGGAGCCGATCAACATCGAGGGCCACGGCCACAGTCATGATCAAGGGTGGGAACAGCGTCGAGCGAGGACCCGCAACCGAAGCGCCAACGGTGGACCCATCTCCTCCCCGGTCCCGTTCACCATGGGTCCCTCCCTACCCGGGGAGCGGAACTCGACGTCGGCGCCGACCATCGCCGGCGTGACGCCAACCGGCGATGCATTGGCCGTCAGTGTCTCCGGGAACGATCAGCTCACGCTGATCGCCTTCCTGTCGTCGGGCTGCGCGACCTGTGCCGGATTTTGGGAGGCCTTCCAGGCGCCAGAACATCTGGGCCTTCCGGACGGAATCCGATTGGTAGTGGTCACCAAGGGCCCGGAGATGGAGATCGCCGGTGAAGTGCAGGCGAAGGCCCACAGCCGGCTCCAGGTGGTGATGTCGACCGATGCATGGGGCGCCTATGAAGTCCCCGGGTCCCCCTTCTTTGTCCTGGTCGACGGTTCGGCTGGCCGACGGATCGGCGAAGGAGTGGCCAACCACTTCTCCCAGGTGGCGGAACTGGTGCAGCGGGCCCAGGTCGACATGCAAGCCTTCGGGATCGGAAACCGAAGCGAACGCGGAAGCCGGAGCCGGGCCTTTGCCGGCGGCCTCGACGGCCCCGCCCGTGAGTCCGCCAATGACCAAGAGCTGCGGGCGGCGGGTATCCTTCCTGGCGACCCGAGCCTCTACCCGTCGTCGTTGGACGATGTCTTTCCGTCCAACATCGGCAACCTCCCACCCAACCCGGCGCCGAACCCGGATCGGCCCGGGACCAACCCCTCAATCCCGCGGCAGGCCACGGAACGCCGAGCCGGCTGAGCGATGGCGACCCTCCAGGCGCATGGAATCCAGGCTCAGCTCCCCAGCAACTTCGAGGGGCGGATCTTCGTCCGCCCGAGGGTTGCCGACGAGATCACCTATCCGGTGGCACACTTCGCGACGTTCGCGCTTCCGAACCAGGTCGGCGATTTCGGGGGCGGAGCGGTCACCATGATGGGGCCCAGTGACATCTTCGCGGTCCTGTTCGAGTACGGGCCGGAGAGTGTCGGAACCCGGCTGTTCGCGCGGCAGGGGATGCCCGGCTCTCTCGGCCTCAGCGATTTCCGTCCCAACCTGTTGCGGAGGGGGATCGGGGGCCAGTCCGGCACCCAGTGGTTCTTCACCGAGTCCGGGCGCCCGTTCACGTTCTATGCCGTCCTCGGCAGCCACGCCCGGCGCGACACTCTGGTCCCTCGGGTCAATTCCCTTCTTTCCAACCTGTCGGTGAGCCCGCAGCCCCTGGCCGCCGCGCCCGGAACGGTCGCGTGGAACTGATCGGCCCCTACCTCGTCGCCTGCGTCCTGTTGCTGATTGCCGGGGTGATGAAGCTGGTCCGTCCCGACGACACCGCGCGAGCGGCGTCGTCGGTCGTTCCCGATCGCCTCCGCCGCCCTCTCCAATTCCGGTCCCTCCGGGTCCTGATCCGGATCGGCGCCCTCGCCGAGGTGATACTCGGCGCGGTGGCGATGTTCCTGCCCCGTCCAATACCGGCGGCACTGGTCGCCACTTCGTACGCGGCCTTCGTCGCGGTGGTGATCTATGTGCGGTCGAAAGGTGGGTCCCTGGCCAGCTGTGGATGCTTCGGGACCCTGGACACCCCGGCCACCCGTCTGCACGTGGTGATCAATTGCGGACTGGGGATCCCAGGTGTGGCGGTGGCGTTGAACGCTCCGGCCAGAGGGTCGACGATCAGCATTATCGCAGGTCAGCCACTATATGGGGTGCCGTTCGTGGCCGCCGCCGGGCTCTGTATCTGGCTGACGTTCCTGGCCCTCTCGTCGCTCTCGCAACTCCAGGCCGCGCGCCGGCTGACGGGGACCGCCACCGGAAGGTGGCGCTGACACATTGAGCACCACAATGGTCGAACGCGCCTCGGAGTTCTTGGGGTCACGGTTGTCCCGGCGGAGTTTCATCAACCGCTCGGCGTACGTCGGGAGCGCGGTGGCGGTAGGGGCTGGCCTCGATCTGGCCCTTCGGCCCGGTACCGCCTACGGCGCTATCTGCTCCTGCGGCAACTCCAATTGTGACTGCGGGTCGACCTGTTGTTCCGGATTCAGCGAATTCTGCTGCTCGGTGAACGGTGGCTACAACTACTGCCCGACCAATACGGTGATGGGCGGATGGTGGAAGGCGGACAACTCCTCCTATTGCGGCGGGCCCCGCTATTACATGGACTGCAATGCCACCTGCGGATGCACCACCGGTTGCGGAAACGGCTTCAACTTCTGCGATACCAACTGTGACGGAACCAGCTGTGGCTGTGGACCCAGCGGATGCAATTCGTATCTCACCGGGTGTCTCCAGTTCCGCTACGGCCAGTGCAACCAGAACATCGCCTGCATGGGCAGGATTGTGTGCCGGGTGGTCGCCTGCGTCCCGCCGTGGCAAGTGGATGCGTCGTGCACCACCGCCAATGCCCAAGACGACGGCACCGCCGAACAGAACGCCGCGTGCTGGACGACCGCGGTTCCCTCGCCACCACCCCCCCCGTGCGATTCTCCCGCCACCAACTGTCAGACCGTAGGCATGGCGGCAAGCAGTGACGGCAACGGATACGGGATCCTCACCTCGTTCGGCAAGGTGTTCACCTTCGGTGACTTCCCCAACGACGGTGATGAATCCGCAGTGGCCCTGGCTCGACCGATGGTGGGCATCGCCGCCATTCCGACGGGCGGCTACTACTTCGTGGCGGCCGACGGCGGGATCTTCACCTTCGGGACCGCCCAGTTCTACGGTTCGATGGGCGGCCGCCCCCTCAATCAGCCCATCGTGGGCATGGCCGCCACCCCGACGGGCAAGGGCTACTGGCTGGTGGCCGCCGATGGCGGGATCTTCGCCTTTGGGGACGCCCAGTTCTACGGTTCGATGGGCGGCCGCCCCCTCAATCAGCCGATCGTGGGCATGACAGCCACCCTGACCGGCAAGGGTTACCGAATGGTGGCCGCCGACGGCGGGATCTTCTCGTTCGGGGACGCCCAGTTCTACGGGTCGATGGGCGGCCACCCCCTCAATCAGCCCATCGTGGGCATGGCCACCACCGCAACCGGCAAAGGCTATTGGCTGGCTGCCAGCGACGGAGGCATCTTCGCCTTCGGGGACGCACCCTTCCACGGCTCGATGGGTGGGCTTCCCTTGGCCAGACCCATGGTGGGCATGGCCCTCTCCCGCCTCCAGTCGGGCTACTGGCTCGTGGCCCAGGATGGCGGGATCTTCTCCTTCGACGCGCCGTTCCTGGGGTCACCCGCCTAGGCAAGATGGTCGACACCACACCACCCGAGAACCGAGGAGCCCGATGACTACCTTGATCCTTTCCGTTGCCGCCCTGGTCACGGTGGCGTCCGCCGTGCGATCCACATGGTCCCCGTGTGGGTTGTCGATGCTGGCCTCCATCACACCCCTCAGCGAGACCGGACGTGGAAATCGTTTCCGAACCACCGCCGCCTGGTTCGTGGTCGGTAGCACTATCGGCGGATTGACGTTGGGGCTCGGCGTGGCGATTCTGGCTGTCGGTGTGCACGGGTTGGCACTTTCCTCAACCGCCGCCGGGGTCGCCGCCCTGGTGATCACAATTCTGGCGGTGGCGTCCGATGCCGGCGTGAAGGGGCTCCGGGTCCCGGTTCATCACCGACAGGTCAACGAACGGTGGCTCGACCAATTCCGGCCATGGGTCTACGGCGCCGGGTTCGGGTGGCAGATCGGTACTGGCTTGGCCACCTACATCACCTCCGCTGCCGTGTATTTGATGATCGTTCTGGGCGCGCTCGGAGGCAGTCCGGTGTGGGCGGTGAGCCTGGGTATGGCGTTCGGCCTCGTACGGGGCCTGTCGGTACTGCTCGGACGGAACATCACCAACCCTGACGAGCTGCGGGCGTTCCACCGGAGATTCGTCGACGCAGGTCCGAAGGTCGGCCGGATCACCGTGGTCAGTGAGGTTGCGGCCGCGTTGGCAATTGCCTGGAGTGTGTCACCGATGATCGGGGTCGGCGTGTCTGGCGCACTCACCATTGCCGGAGCCGGGTGGTTGGCTCGGAGGGCGACGGCGGGGGTCGCGGGTCATGCGAGTCACCCGTCCACCCCGGATCCGACCCCTGACGCCGGCCATCTCGAACGGGTGACCGTCCGGTAGAAGGGGTGACCGTCCGGTAATCAGCCAGAGTCGCCGGAGGCCAACGTCTTCGAGCGTGCGGCGTGGCTTGACGCCGTCGCCGTCGCATCTGGAGTCGCATTCGGCTTCGGATCGCCGAGGAACGGACCACCCACCGCCGGTCCCTGGGTCCGCCACTTCTGGAGTGCCGGATACCTGGTGGCCAAGACCACCAATCCCGCAATGGCCAGCCCGATCCCCGCCAGCTGGACCAAGATGAACGCCACATGGCTCGGGTCGGTCAGCCACAGCCGTTCGTCAATGAACCGCTCGATGCCCCAAAGCACCATTCCGGCTCCGATGATGATGCCCGCCGGAGGGAGTTGTCGCCGCCGCTCGAGGTCGATGGCACGGTCGCCGTTCCCGGCGCCGACCCCTTGAACCACATTGTCTACTTCGGCCGTTTCCAGATCGGCCAGCGGTGGAGACGCGGCCGGAGCGACTCCGGCCATGCCGGCGGGGGCAAGGCGGGTTGAGAGCGCGGGGGATTGGCTGCGTAGCCAGCGTTCGATGAGCAAGAGGATGCCGAAGATGCTCAGATCCATAGCGGCTTGAAAGATGGGGACCGGAAGCCGCTTGCCGACCTCTCCGGCGTAGTACATCCCGAACCATTGATTGGTGGGGTGGCCGCCTCCATTCACCATCAGCTGCGGCCCGAGCAGCCGGCCGATGCCCCACGCCGCCATCAGAACCGGAGCCACCAGATCCAGCAGCCGGATCGTCGATATGGATGGGCAACGCCGCCGGGCACTGATGATTCCCACCGGCACGGCCAGGATCAAGCCCCCGAAGGATGACAGTCCGCCCTGCCAGATGGCGAACACCTGAAGAGGGTCGGAGGAGTACTGCGACCAGTTCGGAACCACGCTCATGATGCGGGCACCGACGATGGCGGCGACGATGACCCACAGGAACATCCCGGTGATCCACTCCCACGGATAGCCGGCGTTACGTACCCGGCGCTCGAAATAGCGGAGCGCGAACCAGAAGGTAATGGCCAGTCCGATTCCGTAGGTGTGGACCTCGATGAACCAGATATGGAAAGCGACGGGGATTGGTCTCATGATTGGCTGGTACGGGCGGGCATGGTGGGTGGCATGGGGCCGAAAGGGCGGGGATGCCCGCTGGTGCCCTGCAAGTATGCCTCAGGCACCCGGTAGGGTGATTTCAGGGCGGGGACGGGGTTTGGGAATGTGAGCTGACCTGCGGGGAGCGGGTTGACAGAGGCGAGGGACCGGGCGGTAGGAGGGACATCTGGTCCCGATGGGGGAGAGATGGGAACGCTTTCCGGCAAGGTTGCGGTGGTCACCGGGGGTGCCTCGGGCATCGGGTTGGCCTCGGCGACCCGGTTGGCTGAAGCCGGGGCCACGGTGGCCGTGGTGGATCTTGACGGCCCCGGGGCTGGTCAGGTCGCCGGCAAGCTCGGTGGGCTGGCGGTACAGGCCGACGTGAGCCTCTCCGAGGCTTGGCCCGGCATCGTCGAGCAGGTGACCGACCGGCTCGGGGGGGTCGACGTCGCGCATCTCAACGCCGGGGTGACGACCGGGGAGGCCGACATCACCGCGCTGACTGACGCCCAGTACCGGCGCGCGCTCGGGGTGAATGTGGACGGGGTGACGTTCGGCATTCGGGCCCTGGTGCCGGCCATCGCCAGCCGAGGCGGTGGGTCGATCGTGGCTACCGCGTCCCTGGCCGGGCTCATCGGCTACTCGCCCGACCCGATCTACGCACTGACCAAGTCGGCGGTGGTGGGACTGGTGCGGGCGCTCGCCCCTCAGCTGGCGGAGAAGGAGATCACCATCAACGCCATCTGTCCCGGGCTGGTGGACACACCTCTGATCGACGACGTTCGCGAGCTCCTGGAAGACAGCGGGTTTCCGATCATCGATCCGGCCGCGGTGGCCGACGCGGTGATCGACTGTCTCACCGGTGACGAATCCGGTCAGGCGATGGTGGTGCAGGCCGGGCGCCCGGCATTGTCGTTCCGGTTCGCCCGCCCACCTGGGCCCAGGGCCGCGGGGGCGGAAGGGAAGCTACCGCCCCAGGAGCTGACCGCCCACGATCAAGGCTGAACCGTCCGCGCCGATGGCGATCTGATGGCGACCTGAGATGATCAACGGTCCGTGGCCCGGTTTGTGGTGCCCCAGGCGGCTAGCCGACTCGCCCGACTCCGACGAAACCGTCTCCGGTGCGCATCGGGGTGTCCCACACGGAAGCGCCGGTATAGGGCGCTTCGACCATCATGCCGCCGCCGATGTACATGGCCACGTGATCGTCTCCACCGGGACCGTAGAACAGGAGGTCACCCGGAGCGATGTCACCGAGCGGGATGTGGGTGGTGTCGTCGTACTGCGCCCCGGAATAGTGGGGAAGGCTGATCCCGACCTGGGCGTAGGCCCACATCACCAGACCTGAGCAGTCGAATCCGGCCGGAGTGGTGCCGCCCCACACATAGGGAACACCGATCTCGCCCTGAGCCGCCTGCACGGCTCCGGCTGCACCGCTCGAGGTGGGAGGAGGTGGGCTGAGGTTGACGCTGATCCCGCCGCCGCCTCCGCTACCAGAGCTGGACGCGACGGCCGTGCGGGCTGAAGCCTGTGCCTGTTGCGCGGCAACCACCTTGGCTTGAGCCGCTTGCGCCGCGGCCGCCGCGGCTGCGGCCTGCTGCTGTGCGACCAAAGTCTGAATTTGGGCGTTCACGCCGTTCAGGGCGGACGCGTCCGATGCGGCCAGTTGGGTGGCCTGGTTCTTGGCCGAGGATGCAGCGTTGGCTTCGGCGGTGGCCTGAGCCTGTTGCTGTTGCAGCGCATCCTGTTGTGCATGCAGCTGGGTCTGTGCAGTGTGTAGTTGGTCCACGGTATTGGTCACGTTGCCCGAGGCGATGGATGAGTACTCGTTGTGAATGCCAGCCGCATTGTTGTCACCGGTGAACATCTGGGTGAACTGGTTGCTGGTGCCGTTGCTCATGTAGTCGGCCACGGCGTGAGTCTTGAGCTCGCCTTGGTCCTTGTTCACTTCGGCCTGATCCTTGGCCAGCTGGGCCTGGCTCGCGGCGATTTGGGCGTCGAGTTGTGACACCTTGTAACTGGCCGTGTCGTACTGGGAGGTCAGCGACCGGATCTGCGACTGCTCGGCGGCGATCTTGGCGGTGAGCGCCGAGGCCTGAGCCTGGGCATCAGAGATTTGGTCGGCCGAAGCGAGGCGCGAGGGCACCACAACCAGTGACGTGATACCGGTCGTGACGGCCAGTGCGAGCAACGCACCGATCCGCCCGCGGGACCTCGTGCGTGCCTTGCGAGGGGCACCTGGCTCGGACGTCGAGTACTGCTCGGCGTGAGTCATAACTCCGTACGTTTTAGTCCATCCGTGAACATGACACAAGGACACTCAGCGGCTTAGTGGCTCTGACCTGCGATATCGCAAATACCGATTGTTGCTATCTGACGCAATTGCGTCAAATCCGGTCGCGTCACGGTGAATTCCCGCGCACATCGAAATCAACTCGAGTTCACCGTTCTGTTCAGTGTCCAGTTCATCGTCGCAGGCACCGCTCGTTGACCGTCGCGGGCAAGTCCCGTTCAACGCCGCGATCCGCCGGGGATGCAGCCGTCTCCAAGCGCGATACGGCGTCTTCCGGCGCGCCGGGACCCCATCAGCGGTGACCGAATTCAGTCAGCGGGGCCGTGACAAATGGAGGCGGGTAGGGTCATGGCATGGGTGAGATCATCGAATTTGCCAGCAACGGAAAGACTGCTCAGGGCTACCTGGCGACACCGTCCGGAGGTGCCGGGTCCGGGCCCGGTGTCATCGTCATTCAGGAATGGTGGGGCCTGGTCGATCAGATCAAGCGGACCTGCGACCGGTTCGCGGAGGTCGGTTTCACCGCCCTCGCCCCCGACCTCTACCACGGGACCGCGGTCCCTCTCTCCGAGCCGGATGAAGCGGGCAAGGAGATGATGGCCCTCAAGATGGACACCACCGCCAAGGACCTGAGTGGCGCGGTGGACGAACTGGTCCGTCGCACCGGTCGGGACGGGATCGGAGTCATCGGGTTCTGCATGGGCGGGGGCCTGGCGCTGGTACTGGCCACCCAACGCCCCGAGGCGGTGAAGGCGGTGGTTCCGGCGTACGGGCTCATCCCGTGGCCCGACGCCCAGCCCGACTACTCGAAGATGACCGCGGCGGTGTTGGGCCACATCGGTGCCGACGACGACTACTTCACGCCGGAGAGCACCCACCAACTCGAGGCGCAACTCCGCGATGTCGGTGTGTCGGCCGAGTTCCACTTTTACACCGGCGCCAGTCATGCCTTCTTCAACGAGGACCGCCCGGAGGTCTACAACCCCGAGGCCGCCGCCCTGCTCTGGGACCGCACAGTCGCCTTCTTTCACCAGCAACTGGGCTAGGCCCGCCATGGCGGAACGCGGAGAGGCGGGGTTGGTCGATCGGTATCTGACCCTCGGTCTCCGCTTGGGACGGCATATCGACGGGATGGTGGACGCCTACTACGGCCCCCCGGCCCGGGCGCTGGCCGCCGATCGGGAGCCGGTGCAACCGCCCGAACGGCTGGTGGCGGAGGCGAGGGCACTTCTTGCCGACATCGACGCCGGGGGAGCGCTCGATGGTTCTTCCCAGGTCGTGGGCGGCGTGCCTGATGACGGGGCCGCTCCGGCCCGACGCCGGTGGCTGCGGGCCCAGGTGATCGGGCTGATGACCACCGCCCGGAAGCTGGCCGGCGAGGCCATCGGGTACGCCGACGAGGTCGAGGCCTGTTACGGGATCCGGCCGAGCCGTGTCGACGAGGGCACGTTTGCCGACGCCCACCGGCAGCTGGACGCGGTGCTCCCCGGTGGCGGTCCACTGGCCGAGCGGCTGGTTTCCTGGAGGGAGGCCCACGCCGTCCCCATCGATTCTCTCCGGACCGCCATCGATTCGTTGGCCGAGGACTTCCGGGAGCGGACCCGGACCCTGTTCGGGTTGCCCGAAGGCGAGCACGTCGAATTCGAGCTGGTGACCAACCAGCCGTGGTCGGGGTTCAACTACTACCTCGGGGGACTGCAGAGCCGGGTGGCGGTGAACACCGACCTGCCGGTGCTGTCCACCAGCCTGGCCCACCTGGTCGCCCACGAGTCGTATCCGGGCCACCACACCGAGCACACCCGCAAAGAGGTGGGGCTGGTGCGCCGCCGCAAATGGTGGGAGGAGTCGATCTTTCTGGTCGGGACGCCCCAGTGCCTGCTGGCCGAGGGACTGGCCGATCTCGGGCTCGAAGTGATCGTCGGTCGACGCCCGGAGGCAGTGGTGGCCGGGCACCTGCGACCCCTGGGCCTCCGCTACGACCCCGAGGTGGTGGCCGCGGTGTCCGAGGCGGGTGAGGCGCTCGGGGCGGTGCGTCAGAACGCCGCCTTCCGGCTCCACGAGGACGGGGCCGATGTCGACACCGTGATCGACGAGGTCGCCCGGTGGGGCCTGCTGTCGAACGACCGGGCGTCCAAGGCCGTCGAGTTCCTCACCCATCCCACCTGGCGGGCATACCTCACCTGCTACGTGGAGGGGCTGCCGCTGTGCCGGACGTTCGTGGGTGGGGATCCTGCCCGGTTCGATCGCTTGTTGTCCGAGCAGCTGATCCCGGCCGACCTGCAAGCCGATCCGGCACCTGTTCCTACAGGCGCGGCGGGCCCGGGGCGCCCGGTGGCCGTTCCTTCGGAGCCAGATCGTGGGGACCGGTAGGGGGATAACCGCCGGCGGCCCGGATCGCGGCTCCCCACGGTTCCAGCACCGCCAACAGCTCGGACAGATCGTCCCCGAGGGCGGCCACCGCCGGGCCGCACTGGTCATCGGTGGCCATCTCGACGGCCTCCCGCAACGCCCTTCCCTCGTCGGTGAGACCGTTGTCGTCCACCAGGCGCCGGGAGCGGAGGCGGTCCTCGGCCGCCCCGAGCTGATCGTCCGACCAGGCCCGGGTCCGGACGTAGGTGCGGGGCTCGAGACCCCAGTAGAGCTCGGTGAGCAGTCCGATCTCGGTGGCATCGAGCCCGGCCGACGTCCACGCCGCGGTGTGGGCGTCGCCCCGGAACTCGCGCAAAACGTCGCCCGCCCTCCACATGCCCCCCATCGGATCTCCGGGAAGGCCGAGGCTCAACAGACCGGCGTAGAGCGGGCGCCCCTCCGGCCGGAGTGGCGCGGCGGCCCGGCGGAGGAGGTGGGTGACCCGATCGATCCCCTCGGGGCGCTCACCCAGTATCCGGGTCAGCTGGGCGGTGGCGCCGCGGGTTCGGGCCGAGGCGATGGTCGGCGCGTCGCACCGGGTCCACCCGAACCGGACGGCCGGGATCACGGCCTCGGGATTGAAGACGGCGAAGGCGGCGGCCACCATCTCGCCGGGGACCTGGCCCATGCACGACCCGCGGCTGGTGAAATAGGCCGCCCCGTCGGGGAGCTGCACCCCGGTGTCGAGGGTGAACGGGCTGGGTGAGAAACCGAGCCTCTCGTATTCCTGGTGGCATTCGGGGGCGAAGTAGACCTGGCCGACCACCGGTTCGAGAGCGGAAGCGAGCCGGCGGGCCGCCTTGCCGGGGCGGTCTGTGCTACTCGGGGTGCTCATGGGGACACTGTAGGTGGAGGGTGCGGACGGGGAGGGCCGGCGCCGGGTGGGGCGCGGCGGCTCGTGGGCGCGGCGCCTCGTGGGCGCGGCGCCTCGGTTTGGCGGTTTCCGACGATGGCCGTACCATCTGGGCATGTCCGAACGCTCCCGTTACCTTCCCCGTCGCTCGTGCTTCTCCACCCCCGGATCGAACGAGAAGTTTCTGTCCAAGGCTCCGACGGTGCCGGCCGACATGAGCTTCCTCGACCTGGAGGACTCGGTGGCCCCGTTGGAGAAGGAGAACGCCCGGGGGAAGGTGGCCGACGCCATCAAGAACCTGGCCTGGGACGACCGGGTGCTGTGCGTGCGCATCAACGCGTGGGACACCGAGTGGACCTACGGCGATGTGATCGAGGTGGTCGGCAGTGCCGGCGAGCGTCTCGATGAGGTGATGCTCCCCAAGGTCCAGCGGGCCGCCGAGGTGGTCGCCCTCGACCTGCTGCTCTCCCAGGTGGAGAAGAAGAGCGGGCTCCCGGTCGGCCACATCGGCATCGAAGCCCAGATCGAGACGACCACCGGGCTGATCAACGTCGAGGAGATCTGTGCGGCGTCTCCCCGGCTCGAGACGATCATCTTCGGCCCCGCCGACTTCGCGGCATCGATGGAGATGCCGGTGTTGACCGGGGGGGTCGCCATCCCCGAATACCCGGGCGACCACTTCAACTACGTGTTCTCGAAGATCCTGATGGCGGGGCGGGCCAACGGGCTGCAGGTCATCGACGGGCCCTTCCTGAAGATCCGGGAGCTCGACTCGCTGCGGGAGTTCTCGCAGCGGACCCGGGTGTTGGGTTACGACGGAAAATGGGCGTTGACCCCCGACCAGGTCGGGGTGCTGAACGAGGTCTACTCACCCACCCAGGAACAGTTCGACAAGGCATGGGACATCTTGGACGCGTACCAGAAGGCGACCGAGGACGACCGCACCGGCGCGGTGATGTTCGGGGACGAGATGATCGACGAGGCTTCGCGCAAGATGGCCACCAAGTTCGTGGTCCGCGGGGAACGCGCCGGCCTCTCCCGTTCGAAGGGCTGAGCCGGGACGCCGGTGGCGGGGCGGTCAGGCGCGGCTAGGGCGACGTCCTCGCGGTACCGAACGAAAGCCGGCGGTCTAAGCGCGAAATCCGGCGGGTCTAAACCGGTGGGTCCGACTTTGACGGCGGCGGGTCGACGCCCGGGACCTCGTTGTCGGTGACATGCTCGGTCCATTCCGATCCCGACCAGTAGCGGTGCTCGTGCTTGAAGAAGGGATCCCGGAACCAGCCCGGGGCCGTTCCGGTGTGGGCGGTGTCGGTCGCGCCTGGTGGTGCGCTCGTCGATCCTCGCCCCGGGCTCCGGGGGTGGGTGTCCGTGAAGAACCCGGACGCCGGGGGCCCGCGGTAGCCCCCTCGCCGGCGTTGCGAAGACAGGGCACGCAACGCAAAGAGGCCGCCGAACACCACCAAGGCGATCCACGAGCCATGGGCGTAATACATGCCTGCAGTGTACGGGCGACGGCCCGGGATCGGGCATCCGCCCCCGACCCGGTTTGCTCCCCGACCCGGGTTGCTCCCCGACCCGGGTCGTCGGGCATCCGCCCCCGGCACCGGGCCGGGAGCGGACAGGTTCAGCCTGGAGACCCGATGATGGCCCGGGTCCTCATGATCACGTCGAGGATCCGCGGGTCGCCCGAAACCTCCAGCTGCGCCCGCTCGGCAGCACGCAGGTTATTGCTCAACAGTCGCCAGGCCTGGTCGGTGGTCAGCGAGAGGCCGGCCACAACCCCGGTCCCGGGCACCTCGCTGAAGTCCCACCCCGACGCCGTTGCCACCAGGTACCAGGTCGCCGCATACGGGCCGGTGACGGCGATCACGACGGTGTCGCCGGAAGTGGACGGCACCTCGCCGAGCCGGTAGGGGTACGCCCAACGCAGACCCTCGAGAACCGGTCCGACCAGTTCGGGGCGCAGGTCGGCGGAAAGCTCGAGCGCCTGCAGGAGCTGTTGACGGTGGATCCAATATTCAGAGAGCTCGCGTATCTGGTTGAGCCACACGGGCACCGGATCGGGACCCGCCCAGGAGACGTGGGCCAGATAGGCGGCCGGGTCTTCGTCATCGAACATGTCCACCAGTTGGGGTGCGCTCCAGGCGAGCAGGTCGATCACCATCCGCGGGCTGAGCCGCCGAGCCGCATTCACCCATTCCATCTGGAGGTTGTCGATCCACCTGATGAACTCGGCTTCGCCCAGGCCGTCGGGTGGGACCGTTCCGTGATGGTGGTCTCTGTTCCGGGACAGGCTGCTGAAATCGACCCCGACCAGATGGCAACAGAGCTCCAGGACATTCCACTCCGGGCAGGGGGTCGGCCTCGGCCAGTCAGCCGAGCGGAGGGAATCCAGAACCTCGAGCAGGCGATGGCGTTCGGTCCCGATGAGGGCGGCAATGTCCGGGTGCGGTGGATGGTCGATTCCCACTGCCCTCATGGTGGCAGAGGAACGCCGTTTCGCGCTCAGTTGCTCAGCCGGGGCATTGAGAATGATGATGAGGCTCACGATCTTGTCGTCCCGGATGGTGAAGTAGTGGGTCAGGACGATCACATCGGGCAGTTTCGACTTGTCGAAATTTCCATCCACGACGGCGTCGACAATGAATTCTCCATAATGTTCCCTGACCTCCTTGACGTCGAAGGTCACCTTGTCGCCGATGATCTCCGTATCGGACCAGCGCTTGATGGCATCGACGCCCCAGAACTCACGGCGGGCGTCGTTGACCATGGCGTCGTCGGCGAACGCCGCGATCAACCGGTCACCGTCAAATGTGTTCGACGCCTCGAGGTACTCGATGATCGGCTTCGGCAGGGACTGGGTCATGGGGCCTCCTGAATCGGTAGATACCGACCCCTCTGAATGCTCCCCTGAGGGGAGAGTCAAGCGATTCCCCGGGGTTGCCTCAGTCGAACGGATCGGACGAAAGTTCGGGGCGTCCACCATTGGCCAGGACCACGAACCGGTGACGTCGTCCGGCGCCCAACCAGGGGTTGTACCAGCGAGCTGCGTAGGTGTGGCCGCGGTTCGTCTTGCTCCCACCCTGGTGGACAAGGCCGAGATTGACCCCCTGGTCGTCCTCTACCACCGTCCAACCGAAGTGGGCATCCTCTCGCTCCACCCGAACCAGGGGATCGTGCCAGCGCAGGTCGCCCGGCGGCGCGTCGAGGAAACAGAATTCCCACCGCCCGGGATCCTCTCGAGCCCCATCGTGGAACTGGGCCGGGGCCAGGATTTGCCGGGACGTGAGGGCTCCGGCACCGGGCACCGGGAGGTAGTGGCGCATCGACAGGGAGAACCTTCGTTCGGGGAGCAGATGGCTCACGTAACCGACGCCGACTGAAGCCACCTCGTCGGCCAGACGGGCGGCCTGGGCGGCGAGCCAGCCCTGGGTGGCCGGACCATGGAGATTGTGGCCACCCTCGTAGTACTGGCGGCTGTACTCCTCCGGGGTCGTGCAGTACCCGCAGTACCCGTTGGCCACCGAGGAGACGATGGTGCCGCCGCCCCGGTGGCCATCGGGGACCGCGCGTGCACCGCCGCCGGTGCGGTCGACGGCCTCGGCAATCCGGCGGCCGGCTTCCACGGTGATCTCGAACGGGGCGCCCACCACGGTCGTGTCGCCGATCCGCAGCACCTGGATGGTCAGCACCCGGGGGAAGTCCCGGGTCGGCAGGATGAGGGGCTGCAGCCGGCCGGAACCGAGTACCCACTTGGCCCCGTGCGGGAGGCGTTTCGAGAACGGCTTCGGGTAGCCGGCTCGAAATGGGGGAATCAGATGCAACGCCGGGGTGGTGTTCTCCTTGGCCCCGGCCACCTGGGAGGCGCCGAGGAGAGGAGGGGCCAGGCGGTGGTCTCCGATGACGTCACCGCCATTGTCGAGGTCGAGCTCCCGGATTCCGGCCGCCAACCGGACGTGACCGGAGAGCGTTCCCTCCATCCGGTCGTAGAGCTCGGCCGCTTCCACCCCGATGCCCCTTCCGACCCGTTCGGCCTCGATGAATCCGGCCCGGCCGAACCGGATGGCCGGTGCGCAGTCGGCGTGGGTGCCCTCGATGGCGCCGATCACCGGACGAGACCCGGTGGATCGCTCCACCCGCCGAGCCAGCTCGTCGTTGAGGTACGCCCACAGGTCGGCGTGGTACTCGTGACAGTGGTGGCTGATGCCGGTTCCGTGCACGGAGAACACCGTCATGGCCGCCAACGGACGGAACCCGCCGTCGTGAGCCTGAGCGTCAACCCGCACCAGGTGGAGCCAGGGGTTGACGGCGGCGAACTTCCTCTGTGGATCCAGCCGTTTGTCGGGCACCGTCCGGTTCCGGCTGTAGGGATCGAGTGAGCGATTGCGGGTGAGGCCCCACACCTCGGTCCGGCCCACCCCGACCCTGGCCGGGACCCGGGCGTTGACCGCTTCGATCACTGCGCCCGCAATGCTGCCCGCCAGGAACTGGGTCCAGGCCGGATCGAATCCAGGACGATTGGAGGCGAACCGGTTGTAGAACTGGGAAGCGTCGAATTGCCCGGGACCGGCATGGGTATGGGTGGCGCCGATGAAGAGACCGGGCAGCCGCACGTCGGTGGCTTCCGCCACGGCTCGGGCCACCAGGTGCTGGAGTAGGGCGGATCCGCTGAGGAGGTCGAGTTGGACGATGGCCAATGAGGTTCGGCCGGCCCGGAGATGGAGGACCCGGGCCCGAAGTCGATTGCGGAACCCGTTGCCGTCCTGGGCATTCTTGGAGAACCCGGCCTTGGGCATTCCCGGCGGCGGGGTGATGTCGACCTCGGAGGCTCCGGCCAACAGGCCGCCGACATCGGGAAGATCCGAATCGAACGACCGTGGGGTGATGCAGAAGCGCACATCGCCGGCGTCACCGTTCACCAATTGCCGGAGTGGGCTGTCGTAATCGTCAGTGGCAGTCACGCCCCGGGAACGGCCTGCTGAGCGTCGAGCATGTCGGCCATCACCGCCTTGATGAACTCGTCGGCCTCATCGGTCATGCCGCCGGCCACGCCACCGTAGATGGCGCCTGACTTCGGAGCGTCGCCGGCGTGCTCCTTGGCGTAGGCGACGGCGTCGGCGAGGTCGGTCTCGAAGGCGTCGGCCAGTCCGCTCTGGGTCTGTGGCCGGGTGACGGCCATGTGGAGCGCGTTCGGGTACTGCTGGCCGTTGAAGCGCCACCCTCGGCCCCGCATGAAGTCATTCACGTGATAGACGTCGAACTCGTCAGAGGTGAAACTGAACAGGAAGGTGGGGCTGCCCAGGATCCGCAACTCCGGATACGAGAGGACGGCCCGCTTCATCCGGTCGGCGGTTTCGAAGATGTCCCTGGCGTAGCCCCGGTATCCCGCCCGACCCAGCTGCACCAGCGACGCCCAGGTTGCCGCCAGGAGACCGGCGGAGCGGGAGCCGTCCATCCCGGGCGAGGTGTACTTCCCGCCGCTCCAATCGGTGAGGAAGAAATACTGCGAGTTGCGGATCGCCTTGTCCCGGAACAGGAGGGTCGAGGTGCCTTTCAGGGCGTAGCCGTACTTGTGGGTGTCGGCCGAGATGCTGGTCACCCCGGGAACCCGGAAGTCGAAGTCCGGGATGTCGTAACCGAGCTCCTGTCCGAAGGGCAGGATGAACCCCCCCAGGCACCCGTCGACGTGGAGGCCGACCCCCCGCCCCAGGGCCAGCTGGCCGAGCTCGGCGATCGGATCGACGGTGCCGTACCCGTAGTTGCAGGCTGATCCGACGATGGCGATGGTCTGGTCGTCGATGAGGTCGGAGACCGAGCCGACGTCGACCATGGTGGTGCTGGGGTCGATGGCGGCGCGACGCAGTTCGACCCCGAAGAGGTGGCAGGCCTTGTCGAAGGCGGGATGGGCGGTCTCGGGTTTGATCAGATTCGGGCGGGTGACACCTCGATGTCGACCGGCGTACTCCCGGTAGGCCAGGACCGCGTGACAGATGCTGCCGGTACCGCCGCTGGTCAGCATGCCCACCGGTTCTCCGTCGTCAACCGTCGCGGCGTGGAAGAGGTCGAGAACCATGGCGATGATCTCGCCCTCGAAGCGGGTCGAACTCGGGCACATGTCTCGCTGCAAGGCGTTGACATGGGCGTAGAGACCGAAGGCCTCGGTCAGGAACGCGTAGTGGTCGTGATCCCCGCAGTACATGGTGCCGGAGCACTTGCCGGTCTCCCAGAATGCGTCCTCCTCCTTGGCCATGGTGGCCAGCTCGGCCAGCACCTCGACCCGGGGACGCCCGGATTCGGGAAGAGCCCGATTCACCTCGAACCTGTCCTCATAGGGGTAGTCGTTACTCATGGCATCTCCTCTTGTGGGGAAGGGCAATGGTGGGAAGAGGGTGCGTCACACCGGGTCAGGCTTTGGCCCGAGCCAGCAGACCGCGAGCGATGACTTTGAGGGCCAGTGTCTCATCGGCGCCCTCGAAGATGGACAGCACCCGGGCATCGACGAAATAGCGGCTCACCGGGAACTCCTCCGCATAGCCCATCCCGCCGTGGATCTGAAGCGCTTCCCGGGTGACCCACTCGGCCGCCCGGCAGACGTAGGCCTTGATCATCGATGCCTCGAGGGTCCCTTCGCCCTTGGACATCAGCCGGGCGACTTCGTAGGAGAACTGGCGGGCGGACTGGATGAGAACCGCCATCCGAGCCAGCTTCACCTGGGTGAGTTGGTAGTCGACAATGGGCGATCCGAACACCCGGCGGTTCTCGGCGTAGTCCAGCGCCGCCTCGTAGGCGGCCTGCATCACGCCGAGCGCTCTCGCCGCCGTCTGCAATCGACCGTTCTCGAAGCCTTGCATCTGGAGGTAGAAGCCCCGGCCCAGCCCCTCCTCCCCGCCGACCAGATCGGCATCGGGCACGAACCAGCTCTCGAAGGCGACTTCGTAGGAGTGCATGCCCCGGTACCCGAGGGTGTCGATGGCCCGGCCCTCCATCCGGCCCGACGAGTCGGACGGTCGGCCATCGGCTCCCGGCTCCTGGGTGAACACGAATCCGTGACCCTCGGCCTGTGGCTTCTCGACCAAGAATAAGGAGAGACCGCGGTGCCCCCTGGACTTGTCGGGATCGGTGCGGGCCAACAACATCAGCACGTCGGCCCGGGCTGCGAATGTGCACCAGGTCTTGACCCCGTTGATCAGCCAACCGCCATCGGTCCGGGTGGCCATGGTCATCACCCCGGCGACGTCCGACCCGAAGTCCGGCTCGGTGACCGCCACCGCGCCCATCACCTCGGCGGTGGCCAGACGGGGCAGCCAGCGCTGCTTCTGTTCCTCGGTTCCTCCGTAGACCAGGGCACGGGTGAGGATCTCCGGGCGGGTGATGAGCGAACCGCCGGCCCCCAGCGATCCCCACGACAACTCTTCGGTGGCGACGACCATGCCCATGTAGTCGCTCTCGCCTCCGGTGGCGAACCCGCCGTACGCCTCGGGGACCGACATGCCGAAGCCGCCCATCTCGGCCATACCGGAGATGATCTCTTCGGGGATGTCGGTATTGGCCCGATGGATGTGCTCCGCCCTTGGCCGGATCTGTTGCTCGGCGAACCGATGGAAGGTTTCCCGCACCAGTTCGAAGTCGGCATCGAGGTGGCGGTCGCCCGGCTCCCGGGCCAGGGAAGCCAGAAACGCCGGGTCCCGGAAGGTGGTGACGAAATCGGCCGCCGGAGTGATCCAGCCGGTGGCTATACCCCAGGCATCTTCGCGACCGATGGTCCGGGAGGCCAGGTCGGCGATGGCATCGGCGGCGAAGGCACAGGCAATCCGGGCCTCGACGTCGCCGTGGGCCCCGTAGCCGAGGACGGCTTCGGCCGTCCTCACCGACGACGCCGCGTGGGCCAGGTCGTAGGCGAGGACCTGGGCGATGTCGGGGCCGCCCTCAGTGTCCAGCGCGGTGGTGCCGGAAGCGACGACGGAGGCCGCGACGGCTATGGCTCTGGCCGCGGCATCGAGGTCGGGAGCGGGGAGGGATTCGGTTGGCACGCTGCAAGGTTACCGATCCGTCGACGCCCGGTCGGCCGAGCCGAGAGGGCGCGCCACAGACCGGATGAGGCGCGGTCCGGCGAGGTCAGCGGGGGGGAACTTGGGCGACCACGGTGACCAGCGGCGGTAACACCACCGGGTCGTCGCCCGGATCCACCTCGGTCAGCAGGGTGACGTAATCGGCCACCGGCCCGGGCCCGGCCCCGGCCGGTGCCTCGGCCCAGGTGTCGACGGTGACCAGCCCCGCCTCCCGGGCCAGGGCCGGCAGCATGGCGCCGATGTCGGGGTGGAGGGCGTCGGGCATCGAAAACGGTTGGCCGTTGATCCGACCGGCGGAGGTGATCGGCTCCTGGGCCACCACCCAGCCACCGGGACGAACCGCGGCGGCCATGCGGCCCAGCACCACGGCTGGATCGACCACGTGGAGCAGCAGGAAGCGGCAGAAGGCCAGGTCGACCGGCTCGGGCAGACGCAGGTCCTCGCCGGCCTGGGTGATGGCCAGGACCTGGCTGTGGGCGGCGGCGGCCTTTGCTACTTCATCGCGGGCTTCGGGATCGCTGTCGACGGCGTACACCCGCCCGTCCCGACCGACGATCTCGGCCAGGGCCACCGATACATCGCCGCCGCCGGCTCCGACGTCCACACAGGTCCATCCGGCACCCAGGCCCAGCCGGTCGAGTGCGGTGGCCAGTGGCCGTCGGTACACGTCATCGCGAAGGCCTCGCATCTCCATCCGGCCACGCTATCCGCCCCGGTTCTCGGGCGGACCGGGTGAGAGCGGACTGGGTGAGCGGGCCGGGAGGAGTAGGGGGCGAGACCCGAGCCGGTGCCCGAACCAGCCTCGGCTGTGAAGCCGATAGCCTCGGCACTCGTGAAGGTCACCATGATGTTGTGCGATTCGGCCCAGGTTGCCGACGGAAAGCTGTATATCCTCGGCGGGGGATGGAGCATGACCGGACCCGACCCGGTTCCGTCGGCCATCGCCCTCAAAATCGATGTCGCCTGGAACGAGGCCGAGACCTCGCACCACTGGGAACTGTTCCTCGAAGATGCCGACGGCCGCCCGGTGTTGGTGCAGACACCGGAGGGCGAACACCCGGTCGAGGTACGGGGCGAGTTCACCGTGGGGAGGCCGCCGGGGATTCCCGAGGGCTCGCCCATCGACGTGGCCCTGGCGGTCAACCTCGGCCCGCTGCCGTTGATCCCAGGAACCCGCTACACCTGGCGGATGGCCATTGACGGCGAGTCGCAGTCGGATTGGCTCCTGGGCTTCACCACCCGCCCGGCACCGGACGCCGTCTGACCATGTCAATCGATACACTCCTGCTGCCATGACCACCTACGACCGGCCGTTCGGCCGCCATTTCGAGGATTTCGAGCCCGGAGACATCTACCGGCACTGGCCGGGCAAGACGATCACCGAGGCCGATGACCACCTGTTCTGCATGATCACCATGAACCACCACCCGCTCCACACCAATGCGTGGTTCGCCGAGAACGAGACCGTCCAGGGAAAGAACGTGGTGGTGGGCAACCTCGTCTACTCGCTCGCCCTGGGGATGAGCGTCCCTGATGTCAGTGGCGCGGCGATTGCCAACCTCGAGGTCGAGTCGCTGATCCACCGGTCACCGACGTTTCACGGCGACACCATCTACGCCGAGACCAAGGTGATCGGCAAAGTCGAATCGAAATCCCGGGACGACCGGGGTATCGTGACGGTGGAGACCAAGGCGTTCAATCAGCACGGGGAAGAGGTCTGTTTCTTCCGTCGCAAGGTGATGATCTGGAAGCGCGCCGCCGCCCCACCCCGACGCTTCCCCTATGACGACGGCGCCTGGGACTAGCCGTCGGGTCCCACCGGCTGGTGGCTGAGGGACGTCGGACTGGCCGGGTGAACCGGAGCAACGGGGTGCGCCGGCCGGAGCAGCTTCGGGCCATCGGACAGGCCATTGCCGACTGGGGCACCACCGATCAACGCGGCGGGGCTTCGTCGAGGCGGCCGGACCTGCCGTGGCGGGCGACCCGGGATCCATGGGCGGTGCTGGTCAGCGAAGTCATGTTGCAGCAGACCCAGGTGTCCCGGGTCGTGCCCGCCTTCTCCACCTTCCTCGGCTTGTTTCCCACCCCGACCGCCTGTGCCTCCGCTTCGATGGGAGACGTCCTCCGGGCCTGGCAGGGTCTCGGCTACAACCGGCGGGCCAGGAGCCTTCACCAGGCGGCCCGGGTAATGGTGGACAGGCACGGCGGCCAGGTTCCGTCGGAGTTGTCCGATCTCCTGGCCCTGCCCGGGATCGGGCCCTACACCGCTCGGGCGGTATTGGCCTTCTCGTTTGACGTGGCCGTTGGGGTGGTGGACACCAACGCCGGGCGGATCCTGGCGCGGGCGGTAGCCGGGGCGTCCCTGACCCCGGGAGACGCACAGTCTCTGGTCGACTCGATGGTTCCGGGGCGGCGGGCGTGGGAGTTCAACCAGGCCTTGCTCGACCTGGGGGCGACGGTGTGTGTGGCCAGCAATCCGGCCTGCGGCGGCTGCCCGATCCGCAGGCGATGCCGGTGGCGGGCGGGTGGACACTCGAGTCCCGACCCGGCCCGGGGATCGGCGGGGGTGTCAACCCCCCAGAGCACCTTCGCCGGCTCCGATCGCCAGGGCCGCGGGCGACTCATCGATGCCATCCGTCTGGGCCCGGTGCGGGATGCCGACCTCCCCGAGATCATGGGGTGGCCCGAACAACCCGACCGGGCGGAACGGGTGGCCGGCGGGTTGATTGCCGAAGGGATGATCGTGCGGTCGGGCCCCGGCCGGCTCCGCCTTCCCTGATGGGCATCGACCACTACGTAGTCAGAAACCGCATGATGTGGTCGTTGACCTCGTCGGGCTTCTCGACGTGGAGGAAGTGACCGGCGCCTGGGACCACCACCAGCTCCGATCCCGGGGCCAGGAAATCGAGCACCGGGCCGATGGTATCGATGCCCATGCATCCGTCATCGGCGCCGTGGAGATACAGGGTGGGCTGAGGCCCGGGCCGTCCCGAAGCGGTCTGGGCCGTTGCGGCGTCGTTGTTCTCCGGTGCGCCGGCGAACATCGACCGGTAGTAGGAGATGGCGGCGGTGAGATTCTCGGGTGTCCCGAGCGCCTCTTTCACCAGAGCCGCGTCCTTGGCCCCGTCATATCCGGGGGACCAATCGGCCCACAGCCGATCGATGAACGCGAAGTCGTCGAGGCCGACGGCGTACTCGGCCAACGCCGTCTGGAAGAAGAAGACGTACCAGCTGCGCTTGAGTTGGTCGAAAGTGAAGAAGCCGGCGGCCATGGAGCCCTGGGGGGCCACCGCGGCGGTCACCACCCGCCGCCACCTCTCCGGTTGGTAGGCAGCCGCACCGTAGGTGGCAAATGCCCCCCAGTCGTGGCCGATGATCACCGCATCCCCGGTGCCGCCCAGGGCCTGATGCAGACCGCAGGCGTCGAGGGCCAGGGTTCCGGTGTCGAACCTGCCATCCTCCGGCACCGCGGTGGGGGCATAGCCCCGCATGAAGGGGGCCACCGCTCGATATCCGGCCTCGGCCAGGCGCGGCAGCAGGTGCCTCCACGAGTGGGCGGTGTCCGGGAACCCATGCAGGCAGAGAGCCAGGGGCCCGTCCTCCGGCCCGTCGATGAGGTAGGCAAACTCGACGCCGTTGGCGGTGATCGTCCGTTGGTCCATGACCGGAGGGTAGTCCGGTGCCTGGCAACCCGTCAGGCTCCGAAACCCCAGCAACGGCGCGGCGAGTAGCCTGCTGTCTCGGTGAAAGTTACCTACTTCGGCACCAGGGGCTCCTGCCCGTGCTCGTCCGACCAACATCGCCGCTACGGGGGGAACACCTCGTGCGTTCTGGTGGAGGTGGAGGAAGAGCCGCCGCTGATCCTCGACCTGGGGACGGGACTGCGCGCCCTGGGTGAGACGCTGGAGCGGCCGCTCCATATCTCCGGTCTCCCCTTGGAGGCCACCGCGCTCCTCACCCACCTCCACTACGACCACATCCTGGGCCTTCCGTTCTTCACCCCCCTGCGGGTGCCCGGAGCCGTCCTCGACGTCTACGGCCCGACCCAGGATGGCGGAACGCTCAAAGAGGTGCTCTCCCGCGCCGTGCAGCCTCCGTTCTTCCCGATTCACATGGGCGAGTTCCGGGGTGAACTTCGATTCCACGAGATCGAGGGCTCTGACGACATGACCTTCGGCGCCATCAAGGTAAAGGCCCGTCCGGTGCCCCATCGGGGTCACACCCTCGGATTCCGGATCGAGGCGGATGGTAAGTCGCTGGTCTACCTCCCCGACCACCAGGCCCCGCTCGATCGCCGCTCGGTCCCCGACGAGGTTCTCGAACTGTGCGAGGGTGCCGACCTGTTGATCCACGATGCCCAGTACACCGACGATGAGTTCATGCTCATGTCTGACTGGGGCCATTCCACCGTCGCCTACGCGGTGCAGGTGGCGGCCGAAGCCGGCGTCGACCGGCTCAGCCTGTTCCATCACGATCCGTCCCACCACGACCGGGACATCGACCGGATGTTGAGCCGAGCCCGAAAGCTTGGGGGTCCCAGACACCTGAGCGACATCACCGCCGCCTCGGAGCGGACACCGATCGACTTGGGGAAGGCATGACCGATGCAACCCACGCGGTGACCTTCGATACCGCCATGTTCAAGGAGGCCGTGGGACGCTTCGTGACCGGGGTCACGGTGGTGACCGCGCTCGAGGACGAGGAGCCGGTCGGGTTCACCTGTCAGAGCTTCGTCTCGCTTTCTCTCGATCCACCCCTGGTGGCGTTGGCACCGGCCAAATCATCCACCAGCTGGCCCCGGATCGCCAAAGCCGGCAGCTTCTGCGTCAACGTGCTCGGCGACCACCAGCAGGAGGTGTGCCGGAAGTTCGCGGTGTCGGGGGGCGACAAATTCGCCGGGGTCTCGTGGCACCGGGCGACCGGAGGGGCGCCGATCATCGACGGATCGTTGGCCTGGGTGAACTGCGGGTTGGAACTGATCCATGACGCCGGCGACCACGAGCTGGTGATCGGGAGGGTGCTCGACCTCGGCTTGGGCGAAGGCTCGCCCCTGCTCTTCTACAAGAGCACCCTGAGTCTGGTGACCGAGGCCGCACCCGCGGGCCCGCCTGAGGCTGCACACAACTCTGGGCCACACGACCCGATGCCAAGGGATGGGACATAGACAGTGCCGAGTATCGAAGAATCGAAGGTCATCGCCGACGTCATCGTTGTCGAGCCGGATCTCCACGGTGACGAGCGGGGCCGCTTCGTGGAGACCTATCGCCGGAGCTGGTTTCCCCTGGGGCGGGAGATGACCCAGGGCAACCGGTCCGAGAAGCAAGCCGGGGCCATCGTCGGGCTGCACTACCACCTCCACCAGGCCGATTACTGGTACGTCCTCCGGGGCACCGCCCGGGTGGTGCTCCACGATCTCCGCCGGGGCTCTCCGACCGACGGCGCCACCCTCACCCTCGACCTCGATGGTGAACACGACCGGGGCCTCTTCATCCCGCCCGGGGTGGCTCATGGATTCGCCTCATTGACCGACCTGACGCTCTGGTATCTGGTCGACGGGTACTACAACGCTGACGACGAATTGGGCGTGGCCTGGGACGACCCGGCCATCGGGGCCGACTGGGGACTGACCGACCCGGTGCTGTCGGACCGGGACCGGTCAAACCCCCGGCGGGCCGATCTCGATCCCGGGCTCCGCCCCCGGTCCCGCATGCGCACCTGATTTGCGGCTCTGAGAAGCTGCGGCCATGACACCATCAGTGGCTCGCGGCGCCAAGGCCGGCACCCCGAAGAAGGCCGGCAAAGCGAAGAAGGCCGGCAAAGCGAAGAAGGCCGGCAAAGCGAAGAAGGCCGGCAAAGCGAAGAAGGCCGGCAAAGCGAAGAAGGCCGGCAAAGCGAAGAAGGCCGGCAAAGCGGCTCCGGCAAAGGCGGCCCCCATCGGCACCCCGGGACAGACCGGCTCGGCCACCCCGGCTCCGAGGAAGCGGGGATCGCGGTCGGCCAAGGTCCCGGCGAAGAAGGCGGTTCCGGCCAACCGGTCGGCCTCGGTCAAGCGGGGGGTGGCGCGTCCACCGCGCGCCAAACGGACATCGGCTGCCCGCCGCGATCGGTTGGGATCGCCCAACACCGGAGTGTTGATCACCGGAGGTGGCTCGGGCATCGGGCGGGAGACGGCACTGGCGTTGGCCGAAGTCGGTCGCGCCGTTGCCATTTGGGACCTGGACGCCGAGGGGGCGGAGGAGACGGCGACGATCTGCCACGAGCGCTACGGAGTCGCCGCACCGTGGTCGGTGGTGGACGTCACCGACTCCGCGGCGGTCGAGGTAGCCGTACCGAAAGCGGCAGCCGCCGTCGGATTGCTGGGTGGCTTCGTGCATGCCGCCGGGATCTCCGGGGCGATGTCCGTCGACTTCATCGACGATGCCCTCTGGGACTCCACCCTGAACACCAACGTTCGGGCCGCGGCCATGATCTCGAAAGCCTTGTTGGGCCCGTTCGCCGAGGCCGGGCCCGGCTCCGCGGTGGTGCTGATCTCGTCGATCGAGGGGTTGTTCGGGAGAGCCATGCTCACCGCTTACTGCGCATCGAAGGGAGCCGTCCTCGGAGTCATGCGGTCAATCAGCCAGCGATTTGCCATGGAGGGCTTCCGGGTCAACGCCGTGTGCCCGGGAGCGGTGGCCACCCCGATGCTGGCCCCGGCCTTTGAGATTCCTGGTTTCCGAGAGTCGCTGGAGGTTCGGACGCCGCTTCAGCGGGTATCAACTCCTGATGAGATCGCTCGACCCATCCGGTTTCTGCTCTCGGACGAGGCCTCGTTCATCACCGGGACCCACCTCACCATCGACGGGGGCCTCACTTCGGTCACGGCCATCTGAGTGTTCGATTTCCGGCTCGAAACCGCGCTCGGGCAGCCAATCTGTGGGGCCGGTGACACTGGAGTCCCGCATTCGGGTTGAATAGTTGCGATGTGGATCGCCGTAATCGCGGTAGTACTGGTGGCTCTGGGCGCCGTGGTGGCCAAGTTGACGTGGCGACCGAACCCGGACGAAGCCCATTCGGTGCGCAGGTACCAGACGGCCCTTGGGACCATGGAGCACATCTCCGATCGGGCGGTCCGGCCGACGGAGGGGTTGGCTGGATCCGCCGAGAGCCCGGAAACTGCTGCCGAATTGACAGGTACACCTTCGGTCCACATCACCGGGAAGGAGACCGCCCGCCGGGCGCCCCCGCCGGGGCCGGTTCCGGTGCCGGAGCGGATCGGCGACGAACTGCGGAGCCCTGATGGCGAGCTGGTCTTCGATGACGCCAGGCCCGCCGATCGGGCCCGTCGATCGGGATTCAGGCCGATTGCCCCGGAGTTCCGCTCGGAGCGGGCCCGAAAACAGGCGTTCCATGCCATGGAGCACCGGCAGTGGCATTGGAGAACTCCTACCGTGGTGATCGTCGTCCTGATCGTTTTCGGCGTACTGGCATTTGTCGGAAGCCGGCGCTCCAACAACCACACCACCACGACCAGCAGCTCCACCGTCGCCGGTCACCAGACGACCCCGTCGCATCAGGGATCGCCCGCGGTCCCGAGTACGACCAAGCCGACCCGGCCACCCCCCACCACCACGACCAAGCCGCCGACCCAGCTGGTGCCCATCTCTTCGACGGGGGCGTCCGCCACCTACTCGGTGAGCGCACCTTCCTACGACGTCGTCGTCACCGCCACCGGCCCCTGTTGGGTGAATGCCGTGGACGCCTCGTCGGGCAACTCGGTGTTCACCGGCACCCTCCAGCCCGGAGCCAGCCAGGTGATTCACGCCACCGGGGCGATCAACGTCACCATGGGAGCAACGTTCTCGTCGATGAGGGCCGACAACCTTCCGGTGGTTCTGCCCGTCCCGCTGCAGGTACCTTTCACCGCCACCTTCCAGCCGCCGACCCCGACCGCCGGGGGCACAACGGGCACAACGGGCACAACGGGCACAACGGGCACAACGACCTCACCCTGACCGCTACCTGACCCAGCCGGCGGTCTTCACCCGCCGGGCCGGCCTTCGCCCCTCAGGTCTCAGCCCGTTGTTTCGCCCCCGTCCGCCTCACCGGCCAGGCCCAGGGCGTTGAGGATGAAGGCGAAGACGAATGCCTCGTCCTTCCAGGCGTCGTAGCGCCCGGAGGGGCCGGCGTGGCCGGCTCCCATCTCGGTCTTGAGCAGGACACGGTTTTCGGGGTTGGCGGCCCGCAGCTTGGCCACCCACTTGGCCGGCTCCCAGAATCCCACCCGGGGGTCGGACAGCCCGCCGGTAGCCAAGATGTCGGGGTACCGGACCGGCGCACCCTCTCCGTCCACCGATCTCACGTTGTCGTAAGGGGAATAGGACTTCATCACCGCGTAGATCTCGGGGTCCTCGACCGGGTTGCCCCACTCCTCCCACTCCAGCACGGTGAGCGGCAGGGAGTCATCCAGGATGGTGGTCAGGCAGTCCACGAACGGGACCTCGGCCACGATGGCTCGGAACAGCTCGGGGGCCAGGTTGGCCACCGCCCCCATCAACAGGCCCCCGGCACTCCCGCCCCGGGCCACCAGCCGGTCGGGAGACGTCCAACCTTCGTCGACCAGAGTGCGGGCACAGGCCACGAAGTCGGAGAAGGTATTGGGCTTGGCCGCGAACTTCCCGTCCTCATACCACCGGCGGCCCATCTCCCCGCCGCCTCGAACGTGGGCGATGGCAAACACGAATCCGCGATCGAGCAGGCTCAGCCGGAGCGACGAGAAGGTGGGATCCATCGATGCCTCGTAGGAGCCGTAGCCGTAGAGGAGGCAGGGTGCGCCACCCCCGTGGCCACCGCCGACCGGCACGGCGACCCCGGCGCCACCGTCGGCGCCCGGGGCGGTCACCAGATCGGTGCGGTAGACCAGCGAGATGGGCACCCGGGTGCCGTCACTGGCCCGGGCCCAGCGCCGCTCGGTGTTGTACCGATCGGGGTCGAAGTCTCCGAGCACCGGTTGGCGCTTGCGCAGCTCGAGCCCACCGGTGTCGAGATCGAGATCGAACACCGACCGGGGAGTGACCAGGGAGGTGTACTCGTACCGGAGGGTGGTCGAGTCGTACTCCGGGTTCGCCCCACCCCAGACGGTCGAGGGCGAGTCGGGCTGGTCCACCGGGGTGGATACACCGGTGGCCGCATCGATCACCCGCATCCGGGTCTCGCCGTCCCCCCGCTCGTAGACCACCAAGTGGTTGGCGAACGGGTCGACGGCATCGAGGCGGACCCCGGCCCGGGCCGGGATCACCTCGGTCCACGATGGGCGGCCCGGCGAGTCGTCGGGGGCCTCCATCAACCGGAAGTCCTCGGCGTCGTCGTTGGTCACGATGAGGAATCGCCCCTCCCGCCCGGCATCGGGGTCACCGCGATCGTGGTCGACGCTGTACTCGATCCCGTGGCGGCGGGGCTCGACCACCGAGAACTCGCCCTCCGGGTCGTCCGCCGACAGCACCCGGAATTCCGAGGTCACCTTGGAATCGAGACCACAGAGGATGTACCGGTCGTCCTTGGTCCGCCCGACGCCGAGGTAGTAGTGGTCGTCGGCCTCCTCGTAGACCAGGGTGTCCCTGGACGGGTCGGTCCCCACCCGGTGCCGCCACAACTGATGGGGTCGCATGGCGTCGTCCACCCGCACGAAGAACACCGTGGCGTTGTCATTGGCCCAGGCCACCCCGTAGTAGGTGTCCGTCAACGACTCAGGCGACTCGTCACCGGTGTCGAGGTTGCGGAAGTGCATGGTGTAGCGCTCGGCGCCGGACGTGTCGGTCGAGTAGGCCAGCCACCGATGGTCGGGGCTGACCGACAAGTTCCCGACGGCGAAGTAGTCGAGCCCTTCGGCCAGCTGGTTCTCATCCAGGATCACCTCCTCGGCTCCCTCCGCTTCGTCCCCGGTGCCTGCAGGCTTCCGGCAGTGGATGCCGTAACTGCTGCCCTCGACGGTGCGGCTGTAGTACGACCACGGACCTTTGCGGGCGGGGACCGAAAGGTCGGTCTCCTCGATCCGGGCCACGATCTCCTGGTAGAGGCGGTCGCGAAGGCCTGCGGTGGCCGCGGTCACCGCCTCGGTGTAGGCGTTCTCGGCGTTCAGGTGGGCGATGACCGCCGGGTCCTCCTTGTCGGCCAGCCAGTACCAGTCGTCGATACGGACATCCCCGTGGGCTTTGAGCTCCACCGGGCGGCGCTCAGGAGCGGGTGGAACGGGGAGGGAATTGCCGGGCATCGGCATATGGTGGCACGGCTTGGCGCGGCCCAGCCCAACGGGCACGGGCGTCTGCCTGGGAGTCTGGCTACCGGTTTCGGCCGGTGTCCAGGGTTGTTACTATCTGTATAGGAGAAATTGGCCGTCCGACCGGATGGCTCCTCGGGAGCGATATGACGACCACCGAACTCGACCTCGGAAAGTACAAGCTTGGATGGTCCGACGCGGAGGACTACGTCTTCAAGCCGAAGAAGGGTCTCAACGTAGAGATCGTTCGAGAGATGTCGATGATGAAGAAGGAGCCGGAGTGGATGCTCAACTTCCGGCTGCGGGCCCTCCAGCGGTTCGAGAAGCGGCCGATGGCCGAATGGTTCGCCGTCAACATGCCCGATCTCGACTTCGACGACATCTACTACTACATCAAGCCGACGTCCGAGCAGGTGAACGACTGGAGCGACCTTCCCGACGCCATCAAGGACACCTACGAGAAGCTCGGCATCCCTGCCGCTGAGCGGAAGTACCTGGCCGGCGTGACGGCGCAATATGAAAGCGAAGTCGTCTTCCATCGCAACCGAGAGGATCTCGAGGCCCTGGGGGTGCTGTTCTGCGACATGGACACCGCCGTCCGGGAGTACCCCGATCTGGTCCGCAAATACTTCGGGACCATCATCCCGCCGAACGACAACAAGTTCGCCGCCCTCAACTCGGCCGTGTGGTCGGGGGGCTCGTTTATCTACGTCCCGCCCGGTGTGGTGGTCGACCAGCCGCTGCAGGCCTACTTCCGCATCAACGCGGAGAACATGGGCCAGTTCGAGCGCACCCTGATCATCGCGGACAAGGGCTCTCAGGTTCACTACGTCGAAGGTTGTTCGGCGCCGGTCTACACCACCGACTCGTTGCACTCGGCGGTGGTCGAGCTGGTGGCGCTCGAGGGTGCCCGCATCACCTACACGACCATCCAGAACTGGTCCAACAACGTCTACAACCTGGTGACCAAGCGGGCCCGTGCCGAGGCCGAGGCCCATGTGGAATGGATCGACGGCAACATCGGATCCCGGCTGACCATGAAGTACCCGTCGGTGTACCTGATGGGTCCCAAAGCCTCGGGCGAGGTGTTGTCGGTGGCCTACGCCGGCGCCGGCCAGCACCAGGATGCCGGGGCCAAGATGATCCATGCCGCTCCGGAGACGACCTCGACCATCATCTCGAAGTCTATCTCCAAGGATGCCGGGGTGACCACTTATCGGGGCCTGGTCCACGTGGACGAAGGGGCCAAGCACGCCAAGAGTTTTGTCCGGTGCGATGCCCTCCTGCTCGACGACACCTCGATCTCCGAAACCAAGCCGTACATGGAAGTCGCCGAGCGGGACGCCCGGATCGGCCACGAGGCCACGGTGTCCAAGGTCGGCGACGACCAACTCTTCTACCTGATGAGCCGCGGACTGTCCGAGACCCAGGCCATGGGCATGATCGTGAACGGCTTCATCGAGCCCATCACCCGGACCCTGCCCATGGAGTACGCGGTGGAGTGGAGCCGGTTGATCGAGCTCCAGATGGAAGGCTCGGTCGGCTGAGCCACTGGCGGTGACGCCGTCGGCTCGGCCCGAGCGGGCACAATAGGGCCATGCCCATGAGGGAAGAATGTAAGAACTTCCAGAGTCGGACCTACGACTCGGGGGAGGTCGCCCGGTTCTGCGTTCTCGACCTCGCCCCTGACGCCCCCTGGAAGTGCCCCGACGACTGCCCGTCGTATGCCCGTCGCTACGCCGACGTGGGGTGGGCCCGCGGGTCACTGGTGGAGCCGCCACTCGAATCGATGCCCGAGGTCCCCGACGAGGACGCGGCTGCCCTCCTCGACAACGCCGAGGACATCATCAACGCGGTCGGCCCCCAGGTGTTGTCCGATGTCGAGGCGGAAGAGGCCAAGGCCGCCCGCAAGCGCGACCGCTGGTGGAACCGGCACCGCTGAATCGGCTTCGCCGCTTGTCGATCTGAGCTACCGGTGGGCGTCCGGAGGCGGGCCACTCCGCGGAGAGCCAGGCTCAACGGCCGGTGAATACCCCGGGGCGCTTCTCCATGAAGGCGGTCATGGCCTCGACCAGGTCATCGGAGGCGAGGAACCCTGCGTTCCAAGCGGCCACGAACTCGAGCCCGTCGGCTACCGACTTCCCTTCTCCGGCGGCCAGGACCGCTTTGGTCCCCTGAACGGCGAGCGGCGAGTTGGCGGCGATCTCCGCGGCCAGGGCGCGGGCGTCGGCCAGCACCGCCTCCGGGTTCGACGACACCTGGTTGACCAGCCCGATCTCCCGGGCCCGCTCCGCGGTGATGTCCTTGCCGGTATAGGCCAACTCGGCGACCTGACCCTTGCCGATGATGTGAGGAAGGCGTTGGAGGCTCCCGAGATCGGCCACGATGGCCACCTTGGCTTCCCGGACCGACAACAGGGCATCGGACGAGGCCAACCGGATGTCGCAGGCGGCGGCCAGATCGACCCCTCCGCCGATGCAGTAGCCGTGGATGGCGGCGATCACCGGGAAGGGGCAGTCGGCCACGGAGGTCACCGACGCCTGAAGATCGAGGATGGAGGCCCGGGCCGACTTGGCCCGCCCGGCCATCGACAGGGGTTTTCCGTCCTGCCCGGTCGCCGATCCTCCGATTCCCGCCATGGCCACCAGATCAAGGCCGACGCTGAAGTGGGGCCCTTTGGCCGCGATCACCACCACCCGGACGTCCGGGCGCGAACCGATGGCAGCCATGGCTCGCGGAAGGTCGGCCCAGAAAGCGGGGCCGAGGGCATTGCGCTTCTCCGGGCGGTCGAGCCACAAGGTGGCCACATGGTTGTCCACCTCGAGGGTGAGCACCTCGGAAATGAAGGATTCGGTGGTGGGGTCGGCGGTGGCGGTCATGCTCAAAACCCTAGGCCTCGCCCGTCTGAGAAGGCGAAAGGGGGAGGTATCATGGGTCGAGAGGCTCGGTACCCGGGCCTCGTTGCGCGAGAGGCTTTCTATTCTGTCCACCTTTTCCCCGGAGACCGCCGGTGCCCTTGATGGGCCCCCGTGGCTGCGCCGCCGCCGTACGGCGGCGGCGGAGGCCTTCGCGTCAGCTCCGCTTCCCACCGAGAAGGACGAGGTCTGGCGCTACAGCCGGATCGACAACATCGATCTCGGCAGATTCCAGTCCGTCGACGCCTTTGTCGACACCTCAACCGACACCGCGGTGCCGCCGTCATTGGATCGGGTCCGCGCCCTGGTCGACGGTCTCGGGCCCCACCGCGGGCTGATCGTCACCGTCAACGGGGTGCTGGTGTCGGTGTCGGAGTCGGACGACGACCGGCTGACCATCGGACGGCTCACCGGACATGACGAGGCAGAGGCGTTGTTGGGGTCGATCGCCATCAACCCGACCGACTTCGTGCTTCTCAACGATGCCTTCGCCGCCGACCCGGTGGTGGTCGACATCGCCGCCGGCGCCTCGATCGAGGATCCGGTGGTGGTGGTGCATATGGTCAGCGGGCCGGGAGGCGATGCCGTGTTTCCTCGGACGATGATCCGGGGAGGCGTCTCCTCGGTGGCCTCGGTGATCGAGATCGTGGTGGATGCCGACGCCGGCGGCGGGCTCCTGGCCGGGCTTCCGTTGACAGGCTCGCCGTCGGCAGCCAACCGATCCGAGCACCTGGTGGTCCCGGTGACCGAGCTCCAAGTCGCCGACGGCGCCAAGTTGAGTTTCGTCAGTATTCAGGCCCTGGGGCCGGCCACCTGGCAGCTGGCTCATCAGGCGAGCACCATCGGAGCCGACGCCAGTCTCCACAGTTTTGCCGTGGCCCTCGGCGGTGACTACGCCCGACTTCGCACCGACTCGGCGCTCACCGGTGCTTCCGGCTCCAGCAAACTTCGGGCCGCGTACATCGGCCGTGATGACCAGATGCTCGACTTCCGAACCCTCCAGGATCACCGGGCCCCGAAGACCACCAGTGACCTGCTCTTCATGGGGGCGGTCGCCGACCGTTCCCATTCGGTCTACAGCGGGTTGATCCGGATGCGGAGGGGCGCGGTCCGCTCCGATGCCATGCAGACCAATCACAATCTCGTTCTCGATGAGGGAGCGCACGCCGACTCGGTTCCGAACCTCGACATCGAGGAGAACGACGTCCGGTGCAGCCACGCCTCGACGGTGGGCCCGGTCTCCGAGGATCAGCTCTACTACCTCGAATCCCGGGGGGTGGAGCCCGAGGTGGCCGAACGGTTGATCGTGGCTGGGTTCTTCGATGACATCGCCAATCAGGTGCCCATCGTCGGAACCCGAGCCCTGATCGGCCGGGCATTGGCCGATCGGACCGGGGTGCACGGTGTCTGAAGTGGCGCGTCTGTGCGGGCGGAACGACCTCGAGCCAGGGCAGGCCAGGCGGTTCGACGTGGCCGGGCTCCGGGTCGCCCTGGTTCGCATCGGCGACGATTTCTATGCCATCGGTGACCGCTGCAGCCATGAGGAGTTCTCCCTGGCCGAAGGCGAGGTGTGGCCCGACGAACGGGAGATCGAGTGCTCCAAGCACGGCTCGACCTTCGACCTCTGCACCGGAGAGCCGTGCTCCCTCCCCGCCACCAAGCCGGTCCCGGTCTACCAATTGGTCGTCGACGAGGAGAATGTGTCGGTGGTGGTGCCGTGAGTACCGGTGAGCTCAAGATCGAAGACTTGCATGCCGGGATCCCCGGGCGGGAGATCCTCCGGGGTGTGACCCTCACCGTGCGCAGCGGTGAGGTGCACGCGGTGATGGGGCCCAACGGATCGGGCAAGAGCACGTTGGCCCACGTGCTGATGGGGCGACCCGGCTATGAGGTCACCCGCGGGTCGGTCAGCCTCGACGGGATCGACCTGCTTTCCCTGCCCACCTGGCAACGGGCGCGGGCCGGATTGTTTCTCGGCATGCAGCATCCGATCGAGGTGCCGGGTGTCTCGTTGGTGACGGCACTGACCGCGTCCCGTCCCGAGATCGACGCCGACGAGGTCGGGGCGAATACCGCGGCCAGTGACGTCGGAGAGAGGATGCGCACCGAGGCCCAGCGAATCGGCTTCGACGAGCGGTTCCTCACCCGCTCGCTCAACGTCGACCTCTCCGGCGGAGAACGGAAGCGGAACGAGACACTGCAGATGGGCGTACTCCGGCCGCGGTTTGCCGTCCTCGACGAGATCGACTCCGGCCTCGATGTCGACGCCCTGGCGGCGGTCGGTCGGCGGGTGGAAGAAGCCACCGAGGAATGGGACCTCGGGGTGCTGGCCATCACCCACTTCCGGCGACTGTTGAAAGTCCTCAATCCGGATGTCGTGCACGTGCTCTCCGCCGGCCGGGTCGTCGCCACCGGTGAGAGCGAGTTGGCTGAGATTGTCGACCGGACCGGGTACGCCGCCTACATCTGATCGGCGGGTCAGTCCCGGAACTTCGGGAGTACGTAGGTGCCCATCAGTTCGATGGTCTCCATCACCGCGTCATGGGGGATCTTGTACGGGTTGACCAGGCACAGCAGCAGGTCGATCCCGGCCGCCTCGTACTTCCGGCAGGTGTCGAGGCACTCGTCAGGGGTGCCCAGGACGCAGGCGTTCGAGTCGATCAGGTACTCGAGGCTCAGGAGATCCAGTGATCCGTCGTCCTGGTGGGCCTTCATGTCGGCGGCGTAGGAGTAGGTATCGAGCTCCTGGTTCCGTTCGGCCATCCAGTCGGAGACGGTGGCAATCTGCTTGGCCCCCGTCACCGGGTACCACTCGAACGACTCTCTGGCCAGCTCAATTGCCTTGTCCCGGTTATCGGTGCAGAGAGCCATGGTGAAGGTGGCCGCCTGGTCGTTGACGAAGGCCCCCACCGGCTCGGTGCAGGCCCGGGACGCGGCCCGGTAGATGTCGACTCTCCTCTTGACCTCCTCGGGGGACACTCCTACCGCGAACGAGCACAAGCCCAGTCCCAGCTCGCCGACCTGTCGATGGCCGTCGTCGCTGGTGGTCGCCCCCCAGATCGGCGGATGGGGCTTCTGCCACGGTTTGGGCTGCACCCGGCGAAGCGGCATCTGCCAGTAGGTGCCGTCGAACTCGTACTCCTCGTTGGTCCAGCAGCCGACCACGTGTTCGATGGCCTCCCTCCACATCTGACGGGTTTCGGACGGATCGAGACCGAAGCCCTCGAGCTCGGCCCGGGTGGCCGACCGGCCGGTCCCGAAGTCGACCCTTCCCTTGGAGATCAGGTCGAGGACCGCGACCGACTCGGCGGTGCGCACCGGGTGGTTGTAGGGCTTGGGCATCAGGCGGACCCCGTATCCCAACCGGATCCGCTCGGTCAGAGCGGCGATGGCTCCGTAGAGCACCTCGGGATTGGAGCAGTGCGAGTACTCCTGCAGAAAGTGGTGCTCGACCGTCCATATGGCATCCCATCCGGCCTTGTCGGCGGCGACCGCCTGCTCGAGCGTGTTCTGGTAGGCCATCAGCTCACTGTCGGGCTGCCAAGGCTTCGGTACCGGGATCTCATAGAAGAGGGCGAACTTCACTCACCGGGTCCTTTCTTCTGGCCCAAGCCTCCATGGATCGGCGGGGACAATCGCGTCTGACCCGCCCGGCCGGTGTGGGTAGCTTGGGTTGAGCACGTGCCTGACTCTCTAGCAGATGCAAAGATCGGCCGTCGCTCGACGATTGTGGGGAGGGCTCGATGAGGGGACTGACGGGCAAGGTGGTGATCGTCACCGGAGCGGCTTCCGGGATCGGCCTGGCCTGCGCCGAGCGTCTGGTCGACGAAGGGGCGACGGTGATGGGTGCCGACCGGGTCGACTGGAAATTCGACCCGCCGGCGAGCGGATCATGCTCATTCCACCCAGTCGACGTGAGTGATGAGGCGTCGGTCGTGGACCTGGTGGCTTCGACACTCGACGCCTTCGGTCGCATCGACGGCCTGGTGAACGCGGCCGGAGTTGCCGGCGGGGGACCGGTGCACTCGCTGGGTCAAGAAGAGTGGCAACGGGTCATTTCCGTCAATCTCACCGGCACCTATCTGATGGCCAAGCATGTCATCGGGCACATGCTGGAGCGACCGGTTGTCGACGGATCCCGGGGATCGATCGTGACGGTGGCGAGTATCGAGGGCCTGGAAGGGACCGCAGGGGGCAGCGCCTACAGCGCCTCGAAGGGAGGGGTGGTGTTGCTGACCAAGAACATGGCCATCGACTACGGGGGTCGCGGTATCCGGGTCAACGCCATCTGCCCCGGCTTCATCGATACCCCGATGACCGCCGAGGTGTTTGCCCTCCCGGGAATGGACAAGACGCTTGATCTGCTGATCGGGGAACACAAGCTTCGCCGCATGGGTAGACCGGCCGAGATCGCCGCGGCGACGGCCTTCCTCCTTTCCGACGACGCATCGTTCGTCACCGGGGTGGCCTTCCCGGTGGATGGGGGCTACACGGCCGGTCGCGACCACGCGGTCACCCCGCTGTTGGGATTGTCGGGCCCCGAGGGCTAGCCACCCGGTGAGAACCGAGCGAACCGGTTGCAGCTTCCCTCTTTATCCGCACCCTTGTGATGACGTTCACATGGATGAAAGCGGCATTCCATGTCATGCCAATGGCATTTGTTTGTCTAACGCCCTAACCTGGGTATGTAGTTGAGTAGACAAGCTCAAGCCGGCTTGTGCCCGGGGTTGCTGGTCGGGTACGGCCGCCTGTGAAAAGAGGGGGCTCATGGCAACAGAATCAGTGGGGATGAGGGCAACCGAGGTGGGGGAAGGTCCGGTTCCCATGCCACCGACGGTCCACCATACGGCGGACCCGGCACCGTTGGGGCTGGCGGCTTTCGCCATGACCACTTTTGCCTTGAGCATGGGTAACGCCAATATCTGGGGTCCGGGGGCGGACGCCGCCCTGGCCCTGGCCCTGGTCTACGGCGGAGGGGTGCAGCTCCTGGCCGGGATGTGGGAATTCACCCGGAGGAACACCTTCGGGGCGCTGGCCTTCTCCTCGTTCGGTGCGTTCTGGATCTCGTACTACGTGTTCGGGAAGTTCGTGGCCGGCGGCATCACCCAGGCCGACGCGCCGGTCGCGGTCGGCGTCTTCCTGCTGGGGTGGACCATATTCACCTTCTACATGATCGTGCCGTCCTTCCGGGTCAGCGGCGCGGTCGCCCTGGTGTTCGTGCTGCTGACCGTGACCTTCGTGCTTCTGACCATCGGTGCGTTCCGAAGCAACGTCACCATGACCCACTGGGGCGGCTATATCGGACTCGCCACCGCGGGGGCTGCCTGGTACGCATCGTTTGCCGGGGTGGTGAACGAGACGTTCAAGAAAGCAATCATTCCCACCATCCCGCTCGCTCCCAAGTCCTGAGCGGCGCGAACTGCGCGAGGCTGACGGTCGGGAGGTAGAGACATGAGCGAAGTTGCAGGCAACGGACGACCTGAGGAGGGGCTCTCGGCGCTGCATCACGAGGTCCGTAGCTTTGAGCCGCCGCCGGCTTTCGTGGCCCAGGCGAACGCCAAGCCCGGGGTCTACGCCGGGGCAGACGCCGATCCGACCGCCTGGTGGGAGCAACAGGCCGAACAGCTCGAGTGGGCCCAACGTTGGTCCGAGGTGCTGGACTGGAAGGTCCCGTTTGCCAAGTGGTTCGTGGGGGGCAAGCTGAACGCCTCGGTCAACTGCCTGGATCGCCACGTCGCCGCCGGCCGGGGAGCCAAGATCGCCTTCCACTGGGTCGGGGAGCCCGACGGAGACACCCGGTCAATCACCTATACCCATTTGAAGGACATGGTGTGCCAGGCCGCCAACGCCCTCACCGAGTTGGGGGTGAAGTCCGGCGACCGGGTCTGTATCTATCTGCCGATGATCCCTGAGGCGGTGGTGGCGATGCTGGCCTGTGCCCGGATCGGGGCGCCGCACATGGTGACGTTCGGTGGGTTCTCGGCCGAGGCGCTGGCCAACCGCATCCTCGACGGGGATGCCCGTGTCGTGATCACCGCCGATGGCGGCTACCGGCGTGGCGCCCAAGCCGGGCTGAAGGGCAACGTCGACGAGGCGTTGAAACAGTGCCCGGATGTCCGATCGGTTTTGGTCGTTCGCCGGACCGGCCAGGATGTCGAGTGGCAGGACGGTCGGGATCTCTGGTGGCACGAGGTGGTCGACCGGCAACCCACCAGTCACGACCCGGAAGCGTTCGACGCCGAGCAACCGCTCTACATCATGTACACCAGCGGGACCACGGCCAAGCCGAAGGGGATCCTCCACACCACCGGCGGCTACCTCACCCATTGCGCCACCACTCACCGCCTGATCTTCGACGTGAAGCCTGAGACTGACATCTTTTGGACCGCGGCCGACATCGGCTGGGTCACCGGGCACAGCTACATCGTCTACGGTCCCCTGGCCAACGGCGTCACCTCCATGATGTACGAGGGAACCCCGGATGCCGGTGGGCGCGACCGGTGGTGGAAGATCATCGAGGAGTACAAGGTCACCATCCTCTACACCGCCCCCACCACCATCCGGACCTTCATGAAGTGGGGAGAGGAGCATCCCGCAGCCCACGATCTCTCGAGCTTGCGCCTGTTGGGCTCGGTGGGTGAGCCCATCAACCCCGAAGCCTGGATGTGGTACCGCAAGAACATCGGTGGTGACAGGTGCCCGGTGGTGGATACCTGGTGGCAGACCGAGACCGGCGGGATCATGATCACGCCGCTGCCCGGTATCACTGCCACCAAGCCCGGAGCGGCCATGCGTCCATTTCCGGGGATCAGCGCGGATGTCGTCGACAATGCCGGGAAGTCAGTCGGCAATGACGCCGGGGGGTACCTGGTGATCGATCGCCCGTGGCCGGGGATGCTCCGCGGGATCTGGGGTGACCCGGAGCGCTACGAGGAGACGTACTGGTCACGGTATCCCGGGCGGTACTTTGCCGGGGACGGTGCGAAACGGGACGAGGATGGCGACCTCTGGTTGCTGGGGCGTGTCGATGATGTGATGAACATCTCGGGACATCGCATCTCCACCACTGAGATCGAGCACGCGCTGGTCGGCTTTCCCCGGGTGGCAGAGGCGGCGGTGGTCGGGGCCAGCGATGACACCACCGGGCAGGCAATCGTCGCCTTTGTCACCGTCAAAGGCGAGGTGTCCGACGAGGAGAATGAGGGCGACGCGCTGGTCAAGGAGTTGCGGGACCATGTTGCCCAGGTCATCGGGCCCATCGCCAAACCCCGTCAGATCATTCTGACCCCCGACCTCCCGAAGACCCGCAGCGGCAAGATCATGCGGCGCCTGTTGAAAGATGTGGCCGAGCATCGGGAACTCGGCGACGTGACCACCCTCCTCGATTCGACGGTGGTGAACATGATCGATGAGCAGATACGGGCAGGTGGCGGGGGCGAAGCTGAGTGAGCACCACCCGGTGTTCGGGGCTCTGACAGCCTGACCGGTCAACGTCGTGGCGGGCCCGTTGCCCCCTGGCACCTCGTGGTTGGTATCGCTGCGGGCCGCAGGAGGACCCACGTCCGCGCGAGCGATACCCGGAGGTGGCGACTGTCTCGATCCCGCGGTTGCTAGCCTCATGGCCCATGGCTCGCCGAGATCGCCGACGGGGCGGCGCACACAGTGCACCCCGAGGTGGGAATGGGAGCTCTCGGGCGACGGGACCGGCGGATCCGGCCCCGTCGGAAGGCGAATCGGGAGGGTCTGATTCGACTGATGTCGGCCCCGCTGAAAGCGAATCGGCGGAGATTCCTGAGATCGCCCCCAGCACGGCAGGAGCCGCCGAGGTCCCGGAGCCGGCCCCCACCCGCAAGGCCCGGAGGGCCCAGCGGCGTCAAGCCAAGCAGAAGCGGACCTGGATCGAGAGGGTGCTTCTGGGCGCAGTGATCATGGTGGCTTTGATCCTGGTGCTGGTGGGAGCGGGGTACGGGTATGTCCAGTACCGGTTCCATCAGGTTTCCAAAGTCACGGTGAAGCACCTGAAGACGGCCCCGGTCGGCAAGCCGTTCAACGTGTTGCTCATCGGATCCGACTCACGGGTGGGTGAGTCGACGTCCGACGCTTCCCATTTTGGGTCGGCCACCGTCCAGACCGGTCAACGGAGTGACGTGGTCAAGGTCCTTCATGTGGATCCGGCCACCGGCCAGATCAGGGTCCTGTCCATCCCCCGGGACACCGTTGTCCAGGTGGCCGGCGACACCAGCCAGATCGGCAAATACAACCGGATCAATGCCACCTACAACAACGGGCCGGATCAGTTGGTGCAGACCATCGAAGCCGACTTCGGCATCCCGATCAGCCATGTCGTGCAGATCGACTTCGCCGGATTCCGAGGCGCCGTCGACGCCATCGGTGGTATCTATCTCAACTTCCCGTACCCGGCCCGAGACGCCTACACCGGGCTCAACATCACCACCACCGGTTGCCAGCACGTGAACGGTGGCTATTCCCTGGCGGTGGCCCGGAGCCGTCACTACCAGTACCTCAAAGATGGATACTGGCAGTACGACGGGACCAGTGACTATGGCCGGATTCTACGCCAGAACGCCTTTTTGAAGGCACTCATCAATCAGGCCGAGACGAAATACAACCCGCTGACCCTCAACGCCTTCATCGGGTCGGTGGTGCAGGGAGTCACCATCGACTCGACCTTCACCGTCGCCGGCCTCATCTCGCTGGCCCGGGAGTTCCACACCTTTTCGTCTTCGTCCCTGGTGACGACCACGTTGCCCACCTACGGGTCGGATTCATCGGTCTTCGGCTACCTCGGATCGGTGATCTACGTGCAGCAACCCGATGCGGATCTCGCAATCGCCCAGTTCCTGGGCCAGTCTCCCGAGCCGATTGTGTCTCCGCCTCCCGATCCCTATGGGAGCCCGGCCACGACGACCACAACAGTGACCAGCTCGGGTGGGAGCACGCCGCCGACCAGCAGTAGTTCGACGACCACGACCACCGCCCCACCGGACTTCAATCCCACCCCCTGCACCCCTTAGGGCTGGGCGAGGACGTTCATTCTGGGTCCGGGCAGAACCGGTAGCCCCGCTTGACCACGGTCTGGATGACCCCGTCTATGCCCAGTGATGATCGCAAACGGGTGACCGCCATCTCTACCGCGTGGGCTCCGGAGTCACGACCGGGAAGGCGCTCCCGGTAGCAAGCACCAAGGCGTCGTAGCCGACGACGTCACCGGTCGAGGTAGTGACCGTTCGTCGGCGTCGGTCGATCTTGACCACGGACTCACCGACAGGGAAATCCACCGCCGCGCTGACCGCGGGGTCGTCCAACCGGAGGTCGTCTTCGGTTTGGCCGTCGAAGAATGAACTCAGGTGGACCCGATCGTAGGCACGACGGCGTTCTTCACCAAATGCCAGGATCTGCCACTTGTCCGCGAGGTGCCCGGCCACCGCCGTCTCGAGGAACTTCTGGCCGACCATCCCGTTACCTACGACAACCAGTGATTTTTCCACTACCCAACCGTAGGGAACCCGGATTTCCGCAGTGTTCACTTCCCGAGACGGCACGGTGAATTCGAATTCACACGCGCCCGCCGATGGTGTGAGGTGGGAGAGCTGCGACCCCTGGTCGGAACCAAGGTGAGCTCATACGTCGAAGGGAGTCAGTGGCGATCGGTCACCATTCCGGCAGCCGACCGTCAGTCAGGCGTTGGCGGTCTCCGAGTCCGACTCGGCCTCATCGAGGCCCTGGGCCAGGGTGTTCCAACTCAACGTCGCGCATTTGATACGCACCGGGAACTTCACCACGCCTTGGAGAGCGGCGAGTTCGCCCAGGGAGTCGACATCCAGGAGCTGGGCCTCTGCCGTCTCGATCTCGGCATCATGTTGACCGTCCTGGCCGGGGAGGGTCGATTCGTGAATGGACATCATTCCCTTGAAGGTCCGAATCAGATCGCGTACTTCGGAGACCGGCTTCCCCTTCACGGCGGCCGACATCAGCGACGCGGAGGATTGGCTTATCGAGCAACCGGTGCCCCCGATCTTGATATCGGAAACGGCTCCGTCGCTGACCTGAAGGGTGACCACGATCTCGTCTCCGCAGAGAGGATTGAACCCCTCGACCCGTTGGGCCGGGGGAGACGGGAGCTCGCCCCGGTTCCGAGGCGACCGGTAGTGGTCGAGGATGATCTCGCGGTACAGGTCCTCGAGGCCGGGCATCAGCTTGCCTTCCTCGGGACAATCGGGGACATCTTGCCGGCCGGAGGGGTACGGGTCACGGCTTCAGGGTACTGGGACGGGCTCATCCGAAAAACGCCCCCGTCTCGGCCAGCGCATCGACCAAGGTGTCGACGTCGGACTCGTCGTTGTAGAGGGCGAACGATGCCCGGGCGGTGGCGTTGACCCCCAGCCTCCTCATCAACGGCTTGGCACAGTGGTGCCCGGCCCGCACGCAGACGCCGTACTGATCGAGGACCTGCGAGATGTCATGAGGGTGGATGTCGCGGTAGGCGAAAGAGATAACCCCGCCGCGCCGGGTCGGATCCTTGGGCCCGAAGACATGAATGTCGTCGCCGAATCGATCGGCCAGGGTGCGCAGGGCATAACTGGTCAACGAGATCTCGTGGGCCCGGACCGAGTCCATTCCGATGGCGGACAGGTAGTCCACCGCCGCCCCCAGTCCGATCGCCTGGGTGATCGGCGGCGTACCGGCTTCGAACCGCCACGGCAGATCGTTGGGGGTGAACCCGTCCTTGCGGACGTCGAGGATCATCTCCCCTCCGCCCAGGAACGGGGGGAGGGCGGTGAGGAGGGCGTCCCGGCCCCAGAGCACGCCGATACCGGTGGGACCGAGCATCTTGTGGGCACTGAAGGCCAGAAAATCGCAGCCCAGGGCGGATACGTCGGTGGGCAGGTGGGGAACGGACTGGGCGGCGTCGGCCACCACCACCGCACCTGCATCGTGGGCCACCCGGGCGATATCGGCGACCGGATTCAGCGTGCCCAGGACATTCGACATACAGGTGACCCCGACCAGCTTGACCCCGTCGAGAAGGCGCTCGAGATCGTCGAGGACCAGGGCCCCGTCATCATCGATGGGAATCCAGCGGATGGCGAGGTTCCGTTCCTCGGCCAACATCTGCCAGGGAACGATGTTGGCGTGGTGCTCCATCTCGGTGAGGAGGATGGCATCACCCGAGTGCAGGTGGGTGCGACCCCAGGTGTTGGCCACCAGGTTCAAACCCTCGGTGGCATTCTTGGCGAACAGGATCTCTCGCGCCGGGTTGGGGGCTCCGATGAAGCGGCCCACCGCGACCCGGGCGGCTTCGAACCGGCGGGTGGCCTCTTCGGCGATTCCGTACACCCCGCGGTGCACGTTGGCGTAGGTGGTCTCTTCGTAGTTGCGCATGGCGTCGAGCACTTGTCGCGGGCGCTGGGAGGATGCTGCCGAGTCGAGGTAGGTGATCGGGTGGCCGTTGACCTCCTGCGCGAGCAGCGGAAAGTCTTTCTTCAGCACCTCGACGTCCACGTCGTGCGCCACGTCGGTCAGGCCCGCCATGCGTCGTACCCTTCCGTCTCCAACTTCTTGTACAACTCCGGCCCCCCATCGGCCACGATGGCCCCGTCAATGATGAGGTGGACCCGGTCAGCCTCCAATTCGTCGAGCATCCGCTGGTAGTGGGTGATCACCACGACACCCAGGTCAGGCCGGTTCTCCCGAACGGTGTGGACGCCGCGGGCCACGGTGCGGAGCGCATCGACGTCGAGCCCTGAGTCGGTCTCGTCGAGGATGGCCAGCTCGGGTTCGAGCATGGCCATCTGGAGAATCTCGTTGCGCTTCTTCTCCCCGCCGGAGAATCCTTCGTTGAGATGGCGCTCGCCGAATTCGGGATCCATCCCCAGTTTCTCCATCCACTCCATCATCATCAAACGAACTTCGAGCACCGACATGTCGATGCCCCGACGGGCCGAGAGTGCCTGGCGAAGGAACTGGATCACCGGCACGCCGCCGATGGCTTCGGGCTCCTGAAAGGCCAGGAACATCCCGGCCTTGCCGCGGACATCGGTTGGCCAGGTGGTGACGTCTTCGCCCCGCAACCGGATGGTGCCGGAGTCGACCACGTAGGCGGGGTTGCCGAGCAACACCTTGGCCAGGGTCGATTTGCCCGATCCGTTGGGACCCATGATGGCGTGCACCTGGCCCGATTCCACGGTGAGATCGACGCCCCGGAGGATGGGGGTGCCGTCCACCGACACGTGGAGGCCTTCCACCTCGAGAAGTGGAGCAGTTGACGGGCGGTTCGCGACTGTCCCTTCGTTCACACCCCGATCCTATCCTCCTACCGGCATTTCTCCTACCGCCGTAGGAGGAATAGGGAGACCTGGCCTTGCGACCAGGAATTTCCTGACCCAACAGGTGGCAACTACGGTAAGCGCGATGGCAGATCCGTGGACATTCGCCGGACCGGTCGCCCAACTCCACGCCTATGACGGGGCGGTCACCCTGGTCGACGAATCCACCTTCGCCATCAGCGGGAGCTCCGGGGACATCTCGGTGGGGGGTGCCCAGGGGCTGTTCGTGCGGGACACCCGGATCATCTCCCGGTTCGAATTGCTGGTCAACGGGTCCCGGACCGAACCGCTGTCGGCGGTCACCGACGATCCGTTCTCTTCGACCTTCGTCTCCCGGTGCCTACCCCCGCCCGGGCGGGCCGATTCGACCCTCATGGTGTTCAGGTCCCGGTACGTGGGACAGGGGATGCGCGAGGACATCACCATTCGCAACTTCGGGGACGAGCCTTCGTTCTGTTCGGTCGAACTGTTCGTGGGCGCGGACTTCGCCGACCTGTTCGCGGTGAAGGAGGGGCGCGTCGGGGACGGCTCACACGCCGACCCGGTCACCGGGACGGTCACTGTCGACGTCAACGCCGGTGCCAGCAACGGGGCCGGTCGAACACCGCCGGTCACCGGCCCTCCCACCCTGAGCTTCTCCTACCGGCGGGGCGGGGTCACCCGGGGCGCGGAAGTTCGGTTCGCCGGTCCGGTGAGCCTGGTCGAGGATCTCGCCACCTTCGAGACCATCGTGCCCGCCCGCGGAGTCTGGAGAACCTGCGTCGAGGTGGCACCGGTGATCGACGGGACCAGCATCAATCCCCGCTACCGATGTGGGCAGCCGGTGGAACGAGCCGAGCCGGCCGAACGGCTGGCCCGGTGGCGCCGTCAGGTACCCCAGGTCGAGACCGACCACCCGGGGCTGAAGAGCGTGGTGGCCCGAAGCGCCGAGGACCTCGGCGCGCTGCGCATCTTCGATCCGGACTACCCCGAACGCATGGTGGTGGCGGCCGGCGCTCCGTGGTTCATGACCGTGTTCGGACGTGACTCGCTGTTGACGGCCTGGATGGCCTTGCTGGTGGATCCCGACCTCGCCCTCGGGGTGCTGCAGACCCTGGCCCGGTTCCAGGGAAACGAAGTTGATCCCCGCCACGACGAGCAGCCCGGGCGGATTCTGCACGAGATGCGCTTCGGTGACGCCGCCTCCCTGTCGCTGGGTGGCGGGAGCATCTACTACGGAACCGCCGATGCCACCCCCCTCTTCGTCATGCTGCTGGGTGAGCTCCGACGATGGGGAGTGGCCGGCGAATTGGTGGACGAGCTGCTGCCCAACGCCGAACGGGCCATCGAATGGATCGAACACTTCGGCGACGCCGATGGCGACGGGTACGTCGAGTACCACCGGGCGACCGACCGCGGGCTCGCCAACCAGGGGTGGAAGGACAGTTGGGATGGGATCCGCTACGCCGATGGTCGGGTGGCCGAGGCGCCGATCGCACTCTGCGAGGTGCAGGCCTACACCTACGGCGCCTACCTGGCTCGGGCCCACTTCGCTTACGAGGCGGGGGACTCCGCCACCTTTCAACGGTTCCGGGCCAAGGCCGCCGAACTGAAGACGGCCTTCAACCGTGACTTCTGGCTCGAGGAAAAGGGATGGTTCGCCGTCGGCCTCGACGCCGACAAGCGGCCGATCGACTCTTTGACCTCCAACATCGGCCACTGCCTGTGGACCGGGATCGTCGACGAGGAGAAGGCCGCCCAGGTCGCCGCCAAGCTGACATCACCCGAGATGTTCAGCGGGTGGGGAGTTCGCACTCTGGCCTCCGACAGCGGCGGCTACAACCCGATCAGCTACCACTGCGGCTCGGTGTGGCCGCATGACAGCGCCATCGTGGCCGCCGGATTGGCCCGCTACGGGCACGACGACATGGCTCAGAAGTTGATCTTGGCGCTGCTCGACGCCGCGGTGGCCCAGGGCGGCCGCCTGCCCGAGCTGTTCAGCGGTCTCGACCGAGCCGAACTGAGCGTGCCGGTGGGCTATCCGACCTCCTGTTCGCCGCAAGCCTGGTCGGCGGCCTCGCCGCTGCTCTGCCTGCGCACCCTGCTCCGTCTGGACCCATGGGTCCCTCGGGGGAAGACCTGGGTGTGCCCGAACCTGCCGGAGGGGATCGGCCACCTGAAGGTGGAGGGGATCCCGTTGGCCGGGTCCCGGGTGACCATCGAGGTGGGCGATGAGGTCCCCGGAGGCATGACCATCACCGGGCTTCCCCCCGAGATCGAGGTGATCCGCGAGCCCCGCCACCCGGCGACCGCGGTCTGACCGCAGGGTGACCGCAGCCGGAGACCCGGTCACCAACCCCGGTCGATCCACTCCTGGAGGTGTGGGGTCTCGGTACCGACGGTGGTGCCCTTGCCGTGGCCGGGAAGGACGATGGTGTCAGGTCCGAACTCGGCGAACAGCCGCCGTTCGATCGAGGAGATGATGGTGGCGAAGTCGGCGTTCTCGAACGAGGTGTTGCCAGGCCCGCCCGGGAACAGGGTGTCCCCGCTGAAGAGCAGCGGGGTCCCCTCGACGGCGAAACACATCGAACCGGGGGTGTGACCCGGGGTGGCGATGGTGCTGATCCGGAGCCGGCCCACATCGAGCGTCGACTCATCTTCCAGGATCAGGTCGTAGGAGGGGAGCATCCCGGCATCGGCGCGGGTCACGGCCACCTCGATGCCGGCGTTCCGGACCGATTCCACCGCCTGGATGTGGTCCCAGTGGCCGTGGGTCTCGACCACTTGCCGCACCCCGAGATCACGACACAGCTCGAGCAGCAGATCGTGCTCGTTGGCCGCGTCGATCAACATCGAGTCGCCGGTCTGCCGGCACCGGACGATGTACACGTTGTTGTCCACGGGGCCGACCACCACCCGGTGAACCTCGACGTCGGTGTCCTGGTAGTCGATGATGGTGCTGGCCATCGCTCTGGGTCCCTCCTCGGGTGGTTTCCGGCGGTCGCAACGACCTCCACCCCCAACCGGGCAGCGTACAGGCGGGGCCGGGCCATGGAACCTGGCGTTACTTGACCCGTTGGTCAACATCGGCCCGGTTCTGGTAGACAACGGGCACGACGCCCCCAAGGTGGGGGCCGCCCCAGGGGGATGGAGAACACGATGAACTTCGCCTTCAGCGAGGAGCAGGACGAGCTTCGCAAGTCGGTCAAGCGCTTTCTCGAGGACAAGTCGCCCGAGACGGAAGTCCGCCGGTTGATGGAGACCACCGAGGGCTATGACACCGCGGTGTGGAGCCAGATGGCCGATCAGCTGGGTCTGCAGTCGCTGACCATCCCCGAAGAGTTCGGCGGGTCCGGATTCTCCTATGTCGAGCTCATCGTGGTACTCGAGGAGATGGGCGCCGCCCTGTTGTGTGCACCGTTCTTCTCCACCGTGGCGTTGGGCGCCAACGCCATCCTCACCTCCGGCGACCAGAAGGCCAAGGAAGAACTGCTACCCGGTATCGCCTCGGGGGAGACCATCGCCACCCTCGCCCATACCGAGGACAGCGGGAAATGGGACACCGACAGTGTGACCCTGGCCGCCACCCCGTCCGGCGACGGATGGTCGCTGAACGGCCACAAGTCATTCGTGATCGACGGTCACGTGGCCGACCTCATCCTGGTGGTGGGCCGGACCGACGCCGGGATCAGCCTGTTCGCCGTCACGGGCGATGCCGACGGTCTCACCCGCACCCCGCTGGCCACCATGGACCAGACCCGCAAGCAGGCCCGGCTGGAGTTCGCCAACACGCCGGCCCGCCTGATCGGGTCGGACGGGGGCGCCTCCGCGGGGCTGTCGAAGACCCTCGACCTGGCGGCAGTGGCGCTGGCTGCCGAACAGGTGGGTGGGGCGCAACGGTGCCTCGACAGTTCGGTGGACTACGCCAAGACCCGGATCCAGTTCGGCCGACCGATCGGGAGCTTCCAGGCCATCAAGCACAAGTGCGCGGACATGCTACTCGAGGTGGAGTCGGCCAAGTCGGCGGCCTACTACGCCGGTTGGGCCGCGGCCGAGGACTCCGACGAGCTCCCGGTGGTGGCCAGCCTGGCCAAGTCGTACTGCTCGGAGGCCTACTTCCACGCCGCGGCGGAGACCATTCAGATCCACGGGGGTATCGGCTTCACCTGGGAGCACCCCGCCCACCTGTACTTCAAGCGGGCCAAGTCCTCCGAGCTGCTGCTGGGTGACCCGTCCTACCACCGGGAGCTGCTGGCCCAGCGGATCGGCATCTGACCGCGGCTGGCCGGATGGCACCCACTGAACCGACCGCGGGCGGCTGGCGTGGCCGCGGCGGCGCGGCGATGGGAGCCAGGTCGCCGAGGCCGTCCTGCGACCGTCTCACCCGCGGATATGGCGTAGCGTCTCCGAAATGACCGGACCTCGAAGGCTGATTGGTTGGCTGCTGCTCGTACTGGTGGCCGTGCTGGCCGCCGGCGGCGCGGCGTTGGGTGTGAGCCAAGCACCCAAGCAGGCGACACTCCAGGACGCGGTCAAGAACACCCTGAACGCCGCCAACTACACCTCGGACGTGCTCGAGAGCAGCCCGCAGGGCACCCAGACGCAGCACCTGGTGTACCAGGCACCAAGCCGGTTGGGGGGTTACGTCGACTCCGGGACGGTTCGGGTCTATGTGGCCGTCATCGACAGCGTCGAGTACCAGAGCAATCAGGTGTCGCCCTCGGCATCAACCGCCCACCTCACCTTCCAGAAGCAGGCCAGCCAGCCCGCGGCCTCCTACGACCCGGTGCACGAGTATGTCGCCCTGGCCAAGAACGCCAAGCACGTCCATCAAAAGGGTGGCACCTACACCTTCACGGTGACCCAGCAAGGGCAGACCGCCTCGTTCACCGCCACGGTGATCGGCCAATACCTGTCGGCCCTCACCATCTCCGCCAGCGGAGCCCAGCTGTCCCTGACCATATCGTCGGTGAACTCGTCGCCGCCGGTGACACTGCCGGGCGGCGCCAAGGTCGTCTCGACACCCACCACCACCGCACCCACCACCGCACCCACCACCACCGCACCCACCACCACCGCACCCACCACCACCGCACCCACCACCACCGCACCCACCACGACCGCACCCACCACCACGACCACCGGTTGAGCCGCTGCCGCGGCCCTCGAGGCGGTCGCCCGGCTATCCCGAAGCCTGGGCCCGAGTGATGCCGCGGTCGATGACCTGTCGGAGTTGGCGGGCGTGGCGCTCCGGGTCGGGAGAGTTGGTCAGCCAGCGAACCACCACGAAGTGGCGGGCCCCGGCCCCGATCATCTCCCCGACCGTGTCGGGGTCGACTCCTCCGGTGATCCAGACCGGCCAGGGTGACAGCGACACCGCCTCCGCGATGTAGTCGATACCGGTCCCGGGCCGGCCGGGTTTGGTCGGGGTGGCATGCACGGGACCGGCCGAGAGATAGTCGACCGGCAGTTGCTGGGTGACCGCGGTGATCACCTCGGAGCGGGCATGGGTCGACAAGCCGACGAGCGCGTGATCGCCGACCCGGGCGCGGGCCTCCCGGGCCGGGATGTCGTCCTGACCCACGTGCACCCCGTCGGCGCCGATGGTACGGGCGAGGTCGGGACGGTCGTTGAGGATGAACGGCACCCGGTGGCGGGCGCAGACCTGCTGGACGACTCTGGCCCGAACGATCAGGTCCGGATCGGAGAGGTGTTTGTCGCGGAGTTGCACGACGTCGACCCCGCCGACGATGCAGGCGTCCACGAACAGCTCGAGGTCATCGCGGTCGGGCGTGCACAGGTAGAGCCGGCGCTCGGACAGGGCCCAGCTTCCGGCGGGGGAGGCGACTGGATCCGTCAATTGGTGATGGACGCCTGGGCTTTGGCCTGGGCCTTCTTCTTCTGTTTGAACTGGCGGACCTTGAGAAGGGCGGCAGGAGAATCGATGTCGGCCACCGATTGGAAGGTCCCCGGCTGACCGTAGGGGGTCGACACCTGTTGCCACCCCGGGGTAGTGAGCCCCATCTGCTTGCCGAGCAGAGCGATGAAGATGCGCGCCTTCTGGGCGCCGAACCCGGGGAGCTCCCGGACGTTGGCCAGAAGCTCCTTGCCGTCGGCGGCGGAGGTCCAGACGGCGGCGGCGTCGCCGTGGTAGGTCTCGGTGATGAGGCGACAGACATCTTGGACCCGACTGGCCATCGAACGCGGGAAGCGGTGGAGGGCCGGCCTGGCCGCGAAGATGTCGGCGAGGGCGTCGGGATCCATGGCCGCGATCTTCGCCACATCGAGCGAGCCGCCCAGCCGCGCCTTCAATTCGAGCGGGGAGGTGAACGCCTTCTCCAAGGGGATCTGCTGATCGAGGACCATCCCGATGACCAGCGCCAGGGGGTCGTCCGACAGGAGCTTGTCCGCGGCCGGATCGCCGCTCACATGAAGCACTTTGCCAGGCTAGCCGGGAGCGTCAGGATCGGCCCAGTGGTGGCCGAGGCCTGCTTCAGCGGCTGAACGTACCGCCTTACTGGCCCCCGGTTGGCTCCCTGCCGGGCTCGGCTTTCGGGTGGTTGTGGCCGAGCCGGTCCTCGTGCGGCTGGCGAAAAGTGTCTAGTCTTTGTACGCCATCGGGGGGTGCGCGCGTTTTCGGACTGCCACATGCCCACCAGCGGCGTGGTGGAAGGAATCAAATGGGGCAGGCCAAACACAAGCGGGAACATGCCAGGAGCCGCCGGCGGGCGGTGCAGTTTTCGGTCGTGTTGGTTGCCGTGGTTCTGGCCACCGTCGGCGCGGTTGTCACGACGCCCAGCCCGGTTTCGGCCGATCGACCGACGTCTGCCGCCCAACCGGCCACCCGCACGCCGAACGCCCCCGCGATTGTGATCGCCAGCTCGGCCAGCCAGGACCTGTCCGGCGGGTGGCTCATGTCGAGCCAAGGCCAGTACCTTCTCTTCGTCTCGACCGCTTTCGGCGACACCCGGGACAACATCCCGATGCTGACCGGCTCCCCCGATCATTGGTCCGCCGCGGTTGACGCCCTCCCCACCATGCCGAACTGGGCGGTTCCCATCTCTCGGGGGGGCACCACGTGGGAACCGGAGGTTCACCGCTTCGGTGCCACCTACGTCCTGTACTACTCGGCCAAATTGGCCGGCGTCACCCCGCCGACCCAATGTCTGGGCACCGCGGTCGCCACCTCGGCCGCCGGCCCGTACTCGCCGTCGCCGCAGCCCATCGTCTGCCAGCGGGACCAGGGCGGAGACATCGACCCTCAAGCAGTGGTGGACGACACCTCGCCGCAGGCACGCCCATACCTGGTGTGGAAGAGCGACAACAACTCCACCAACCACACCGGCAGCGACCTCATCTGGTCGCAGCCCTTGTCGGCCGACGGCCTGAAGGTGGTGGGCACGCCCACCCGCATCTACGGGCTCAGCCCGCTCCCCGCCTGGGCCCGTCCCATCATCGAAGCCCCGCAAATGGTCGAGGCTCCCGATCGGAGCTGGTGGCTGTTCTACTCCGGCGGTGACGGGTTCGCGGGACCCAACTACGCGGTGGGGGTGGCCAAATGCGACGGGATCAGCGGACCGTGCACCGCGGTGGGGACGCGGCCGCTGGTCGGCAGCAACGCCCAGGGTGTCGGTCCCGGGGAGGAAAGCATCTTCCAGACAGCTGGACCGATAACCGGGTCGACGACCTGGGTGCTGTACAACCCGTGGCACGGGAACATCCCCTACCGGTGGTTCCGACCGGTGGTGGCCGCCAGGATCGGGTGGAACCGCGCCGGCCCCTACATCGCGGAGGCGGGAACGTTTCCCGCTCCGTCGGGAGCGTAGCCACCCGAGCCTTGAGCCGGACGGTTCAGCAGGTCCAGGGATCTCCGGAGGAGGCGTCGATCCCGTACTGATGGATGGCCTTGGAGACCACCTCGGGCTGCACATCCCCGCTGGCCACCAACCCGCCGAGGACTGCCACCACGATATGGGCGGCGTCGACTTCGAAGAACCGTCGCAAGGTGTCCCGGGTGTCTGAACGACCGAACCCGTCGGTGCCCAGCGAGGTGAAATGTCGGGGTACGAATCTCGAGATCTGGTCGGGCACCGCCCTCACAAAGTCTGTCACCGCCACCACCGGGCCACTGGAACCGGCCAGTGCCGCGGTGATCAAGGGAACCTTGGGGTCCTCCCCGGGGTGGAGGCGGTTCCAGCGCTCGGAGGAAAGGCAGTCCTCCCGGAGAGACTTGTAGGAGGTGACCGACCAGGCATCGGCGTCGACTCCCCAGTCCTGGGCGAGCCGGTCCCGGGCCTCCATGGCCGCCTGCCAGGCTGAGCCCGAGAAGAGCAGTGTCGCCTGCTTGGTGGTCCCCGCCCTCCCACCGGTGTCGGACGGCGGTGTGCTTGCCTGCCCGGTCCCGTCGTGGCCGCGGTGGTCGGCGAAACGGTAGATACCCTTGATGGTCCCCGAGCGCACCCGCTCCGCCTCGGCGGCGTCGGTGGGCAGGGCGGGCATCGGGTAGTTCTCGTTGTAGAGGGTGATGTACCAGTAGCGGTCCTCGGGCTCGGGACCGGTCATCCGGTGGATCCCGTCCTCCATGATGATGGCCAACTCGTAGGCAAAGGCCGGGTCGTAGGCGGCCACCGAGGGCACCACCGAGGCCAGCACCAGCGAGTGCCCGTCCTGGTGCTGGAGCCCCTCGCCGTTGAGGGTGGTCCGGCCGGCGGTGCAGCCGAGTAGGAAGCCCCGGCCCCGTATGTCGCCGAGTGCCCACAGCAGGTCACCCACCCGCTGGAAACCGAACATCGAATAGAAGAGGTAACAGGGGATGAGGGGCTCGCCCCAGGTGGCGTAGGCGGTGGCGGCGGCGGTGAAGGTGGCCATCGCCCCGGCCTCGGTGATGCCCTCCTCGAGCACCTGGCCGGACTCGCTCTCGGCGTAGTTGAGGGCGAGGTCGGCATCCACCGGGGTGTAGCTCTGGCCGTCGGGGGAGTAGATCTGCACATTGGCGATCAGCGGTTCGAGCCCGAAGGTCCGGGCCTCGTCGGACACGATGGGCACCACCCGGTTCCCGATCGACGGATCCCGGACCAGGTTCCGTAACATGCGGGCGAAAGCCATGGTGGTGGAGGCCGACAACTTGCCGGAGCCTTCGAGAAATTCGGCGAAGACCACCGGCCCGGGGGCCTCGAGCACCTTGGGGCGGACCACCCGACGGGGGAGGGGCCCGCCGAGGGCGCGACGACGCTCGGCCAGGTAGCGGGCGGCCGCAGAGTGGGGGGCCGGACGGTAGTAGGGCGGCATGTCGGCATCCAGCGCGGCGTCGGGTATCTCGTCATGGAGGAAGAGCCGGTCCCGCAGGGTGCGCAGCTGGGGCTTGGTCATCTTCTTGATCTGGTGGGTGGCGTTACGGGCCTCGATCTCCGGCCCGAGGGTCCAGCCCTTGATGGTTTTGGCCAGGATGGCGGTGGGGGCGCCCACAAACTCGGTGGCAGCCAGGTAGGCGGCATAGATCTTCTGGTAGTCGTGGCCACCCCGGGGCAGCGACTGGAGGGCCTCATCGGAGAGGTCGGAGACCATGGATCGGAGCCGGGGGTCGGGTCCGAAGAAATGCTCGCGGATGTAGGCGCCCGACTCGGTGGCGTACTTCTGGAAGTCGCCGTCGACGGTCGAGTTCATCTTCTGGAGGAGGACCCCGTCGACGTCCTTGGCCAGCAGCTGATCCCAGGCCCGTCCCCACACCACCTTGATCACGTTCCATCCCGCCCCCCGGAACAGCGCCTCGAATTCCTGGATCACCTTGCCGTTGCCCCGCACCGGACCGTCGAGCCGCTGCAGGTTGCAGTTGACCACGAACGTCAGGTTGTCGAGGTGCTCCCGTCCGGCCATGCCCAGGCCGCCGACGGTCTCCGGCTCGTCGAATTCGCCGTCGCCGACGAAGCACCACACCCGGCTGGCCGAGGTGTCGGCCAGTCCCCGGGCATGGAGGTAGCGGTTCATGTGGGCCTGGGAGATGGCATTGATGGGTCCGAGGCCCATCGACACGGTGGGGAACTCCCAGAACTCGGGCATCAGCCGGGGGTGGGGGTACGAGGACAGCCCGTTGCCCCCGACCTCGAACCTGAAGTTGTCGAGCTGCTGCTCGCTCAGCCGGCCCTCCACGAAGGCCCGGGCATAGATGCCCGGGGAGCCGTGTCCCTGGAAGAACACCTGGTCGCCGAAAGCCCCGTCGTCCTTGCCGTGGAAGAAATGGTTGAAACCCACCTCGTAGAGTGCGGCCGAACTGGCATAGGTGGAGAGGTGACCGCCGATCGCCGCGGACCGGGCGTTGGCCCGCACCACCATGACCGCGGCGTTCCACCGGATGAAGGCCCGGATCCGGCGTTCGATGTCCTCGTCGCCGGGGAACTGCGGTTCGCGGTCGGTGGGGATGGTGTTGACGTACGGGGTGGAGACGGTGGCGGGAAAATCGACGTTCTTGGCCCGGGCCTGCTCGAGGAGACGCAGGAGTAGGTATCGGGCCCGGGTCCGCCCGTGGGTCTCCACCACGTCGTCGAAGGCGTCCATCCACTCGGCGGTCTCCCCGGCGTCGCTGTCGTAGAGCTGCTGGCTGACCCCGTCGAAGAGCATGGCCCCATGCTCCCACTGCTCCGGCGGAAACGGAAGCCGGGAGGCGGGGACCCAGAAGGCGGCTGGGCCGGCGGGCGGGTGTGCGGACCTCGTCGGCGAGCGTGCATGCTGTGCCGATGCACACCACCGAGGAGGACACCGGCAAGGTCACCGTTGTCTACACCGACGGCGCCTGTCGGGGGAACCCCGGCCCGGGGGGATGGGGTTGGGCGGTCGACGGGAAGCGGTCGGGGACCGGAAGCGAGCTCCAGGGGAGCGGCGGGGAGGCCCACACCACCAATCAGCGGATGGAGATCACCGCGGTGATCGACGCGCTCCGCTCGATCGACGGCGACGTCCACGTGGTCAGCGATTCGAACTACGTCGTGAACTGCTTCCGCCAGCAATGGTGGGTGGGGTGGAAACGGAAGGGTTGGCGCAACTCCCAGGGGAAACCGGTGGCCAACCGCGACCTGTGGGAGCAGCTCTTCGACCTGGCCCTCGACCCGAAGCGGCGGGTCACCTTCGAGTGGGTCAAGGGCCACTCGGGCGACCCGATGAACGATCGGGTCGACCAGTTGGCCACCGAGGCGGCCGCGCGCCAGTGACCGGGTGGGTTGCCGAGGCCCGGCGGAGGTCGATCCGGCGCCGGTTTTGGGTAGCGGCCCCGGTTCCCGTAATCTGCTGCCATGGAGATCAAAGGAAGTTCAGCAATCATCACCGGGGCGGCGTCAGGCCTGGGTGAGGCCACAGCCCGCAAGCTCGGCGCCGAAGGCGTCCGGGTCACCATCTTCGACAAGAACGAAGAGCGGGCCAAGGAGGTGGCCGGGGAGATCGGGGCCAACGCCAACTACATCGGCGGTGACGTCACCGACCCCGGCGACTGCCAGAAGGCCGTCGACCAGGCGGCCGACGGCGGCAACCTCCGCATCGCGGTGAACTGCGCCGGGACCGGATGGGTGGGCCGGGTGATCAACCGGGACGGATCGCCCCACGATCTGGCGCCGTTCCAGTTCATCCAGAACCTGAATGTCATCGGCACCTTCAACGTCATGACCAAGGCGGCCTCGGCCATCTCAACCGTCGAGCCCCAGGCCGACGGCGAGCGGGGCGTCATCGTCAACACCGCCTCGGTGGCGGCGTTCGACGGGCAGATCGGCCAGCTGGCCTACTCGGCGTCCAAGGGCGCCATCGTCGGGATGACCCTCCCGGCCGCCCGCGATCTGGCGGTGGTCGGGATCCGGGTGATGGCCATCGCCCCGGGTCTGTTCGACACGCCGCTGCTGGCCATGCTGCCCGACGAGGCACGGGCGGAGCTCGGCAAGTCGGTCAACTTCCCCAAGCGGCTCGGGATCCCCAAGGAATTCGGCGAACTGGTGGCCCACATCGCCAAGAACGACTACCTCAACGCGGAGGTCATCCGGCTTGACGGCGGTATCCGCATGCCTCCGAAGTAGGCAGGTCGGGCGTCGCCGGCCCCGGCCTCCGGCATCGACGGGGGTCCGGGCCTACGCTGCGGCTGTGCGCTACTGGACCGAGGACGAGGTGCGGGCCGAGTTGCCGCGCATGCGGGTCCTGATCGATGCCCTCCGCCGGGGTGAGCACCAGGACACGGTGGCCCGGACCAACGGTCACGGGGTCGCCGCCGACGAAAAGGGTGCCGACATTGATCCGGTCGACGTGCCGTCGGCGCTCAGTGAGCTCGAGGACAAGGGCATCGTTCTCCGGGACTCCGAGTCAGGGCTCCTCGACTTCCCGGCGGTGACCGGCAACGGAGTCGTCTACCTGTTGTGTTGGAAGCGAGATGAAGGCCAGCTCGGCTGGTGGCATTTCGCCGAGGAGGGATTCGACGGCAGAAAACCACTTCCGCTGCCGTCGGACCTGTGAGCGCCACCCTGTCACCGGCAGAGGCGGATGAGAGCATCATCCGCACGGTGGGCCTGACCAAGGTCTACGAGGGGACCGACTTCCGGGCGGTGGACGGGCTCGATCTCGCCATCGGCACCGGGGAGATCTTCGGGCTTCTGGGGCCCAACGGCGCCGGCAAGACCACCACCGCCGGCATGCTCACCACCCGGGTGATACCCACCGGGGGCCGGGCGTTCGTGGGCGGCATCGATGTGGTCGCCCATCCGACCCTGGCCAAGCAGATCCTGGGCATCGTCAGCCAGCAGAACACCCTCGACCGGCAGCTGTCGGTGTGGGAGAACCTGTACTTCCACGGGAGGCTGTTCGGGATCCCGGCCAGTGAGTCGCGCCGGATCTCCGACCAGCTGTTGGGCCAGTTCCAGCTGGAGAAGTGGGCCAAGGCGTCGGTGGAGGCCCTCTCCGGCGGGATGGCCCAACGGCTGATGGTGGCCCGGGCGGTGTTCCACCGCCCGGCGGTGCTGTTCCTCGACGAGCCGACCGCCGGTCTCGACCCCCAGAGCCGGCTGGCCCTCTGGGACATCCTCGGCCAGCTGAACGCGGACGGGCAGACCATCATGCTCACCACCCACTACATGGAGGAGGCCGACCTCCTCTGCGGGCGAGTGGCGATCATGGACCACGGGAAAATCCTGGCCCTCGACACTCCAGCCGCCCTCAAGCGGGGCATCGACGCCGACACCATTGTCACGGTCACCGCCACCGGCGATCAGGAGGGGCTGGCCCGGCTGCTCACCAGCGAGGTCGAGGGCGTCACCCGGACCCGCCCGATCGAGGGGGGAGTCGAACTCCACGTGAAGGGCCATGACCGGCTGCTCCCCAAAGTGATGGCGGTGGCGGAAGGCGGGGGGTTTCCGATCATCGACCTCTCGGTGACGGAGCCCACCCTCGAGACGGTCTTCATCAACCTGACCGGAAAGGAGCTGCGAGACTGATGAGCATCGCCGAATCCCCGACCACCGCAGCCCATATCGAGCTGCGACCGACCCGGTCGGCCGCCTCCACCAGCCGCATCGCCCTGTGGGCCCTGATCCTCCGGGACCTGGTGGTGCTGCGCAAGCACCTGGCGGAGTTCGTCATCCGGACGGTGGTGCAGCCGTTCCTGTTGTGCCTGGTGTTCCTCTACGTGTTCCCGAAGATCGGCCAGGGGATCGGCGGTGGTGGAGGATCCGGTAGTGAATCGGCCTTCGCCACCGTACTGGTCGCGGGGGTGGTGGGTATCTCCATCCTGTTCCAGGGGGTCCAGTCGGTGGCGCTGACCATGGCCACCGAGTTCGGCTACACCCGGGAGATCGAGGACCGGGTGCAGGCACCTTGCCCGATCTGGCTGGTGGCGATGGCCAAGGTGCTCTCGGGGGCGGTGCAGGGCGCGATCTCGGCCACCATCGTGCTGCCCATCGCTTCGGTCGTCCATGCCCGCGGGGTGGAGGCCCACCTGACACTGCACTGGTGGATCATCCTCACCCTGGTGCCCCTGGCCTGCGTGGGCATGACCTCACTCGGGCTGTTCCTCGGCACCACCTTCGAGCCCCGCAACATCGGGCTGATGTTCGGATTCGTCATCCTGCCGGTGACCTTCCTGGGCGGCACCTACTACCAGTGGACCCGGTTGGCCCCGATCAAGGCGGGAGGATGGCACTGGTTGCAGACGGTGGTTCTCGTCAACCCGCTGATCTACGTCAACGAGGGGATGCGGGCTGCCTTCACCGATGCCCCGCACATGCATCTCTATGTTGTGTACCCGGTGCTGGTCGCCTTCACCGCGATATTCCTCGGAATCGGGCTCCGGAACTTCCGCCGCCGGGTGCTTTCCTAGAGTCGGTACCGCCCTTCGGCCTATAGGCTGAGACGGCTGTAACCGACACTCACCAACTGACATTCACGAGACTGGAGGTGGTTCCCACGGGACCTCAGGAGCACACGGCATCGGGGGACAGTGGGGCTGGTGGTGGTGGCGACGGCGCCTACGACGTCGTCGTTATCGGCGGAGGTCCGGGGGGCTATGGCGCGGCCCTGTACGGGGCGGCGGCGGGACTGTCGATAGCGGTCGTCGAACTGGACAAGGTGGGAGGCACCTGTCTCCACCGCGGCTGCGTGCCGGCCAAGGAGTTCCTGGAGACGGCATCCGTCTACCGCACCGTGTCGGGCGCCTCCCAGTTCGGGATCGGCGACGCTCCTGACGGTGACGCCAGGCCCTCGGTGGAATTCGCGGTCAGCCAGGCTCGCAAGCAGAAGGTCGTCGACCAGTTGTTCAAGGGGCTCTCCGGGTTGATGAAGGGTCGGGGCATCGACATCTTCAGCGGGACCGGGACCCTGTTGCCCGATCACAAGGTCCGCATCGCCGGCAACGACGGCTCGACGACGGAGATCACCGGGACCGACATCGTGCTGGCATCCGGCTCCCTGCCGCGAACCATCCCGGGGTTCGACGTCGACGGGACCGTGGTGATGGACTCGGACGACGTCCTCGACCTGGACACCCTCCCGGGATCGGTGGCGGTGGTGGGCGGCGGGGCCATCGGCTGCGAGTTCGCCTCCCTCTTCGCTGATCTGGGCTCCAAGGTCACGGTGTTCGAAGCCCTCCCCAGCATCCTGGCGCTATGCGATCCGGACATCACCAACGTGGTGGCCCGATCGTTCCGGAAGCGGGGGATCGAGGTGAAGGCCGGCACCCAGCTGCAGGGCCACACCCCGGATCCCTCGGGGAAGGGAACCGTCGTTCTCTTCGGCGACGGCGAGAAGTTGGCGGTCGACGCAGTCGTCGTCTCGGTGGGCCGCCGTCCCCGCACCGACGGGCTCCTGGCCGAAGGAACCGGCGTGGTGGTGGACGAGCGGGGATTCGTGGTCGCCGACGAGCTGATGCGCACCGCGGCACCGGGAGTGTGGGCGGTGGGCGACGTCGTGGCCAACACCCCCCAACTTGCGCATGTGGGATTCGCCGAGGCGATCGTCGTCATCAAGTCGATCTTGGGCGAGCCGGTGCTCCCGGTGCATTACGACCGGGTGCCCTGGGCCATCTACTGCCATCCGGAGGTGGCCTTCGCGGGTTTGACCGAGGAGGCGGCCAAGGCGGCCGGCTACGACGTGGTGGTGAAGAAGGACCCCTTCGGCGGCAACAGCCGGGCCCGGATCATCGGGGACACCGAGGGGGTGGTCAAGATCATCGCCGAACGGCGGACGGACGGCACCACCGGAAAGGTCCTCGGGGTCCACATGGCCGGCCCCTGGGTCACCGAGCAGTTGGGGGCCGGCTATCTGGCCGTCAACTGGGAAGCCACCCCCGAGGAAGTGGCGCAGTTCATCCAGCCGCACCCGTCGTTGTCGGAGACCTTCGGCGAGACCATGTTGGCCCTGGCCGGAAGGGGGCTTCACCTTGCCTGATGTGACGATGCCCCAGTTGGGCGAGACGGTGACCGAAGGCACCATCACCAAGTGGCTGAAGGCCGTCGGTGACCAGGTCGAGCGGGACGAGCCTCTGTTCGAGGTGTCCACCGACAAGGTCGACTCGGAGGTCCCCTCTCCGGCCGGCGGCGTCCTTACCCAGATCTTGGTGGCGGAAGGCGACACGGTGGACGTCGGGGCCCGGTTGGCGGTGATCGGTGACAGCGGGTCGTCCAACGGCTCCGAAGCACCGGCAGCGGCCGCAGCCCCGGCCGCGCCGGCAATGGCGGAGGCGAGCACCCCTCCACCACCCGCCCCACCCACCCCGCCACCCGCGGCCGCGCCACCGGCGCCACCCGCGGCCGCACCGCCAACACCGCCAACACCGCCAACACCGCCAACACCGCCAACACCATCGGTGGCCGCCCCCCGAGGTGGCGATGGGTTGGTTCTCTCACCGGTGGTTCGGAAGTTGCTCGGCGAACACGGCATCGACGCCGGTTCGGTCAATGGCACCGGCATCGGTGGCCGGATCACCCGGGACGACGTCGAGGCGGTGATCGCATCGGGCGGGACCGCGGCCCCGGCCGCGCCCGCCACGCAGCCGCGGGCGACCGCGGTTGCCGTACCCCGGGGAGACGGGCAGGATGAGATCCTCCCTTTCACCAACATCCGGCGTCGGACGGCGGAGCACATGGTGCGGTCCAAAGCCACTTCGGCCCACACCCTGATGGTGAAGGAGATCGACTACGAACGGGTGGAACGGGTACGTCGATCCCACGGTCAGCGGTTCAAGACCGAGGAGGGGTTCAGCCTCACCTACCTGGCCTTTGCTGCCCGGGCCACCGTGGAAGCGCTGGGTGACTTCCCCCATCTCAATGCCTCTGTCGGCGATGACGCGCTGATCATCCACCACGACATCAACCTCGGGATTGCGGTCGACCTCGACAACGAGGGCCTCATCGTTCCCGTCGTGCACCACGCGGAGGAGCTGACGCTGCGGGGAATGGCTCGACGGATCCGCGACGTGGCCGACCGGGCCCGCACCAAGAAGTTGAATGCGGATGACATCAGCGGGGGGACGTTCTCCATCACCAACGCGGGGCCGTTCGGCACCATGCTCACCGGGGCGATCATCAACCAGCCGCAGGTGGCCATCCTCTCCACCGACGGCGTGTCGAGAAAGCCGGTGGTGGTCGTCCTCCCTGACGGCAGCGAGTCGATCGCCATCCATTCGGTGGGACTCGCCGCCATGAACTTCGACCATCGGGCCGTCGACGGAGCCTACGTGGCCCGGTTCCTGGCCCGGCTGTCGGAGATTCTGAACGAGCGTGACTGGGCGGGTGAGCTCTGAACCAGAACATGCACGACGAGAGGAATCCCTGTTGAGGGTCCGATGGTTGGGACGCGTCCAGTATCGGGAGGCGTGGGCGCTGCAACGCTCGCTCTGTCACCGGTCCCAGGACGACTACCTGCTGTTGCTGGAGCACAATCACGTGTACACGCTGGGTTCCAACGCCGACGTCGATCACATGTTGGTTGATCCGGCCTCGGTCGGAGCGGAGACCGTGAGAACCGACCGGGGCGGAGATGTCACCTATCACGGTCCCGGTCAGCTGGTCGGCTACCCGATCGTCACCGTGGGTGCCGGCCTCCATCGCGGCCCCGACCACGTACGCCGGGTCGAGCAAGTGGTCATCGATGCGCTGGTGGCGCTGGGGCTCGACGCCGATGATGTCGGAAGGCTCGATGGGTATCCAGGGGTCTGGGTCGGCCTCGACCAACATCGATCGAACCTTCCCGGTGCCGAAGGGACCGGGACCGGTCCCCGCAAGATCTGCGCCATCGGAGTCCGGACCACCCGCGGTCGGACCATGCATGGATTCGCCTTGAACGTGCATCCGGATCTGTCGATGTTCGAACACATCGTGCCCTGTGGGATCGCCGACAAGCCGGTGACCTCGCTGTCGGCCGAGGGAATCGACGTGACCATGGCCGAGGTCGCCGATGCGGTGATCGCGGCGGCAACCGAGGTCTGGGGTCCGCTGGAGGACATCCAGCGGGTCACCGACGGTATCGGCGCCGAATCGGCGGTGGGCGGGGTCGCCCCCGCCGAAGCATCGAACGTCGTCGGGGTGCCGGTGGCCCTGAGCCGGCTCTCCACCGGGGAGCGCCCGCTCGACCGCCGGCTCCGGCGTTCTGGCGTCGATCCCGAAGCCGGACTGCCGATCCAGGAACGCAAGCCCGACTGGTTGCGGGTCCAGGCCCGCATGGGCGAGGACTATCTGGGACTGCGGCACCAGTTGCGGGATCTGGACCTGGTGACGGTGTGTGAGGAAGCCGGCTGCCCGAACATCTATGAGTGCTGGTCGGACGGGACCGCCACCTTCATGATCAACGGGTCACGCTGCACCCGTGCCTGTGGGTTCTGCCAGGTCGATACCCGCCATCCTCTCCCGCTCGATCCCGGAGAGCCGGAGCGGGTGGCCGAGGCGGTGGCGCGGATGGGCCTGGCCCATGCGGTGATCACCTGTGTCGCCCGGGATGATCTGGACGACGGTGGTGCCGGAGGGTTTGCCGCCGCCATCGCCGCGGTGCGAAGGCGAAGCCCGAGGACGGCGATCGAGGTGCTGATCTCCGACTGCAAGGGCGATGAGGCCTCGCTGCGCACGGTGTTTGATGCCCTCCCGGATGTCATGAATCACAACATCGAGACGGTGGCCCGTCTCCAGAGAGCCGTGCGGCCGTCGGCCGGTTATGCCCGCAGCCTGGCGGTGCTGGCCCGGGCCAAGGACGCCGGCCTCACCACCAAGTCGGGGATGATCCTCGGCATGGGAGAGCGGGAGGACGAGGTGGTGGCCACCCTGGCCGACTTGCGGGCGGTGGGGGTCGACATCGTGACGATGGGCCAGTACCTACGCCCGAGCTCGCGCCATGTGCCAGTCGCCCGGTGGTGGCGGCCCGAGGAGTTCGAGGCCTTGAGGGACGCGGGGCTGGCCATGGGTTTCAGCCACGTGCAGGCGTCCCCCTTGACCCGGTCGAGCTACCACGCCCGGGAAGCGGCTGAGTCGTCGCCGCGGTCGACCCGCGTCGCCACGGAGATGGGTGTCCCGGCGCCGACCCCGCTGAAGGTGCGGTGACTGAACTTTCGGAACGGGCCAAGGCCTCCCGGATCGACCGGGTCGCCAGGGTGCGGCAGCGGATGGAAGAGCTCGACGTCGATGTGCTGCTGTTGTCACTTGGAGCAGATCTTCCCTGGCTGACCGGGTACCAGGCCATGCCCTTGGAGCGGCTCACCATGCTGGTCCTGCCGGTGACCGGAGATCCGGTTCTGGTGGTTCCCGCCCTGGAAGCCCCCCGGGTGGCCCGCGCCGACGAGGTGTTCGGGGTGCGTCCGTGGTCGGACACCGAAGATCCCGTCGGCATCGTGGCGTCGATGGTCGCGGCCCGAACCGGTGGACACCGTGTGACGGGCTCGCGGCGGGTGGCGATCTCCGACCGGACGTGGGCGACATCGGTGCTCGCCCTCCAGTCGGAGATCCCCGGAGCGGACTGGATCCCGGGGTCCAGAGTGACGTCGACCATCCGGGCCATCAAGGACGCCTCCGAGCTCGAAGCGCTTCGTGCGGCCTCGGGGGCAGCCGACCGGGTGGCCGCCCGGCTCCAGCAGGGTGACATCAAGGTGATTGGGCGGCGGGAAGCGGAGGTGTCGAGCGACATCAGTTCCCTGCTGGTGGCCGAAGGCCACCAGCAGGTGAACTTCGCCATCGTGGGGAGCGGGCCCAACGCCGCCAGTCCCCATCACGAGCCGGGGTCACGGGTGATCGGGTCGAACGAGACGGTGGTGTGCGACTTCGGCGGCTCGCTGTCGCTCGACGGCGAAGTCGGCTACTGCTCGGACATCACCCGGACCGTGGTCACCGGCGAGCCAACCACCCAAGTGGCCGAGTGCTACGAGGTCCTCCTGGCCTCCCAGCAGACCGCGGTGGCCGCGGCCCGGGACGGCATCGCCGCCGAGGCGGTCGACGCGGTGGCCAGAGGCATCATCGTCGGCGCCGGGTATGGGGACCTCTTCATCCACCGAACCGGGCACGGCATCGGCATCGAGGAACACGAGGATCCCTACCTGGTGGCGGGGAACACCGAGTTGCTGCGGCCGGGGCACGCCTTCTCGGTGGAGCCCGGCATCTATGCCCCCGGTCAGTTCGGGATGCGGCTCGAGGACATCGTGATCATCACCGAAAACGGGTCCGCGGAGTCGCTCAACACGGTCAGCCACCGATTGGCGATCATCGAGGCGTAGGGAGAGCGATGGATCTGGGTCTGGATGGCAGGATCGCGCTGGTGACTGCCGGGTCACGAGGGCTCGGCTTCGCCACCGCCCGGGCATTGGCAGGGGAAGGGGTGCGCCTGGTGGTGTCGGCACGGGGCAAGGACACCCTGGAGTCGGCGGCGGCCTCCCTGCGGTCCTTGGGTGCCGAGGTGGCCACGCGGGTCGCGGACATGGCTGATCCGGATGTTCCCGACCGCCTGGTCGCCGCCGCCGCCGACGAGTTCGGAGGATTGGACATTGTGGTGGCCAACGCCGGTGGCCCCCCGGTTGCCCGTTCGCTGGATGTCACCGAAGACCAGCTCGATGCCGCGCTCAACTTGAACCTCCGGTCGTCGATCCGGCTGATCCGGGCGGCGGTCCCGGTGCTGCGGGATCGTGGCTGGGGTCGGATCTGCTGCATCACTTCCTACTCGGTGGTGCAGCCGGTGCCGACGCTGGCACTGTCCAACACCGCTCGGGTCGGTCTGTGGGCCTGGGCCAAGTCGGCCGCTCAGGACCTGGCCTCCGAAGGCGGCGGCATCACCCTGAATCTGGCGTGCCCGGGACCCCATGCCACCGACCGCATGAAGGAGTTGGGTGGTTCAGGTGCGATGGGAGACCCGGCCGACTTCGGCAAGGTGGTGGCGTTTCTGTGCTCGCAGCCTGCCGGCTACATCAACGGGGCGGCCGTCGTGGTGGACGGGGGCGCCACCTTGGCGCTCTGATGGACCGGGCGGGTCTCGGCAGGGCGTCAGCTGCGTTCGGCGGTGTGGCCCGTCCATGCCGTCCCGTCCCAGTAGCGGAGGACCGTCGGGTCTCCGGAAGGGTCGGGCAACCAACCGGCTTCGGCTACCCCCGACGGGGGAATGAACGGAGCCGGGGGCGAGGCAGCCTTGGGCAAGGGAAAATCACCGGTGGGGCGACCACCGGGTCGGGCGGGAGCGGATGTCGAGTCGAACGACGGTGCCAACAGGGTCGGATCGGCCGAGGGGGTCGCCGTCGAGTCCGAAAACCCGGCGGGACCGCTCCCAAGGTGGGCGGCATCGGCGTCGAAGTAGCTTTCGGAAGCCGCCCTGCGCTTCTTCAGGTTCCGTCCCTGGAGAATCCGCCACACCAGCAGGATGACCATGAGCACGATGGCGACCCCGATGACCACCGCCTCGAGGCTCAATTGCCGGTGAAGACCGGGAATGGTCGTTGCTTGGAATGCGGCGGCCGCGAGGATCATTGCCTTTCATGGTACTGAGCGGCGGTGCCGATCAGGTGGCAGGTCCGGCCGTGCCGGGAGAGGCTGGCGGCCGTGTGTCTCAGTGCTTGACCGCGCGGGTGGCCACATGGAAGGTCCAGGCGTGACCGTCCCAGTAACGGAGCACGTCGGGCAATCCCGATGGGTCGGGCAGCCAACCCGGGGGCGTACCGGGTAGGGGGTCGTCGAAGCGGCCGACAGGTGTCTGCCCCGACCCCGGGTGCGCCCGCCGGGGAGCCGGCGCGGGCCGATGATTGCCGGGCTCGATCACCGGTGCCGGTTGAGGGTCGACGACCCGATCAGGCACGGTCCCGGCCTCGCCGAGCGACACCGGCTCCACCAATGTGCCCAGTTTCGACAGTTCCACCGCGGCGAGCTCTGCAGCCGCTGATTCCGCCAACTCCAATTCCTCCAGATCCGGCTCCGCCGTCGATGCGAATGCCGGCCCGATAGTGGGTCCGGGCTCCACTGCCGGTCGGACATCGATCCATGGTTCGGGATCGGGCTCGATGTCCAGAACCGCTCCCGGGCCGGGCTCGACGACCGGCTCGAATACCGATCGGGTCTCAGCCCCCGTCGCCCGAGGTGGCTCAGGTTGGGTCGCGGGCCGGGCCGCCGACCAGGCCGGCACCGGCGGGTGGGTGACCACCGGGAACGGTGTGGCCTTCGGCTCAGACGCCACCGACCCCGTCCTGGGCTCGACCTCCACCACCCGGATCACCGGGCCCCGGGCCAGGCGGACCGGACGGGTTTCGGCAGCCGGGACATCAATAGGAACGGGCACGGCGAGCTCGCGCGGGGCTGTGAACACGGCGACTCGCCGCCGGCGCCGCCGATTCCGAGGCGGACCCGCGGTAATCCAGGCGATCGCGGCCAGTACCACCAGACCGCCGATGACGGCCAGCACCGTCGGGACGGCACTCCCGTGCTTCGAAGGAGCCGAAGCGGTCCCGGAGGATCGGGCTCCGGCCGTCTGGTTACGCAGGGAATGGCGTATGGCGTTGTACTGCTGAAAGCTGACGGTGATGGCATCCGACGGGTTGAGGGGCGCCGGGTTGCTGCTCGCGACCGACGACGCCAACTGGACGATGGCCACGTACGGGCCGGACTTGAACAGCACGACCTGTTCGGTCACCTGACTGGGCGACGAGATCGAAACGGTGTAGCCGTGGGCGCCGGGGATGCTTGGGACCGAGAAGCTCGATGCCGCGCCGGGTTGCTGGTAGGGCTGCTGCGATCCCGAGGCGAACGACGCCGCATCCTGAGAGTTGGGAATGCGATACAGGGTGATGACGATGTCGTTGGCACCTTTGCCTGGGCCGTTGGTGTCGGTCCAGAGACGAAGGTAGGCGCCGAACCCGGCTTCCTGGGCCAGGACGTTGAATTGGGCTTCCGCCTTCTGGGGGTCGGACGACAGCGCACCCAGCTCGGCTGCGGTGAGTGCTCCATTGGTGGGGCCGGGGGCTGTGGCGGTGAAGTTCGGCAACGGGCCGAGAATCACGATTGATCCGATCGGCGGATAGGTGGTAGCCGTCAGGATGGCGGGCGGGGCGAACGTCGCGGCCGCCGACACCGGGCAAGCCACCATCATGACCGGCGCCAAGGTCGCCAACGAGGTGAGGGAGAGGAGCGACACGAGAGGCCGCACCCGCCTTGCGAACCCGAGGGGCGCCGGTCTCGATCGGTGAGATCTCAATGGCGGTGCTACTCAGGCCACGAAGTACTTGGCTCGGGGGTGGTGGCAGATGATGGCGGTGGTCGACTGTTCGGGGTGGAGCTGGAACCCCTCGCTGACCTCGACGCCGATCCGGTCGGCGCCGAGCAGCTCGACCACCTTGGCGTTGTCCTCCAGATCCGGGCACGCCGGGTAGCCCCACGAGTATCGGCCCCCGCGGTACTTCTGGCGGAACAGGCCGGCCAGCGAGGGTCCGTCCTCGTTGGCGAATCCAAGCTCCTCCCGGATCCGGTGATGCCAGTACTCGGCCAGGGACTCGGCCATCTCGACTCCGAGCCCGTGCAGATACAGGTAGTTCTGGTATTCGTCGCCGGCGAACAGTCGGGCCGTCTCCTCCGACACCCGGCGACCCATGGTCACCACCTGGAAGCTGGCGAAGTCCTCTTCTCCGGAGGCGACCGGGCGGAAGAAGTCGCTGATACAGAGAAAGGGGTCCTCCACCTGGCGGGGGAAGGTGAATCGCATCCACTCCGACGAGCGGGTCTCGTCCTTGAAGATGACCAGGTCGTTCCCGTCGGCGTTGGCCGCGAAGTGGCCCCAGGCCACCTGGGGCACCAGGAGCTGCTCCGCCTTGGCGTCGGCCAGCCGGGATCGGAGCAGGGATCGGACCCGGTCCTTGAACGCGGCGTCGTCCTCCCCGTTCTCGGGCCGGTAGCCCCACTGGTTGCGGAACAAGGCGGTCTCGTTGATGTAGGCGGCGATGTCGTCGATGGCGATGCCCTTGGCGATCCGGCTGCCGACAAACGGGGGCGTGAACAGGGGGTTGTCCGTCTCCACCTGGGGGGATCGGGTCGGAAGCACGTCCCCTCGTTCGAGAGCCTCTTTGGCCTTCTGCTTGCGCTGCTCGCTCTTGCGGGGCCCGAGGTCCCGCCCGCCGAGGGCACGACCGAATTCCGGGTCGTCCTCGCCGGTGCGGTTGATCTCGACCAGTCTGTCCATGGTCCGCAGGCCCTCGAAGGCGTCCTTGCCGTAGAAGAGGCGGCCGTCGTAGACCGAGCGGAGGTCCCGCTCGACATAGGTGCGGGTCAATGCCGCCCCGCCCAGGATCACCGGGATGTTGGCCAGACCCCGCCGGTTCAGCTCATCGAGGTTCTCGCGCATGATCAGGGTTGACTTCACCAGCAGGCCGCTCATCCCGATGGCGTCGGCATCGGTCTCTTCCAGGGCCTTGACCATGTCGGCGATGCCGACCTTGATGCCCAGGTTCTTCACCGTGTAGCCGTTGTTGGTCAGGATGATGTCGACCAGGTTCTTGCCGATGTCATGGACGTCGCCTTTGACGGTGGCCAGCACCATGGTGCCTTTGCCGCCCTGGTCGGACTTCTCCATATGGGGCTCGAGATAGGCGACCGCTGTCTTCATGGTTTCGGCCGAGCCCAGCACGAACGGCAGCTGCATCTCACCGGCGCCGAACAGCTCACCCACCGTCTTCATCCCGGCCAGCAGCATGTCGTTCACGATGGCCAGTGGCGCATGACCGGCGGCCATGGCTTCGTCGAGATCGGCCTCGAGCCCATTGCGATCACCGTCGATGATCCGGTGCTCGAGGCGCTGCTCGACCGGCCACCCCGATCGGTCCTCGGTGGTGGTGACCGAGAAGGTTGACGCCCCTTCGAACAGATCGAGGAGCTCGGTCAGCGGGTCGTAGCCGTCGCGGCGACGGTCGTAGATCAGATCGAGGCACACCTCCCGGGCCCGCTCGTCGACCTTGGACAGCGGGAGGATCTTGGAGGCGTGGACGATGGCGGCATCGAGTCCCGCCTCGACGCACTCATGCAGGAAGACCGAGTTGAGAACCTGTCGGGCCGCCGGGTTGAGCCCGAAGGACACGTTGGACAGCCCGAACACTGTGTAAGCGCCGGGAAGCTCGGCCTTGATACGGCGGATGCCTTCGATCGTCTCGATGCCGTCCCGACGGCTCTCTTCCATGCCGGTGGACAAGGGCAGGGCCAACGGGTCGAAGAGCAGATCGGAAGGACGGAGCCCGTACCGTTCGGTGGCAATGTCGTAGATCGCCTTGGCGGCCCGGAATTTCCAGTCGGCCGTCCGCGCCTGGCCCTCGGTGTCGATGCAGGTGCACACCACTGCGGCTCCGAACTCCTTGGCCAGGGTGAGGACCTTGTGGAAGCGGGTGTCGGGCCCGTCCCCGTCTTCGAGGTTGACCGAGTTGATCACCGCCCGCCCGCCGATCCACGACAGTGCGGTCTCCACCACCGGGGCCTCGGTGGAGTCGACCATCAGCGGCACCGTCGACTGGGTGGCAAACCGGGAGGCGACTTCCTCCATGTCCGCCACGCCGTCGGCACCGACGTAGTCGACGCAGACGTCGATGAGATGGGAGCCCTCTTTGACCTGTTCGCGGGCCATGGCCACGCAGGTGTCCCAGTCCTTCTCCAGCATGGCTTCCCGGAATTTCTTCGATCCGTTGGCGTTGGTCCGTTCCCCCACGACGAGGAAGGAGGCGTCCTGGGTGAAAGGGACCGCGGTATAGATCGAGGCGGCGCCGGGCTCGGGCTCCGGGGTCCGGGCGGCCGGGTTGAGGTCAGCACAAGCCTCGACCACCGCGGCAAGGTGGGCCGGGAGGGTGCCGCAGCAACCGCCGATGACCGACACCCCGAGCTCGCTCACGAACTGGCGGTGGAACTCGGCCAGCTGGTTAGGGGTCAGGTCGTAGTGCATGGCGCCATCCACCACCGAGGGAAGTCCGGCATTGGGGAGGCAGCTGATCGGAATGGAGGCATGGGCAGTCAGATGGCGCAAGGGTTCGAACATCTCGGAGGGGCCGGTGGCGCAGTTCAACCCGATGAGGTCGATGTCCATGGCCTCGAGGGCGCAGAGGGCGGCGCCGATCTCGGTGCCGGGGAGCATGGTGCCGGTCAGTTCAATGGTCACCTGCACCTGGATGGGCACCTGTCGACCGGAGGCAGCCATCGCCCGGCGGGCGCCGTTGATGGCCGCCTTGGCCTGGAGGAGGTCGAAGACGGTCTCGATGATGATGAGGTCGACCCTTCCCTCCAGCAGCCCGTTCGCCTGCTCCTGGTAGGCGTCCCGCAGATCGGCATAGGGGATCTGGCCCAGGGTCGGGAACTTGGTTCCGGGGCCGATGCTCCCGGCCACCCATCGAGGCCGGTCGGGGGTGGAGAAATCGTCCGCGGCCTGGCGGGCGAGGAGACCGGCGGCCACGTTCAGCTCATGGACCCGATGGGCCTGGCCGTACTCGGCCAGCACCGGGCCGAAGGCGCCGAAGGTGTCGGTCTCGACCACGTCGCAACCGACCTCGTAGAACGACCGGTGGACCCGGTCCACCACGTCGGGCCGGGTGACCACCAACAGTTCGTTGCAGCCTTCCAAGTCGGGACCGCCGAAGTCGTCAGCCGACAGGTCGGCCAGCTGGAGATTGGTGCCCATGGCGCCGTCGAAGATGACCACACGGTCGGAAACGGCGCGAAGGTAGCTGGATTCAGAGGAGGCGGCCTTGGTCATGGTCCACAAAGGATACCGGCCCTCAGCCGGGCCGACCGCGTTGTTCGCTTAGCATGCCCGGGGTGACATGGTCATGGTGAGGATCTACACGAAGACCGGCGACGACGGCACGACCGGCCTGCTGTACGGGGGACGGGTACCCAAGGACTCGTTGGTCATGCAGATCAACGGGGCGGTGGACGAAGCCCAGGCGTCGATGGGCGTCGCCCGTGCCGAGACGGATGCCGGATCCGAGGTCGACACCCTGCTGATCGGGCTGGAGCGGGACCTCTACGTCCTCATGGCCGAAGTGGCGACGGACGCCGCCAAACGGGCGAAGCTGGTCGCGGGGTCGACCCTGGTGACCCCGGAGATGGTCGGGGTCCTCGAGTCCCGTATCGATGATCTGATCGAGCGGTTCGAGATGCCGGCCGAGTTCGTGGTGCCCGGGGCGACCCGGGTGTCGGCGGCGCTGGATCTGGCCCGCACCATCGTCCGTCGGGCCGAGCGCCTGGCGGTCTCCTACCCGGTGGAGGGATCCCTGGTCGGGCAGTACCTCAACCGGCTCTCGGACCTCCTGTGGGCGATGGCCCGCTGGACCGAGGGCGAGGAGCATCTCTTGGCCCGGGGGTCGGCCGGGGGATCGCGGCGGGCGCCGAGATCCCCCGGCATCCCAACCGGCGAGAACAACCACGAGGAGCAATCTTGAAGGTCGAGTCAGTCGTCACCACCAGGTTGCCGGAGGATCTGGTTGTCGTTGGGATTCCGGTGTTCACCGGCACCGACGGCCCACGGCTCGGGTCGGTCGCCGCCACTACCGGGTTGGTCGGTCCGGCGGAACTCGACGGGGCCTGGTGCAAGCGGCAGGGCTTCACCGGCAAGGTCGGACAGACCCTGCTGTTCCTCGGTCCCGGAGCGTCCCCGTTCCGGACCCCGGGCGCCGATTCGCCGACACCAGACGCTGGGGCCCCGGTGGGCTCGGTGTTGGTGGGCCTCGGGGAGGAGGCCAAACTGGTCGGTGACGCCGGACTGGAGACATTGCGGCGGGCGGCCGCTTCGTTCATACGGGCCGCCGGGTCAGGGGGGACGGCGGGGTTCCTGGTGCCACGGGAGCTGACCATCCCCCTGGATCGGATAGGTGCGGCGCTGGCCGAGGGTGCGCTCCTGGCCGCCTACCGATATGACGCATTCCGGACCGCCGAACCACCGGATGCCTTGGGCCGGTTGGTCTTGGCGGTCGAGTCGGCAGAGGAGGCGGCTGTGGCTGGAGCCGGGTGCTCCCGGGGCTCCCGGGTGGCCGAGTCCGCCGCCCTGGCCCGGGACCTGGTGAACGAGCCTCCGAGTTCCTTGACCCCGGAGAAGTTCGGGCAGGTGTTCGTCGAACGCTTCAGGGACGTCCCCGAGATCTCGGTCGAGGTGTGGGAAGAGGAGCGGATCGTTGCGGAGAAATTGGGCGGCCTCCTCGGGGTGGCATGCGGATCGGCGCAACCGCCGCGTCTGGTGAAGGCCGAATACCAACCGTCCGACCCGTTGGTGGTGGAGGGCCGGACGCCGCACGTCGCACTGGTGGGGAAGGGAATCACCTTCGATTCGGGTGGTCTGTCACTGAAGACTCCCGGTGGCATGGAGACGATGAAGACCGACATGGGCGGCGCCGCCGCAGTCATGTGTGCCCTCGACGCCGTCGCCGCGCTGCGCGCTCGCATCCGGGTCACGGTCCTGACACCGCTGACCGAGAACATGCCGAGCGGAACCGCCATCAAGCCGTCCGATGTCCTCACTGCCCGGAACGGCAAGACCATCGAGGTGCTCAACACCGATGCCGAGGGCCGTCTGGTCCTGGCTGATGCCCTGTCGCTGGCCGTCGAGTCCGGCGCCGATGCCATCGTCGACCTGGCCACCCTGACCGGCGCCGCGGTGGTCGCGCTGGGGAAGGAGATCGCCGGGCTTCTCGGCAATGACGAAAGTCTGATGGAACAGGTGGAGGCGGCGAGCGAGCGATCGGGCGAGCCGGTATGGCCCCTCCCGCTTCCCGACGACTACCGCAGTCATATCGACTCCGAGGTGGCGGACATGCGCAACGTGGGCCGGCCCGGTCAGGCCGGGAGCATCTCGGCGGCGTTGTTGCTACGCGAATTCGTGGGTGACGTGCCCTGGGCCCATCTGGACATCGCCGGGCCGGCCCGTTCGGACGAGAATCTCCGCTACCTCACCAAGGGCGGCACCGGATTCGGGGTCAGGATGCTGGTGGAGCTGGTGACCTCCGAGCAGTTCGCGTCCGCGCTGGTCCAGAACGGCCAGTCGGACCGGTAGCTCCACGGCTCCGATCGGGCCGCAAGTTCGAGATCAGCTCACCGACGAGAGGAACGCCAACAGCGCGGCGTTGGTCTCCTCGGGTCGCTCCTGTTGGACCCAGTGCCCGGCTCCCTCGATGAGGGTTGAGCCACGGAAGTCAGGAAGGGCCTTGGCCATTTCGTCGAGCGCCCCGGGGGTCATGGCGACCACCGGATCGGCCGAGCCGGAGATGAACCCGGTGGGCATGGTGAGGACCGAGGCGGGTATCTCGTGGGTGCGGTGCCAGTTGGCGTCGATGTTGCGATAGAAGCTCAGCGGGCCGAAGAAGCCGCCGGCGGCGAAGGCGTCGCCGTAGACGGTCACGTCGTCCTCGGTGATCCAGGACGGGAGCTTGTCCGGTGCCTCCGCCAGCGCATCGAGGAAGCCGGTCCCCTCCGCCGGCAGGTCGAGGGTCAGGCTGGCCCCGCTCAACCCGTCACCGGAAGCGGCCCAGAGCATGTTCCGCAGGAAGTGCCGGGGATCGGCCTCCAGCTCCTTCTCCGCCGGGCCCACCGGTTGGAAGTAGAGGATGTAGAAGAACTTGCCGACGAAGATGGCGTTGAAGATGTCGGTTGGCGGCGCCGGGGACTGCAGGAACGGCACGCTCATGTTGCAGAGCGACGACATCCGTTCGGGATGGGTCCGGGCCAGTTCCCACAGGACCATCGCGCCCCAGTCGTGCCCCGAGAACGCCGCTTGGTCGTAGCCGAAGTGGTCCAACAGGCCACACAGGTCGGCGCCGATCCGGTCGGCGCCGTACTCGGCCACGTCACCTTTGGGATGGCTGCTGCCGCCATAGCCCCGGAGATCGGGGGCC
>Ga0307373_10000494_pt1 | contig 74676 bp, 58 predicted proteins | sample OX2MG_FD_202534 | JGI IMG/M metagenome (GOLD analysis project Ga0307373, IMG submission 202534) | Soil microbial communities from Risofladan, Vaasa, Finland - OX-2 | ecosystem: Environmental > Terrestrial > Soil > Coastal area > Acid sulfate soil | place: Finland: Risofladan, Vaasa | collected... | reverse complement strand
CACCGCCGCGCAGTACGCCGAGCAGGTACAGGCGATGCGCGACATCCAAGGACGCGCCAACGCGATCTTCGCCGACACACACACGCTGGACGACGTGCGCGACCAGGTGAAGGCCGTCGTGGCGCACGCCAAGGACCTGCCCCGGACCTCCGACGTCGAATCCGCCGGCAAACAACTGGCCGCGCGGCTCGATTCGATGGCCGTGGAACTCGTGCAACCCCAACACACCAACGGCCAGGACATCATCAACTTCCCCAACGGCGTGGTGGACCAGTGGTTGTATCTGGCCAGCGCCGTGAACGACGCGTACATGCCGGTGACCGACGGGGAGAAGACGCGGCTGGGCGACCTGCAGCAGCAATGGACCGCCATCCAGGCCCGCCTCGACGATCTGCTCGGCGCGCAGGTGACGGCGTTCAACGCACTGCTCGGCGGAAAGACGGCGGTGCTCGTACCGCAGCCGAGCCAGAAACCGATTCCATAGAGTCTGACCATGTCGATGTCCCGATCCCATCTCTCGTCGGCGGCGTTCGCGCTGCTGTTGGCGCTCGCTCCGTTGCCCCTGCGCGCCCAGCGGGGGGCGGCGCGACCGGCGCAGCCCCGGCAGGCCGAGGACCCGCGCTTCTCGCAGACCGAGAAGCCGCCGCTGCACGCCACGCACTGGCTGGCCATCACCGGCAAGCCGTTGTCGGCCACGGCCGGCGCGCTGATCTTCGCCGAAGGCGGCAACGCGGTGGACGCCGCGGCGGCGATGCTCGCCGCGGGGTGCACGATGTGGGATACCATCTCCTGCGGCGGCGAGACGCAGGCGTTGATCTACGATCCGCACACCAGGAAGGTCATCGGCATCGACGCGCTCGGCGTGGCCCCCACCGGGGCCACCGCCGAGTTCTACCACAGCAAGGGATATCGCTTTCCACCCGAGTACGGTCCGCTGTCGGCCGTCACGCCGGGCACCGTGGGCGGCTTGCTCACGATGGTGGCCGAGTACGGCAAGCTGTCGCTCAAGCAGGTGCTCGCCCCGGCCATCCAGATGGCCGACGGCTACGCGATCGAGGCGCAGATCTGCAACACGATCGAGCAGTACAAGGACACGCTCGCCCAGTGGAAGTACTCGCGCGCCGTGATGCTCACGCATCCCGGCACGGCGCATCCGGCGCCGGAGCCGGGCGAGGTGTTCGTGCAGAAGGATCTCGCCGCCACCTGGCGCAAGCTCGTGGACACGGAGCAGCAGGCGCTCAGGGCCGGCAAGACGCGCAAGCAGGCCATCTACGCGGCCTACGACCGGTTCTACAAGGGCGACATCGCCCGCGAGATGGTGCGCGGCGTCCGCGAGGAGGGCGGCCTGTTCACGATGCAGGACCTGGCCAACTGGAAGGTGCGCATCGAGGAACCGTTGCACACGAATTACAAGGGCATCGAAGTGTACAAGCTCCCCATCTGGCAGCAGGGCCCGGTGATGCTCCAGGCGCTCAACATGCTGGAGAACACGGACGTGAAGGCGATGGGCTACAACTCGCCCCGGTACATCCATACGCTATATCAGGTGATGAACCTGGCGTTTGCCGATCGCGACTTCTATTACGGCGACCCGTACTTTCCGCCCGAGGAGCCGGTCAAGGGACTGCTGTCCAAGGCGTACGCCAAGGCGCGCTTCGGCCTCATCAACTGGACCCACAACGATCCGAACGTGAAGCCCGGCGATCCCTATCCGTATCAGGGCGGCGTGAATCCGTTCAAGGATCTGCTCGCGCAGTGGAATCCGGCCGACTTCGTACCCAAGGCGTCGCAGCCGCGCGGGGGCCAGCAGGACCGCGTGCCGCCGGTGAAGCCTGACTCGAACCCGGGACGGATGTCGGGCGCCGCGGAGTTCTTGCCCGATCACGCGACGCACGCCGATTCGGCGTTCGACAACGACTTCTACGCGGGGACCACGTCGATCGTGTCGGCCGACGCCGAGGGGTGGGTGGTGTCGGTGACGCCGAGCGGCGGGTGGGTGCCGGCCGTGATCGCCGGACACACCGGCATCGGACTCAGCGAACGCGCGCAGAGCTTCGTGACGTACGCCAAGGACGGCCCGTACAACGTGATCGAGCCCGGCAAGCGGCCCCGCGTCACGCTCACGCCGACCCTCGCGCTCAAGCACGGCGCGCCGTATCTGGCGTTCGCCGTTCAGGGGGGCGATTCGCAGGATCAGAACCTGCTGCAATTCTTCCTGAACGTGGTGGAGTTCGGCATGACCGTGCAGCAGGCCACCGAAGCGCCGAACATGAACAGCTACCAGATGCGGTCGTCGTTCGGGATGCACGAACTGGAGCCGGGCAAGATGCTGGTCGCCACCTCGCTCCCCGACTCCACGCGCGCCGCGCTACGCGCCATGGGCTACACGCTGGAGTTCGCGCCGCGCACCTCGGGGCCGATCAACGCGATCCTGTTCGACCTGCAGCACCACACGATGTGGGGCGGATCGAGCAATCACGGCGAGGATTACGGCATCGCCTGGTGAGGCGCCGGGATGTCCGGCGCGCCGTGTAGGGGTTCGCCGCACGTTGGGGGCACAAAGATCGCTTGATGCCCCGGGCCACGGTGTCGGACCGTGCCCCGGGAGGGTCAAAGGCAGAGAAGCGCCGCAGGATCGCGTTCACCCTTTGCCGAGGTCCCGATGCGTCATGCCGCACCGCTGGTCGCCGCCATGCTGGCCATGGTCCCGACCCCAGTGCCCAAGCGGCTGCAGGCGCGCTTCGACGCCGATCGCGTGTACGTCGAGGTGCGCGCCCGGAACGGCGCGACGCTCGAGATGTACACCGACACGGGCGGTGGGCTGCTCCTCTCGGCCGCGGCCGCGACGCGGTTGGGGCTCACCGTGCGCACGCCCGTCGCGCCTTCGGAGAAGCCCGCGTCGGGCCCCGGCGCGCGGGTGACCGACGTGCCCGCGTTCGCGCGCGACGAGACGGCGCCGCCCATTCCGTCGGACCGGCCGATCGCGGTGGTGTCCAAGGTGGCGGAGATTCCGGGGTGGCCCGAGCAGGGAGACGGGATCCTCGGCCAGGCCTGGTTCGCGGGCCATGTGTGGACCTGGAACTATCCGGCGCACCGCCTCACGCTCCGCCCCGATCGGTGGCGGCCGACGGGCGCCGCGCGGCGCATGCCGATCGGTTTCAAGTCGGCGGGCGGCAAGCGCGAGCTCAACTTTCCGCGCATCGTCGTGCAGGTGGACGGCCGGCCGCTCTCGCTGCTGCTCGACACCGGCGCCGAGACGCTGCTCACGCCGCAGGCGCTGGCCGCGATCCACGACGGCGAGCCGGCATTCCGCGCCACGAGCATGATCGCGCAGAGCGTGTTCGAGGGATGGGAGACCGCGCACCCCGATTGGCGGGTGATCGAGGACGCGCAGATGGTCACGCGCAGCCGCATGATCGAGGTCCCGAGCGTGCGGATTGCCGGCATCACGGTGGGCCCGGTGTGGTTCACCGAGCGCACCGACGCGAGCTTCCACAAGTTCATGTCGGCGATGACCGACGCCCGCGTGGAGGGCTCGCTGGGCGGCAACGCCCTGGCCGGCCTGGTGATGACGCTCGACTATCCGCGCGCCCAGGCCTGGTTCACGTGCAAGGCGCACTGCACGGTGGCGCGAGCGGGCACGTAGCGAAACCGGCGCGGGCGGCGGTCTCGCCGTCCGCCGCGATCAGGCTTCGTCGCCGGCGCCCGAGCGGCGCACCCACGTGAAGAACAATCCCGTCATCACGCTGAACGCGATCGCCGTGCCGCCGAGTTCCATCACCGCGCCCGCGATCTGGAGGTCCATCATCGCCGGCAGGTTCCGGAACGGTGGCGCGAGTTGATAGATACTGTACAACGGGAATTCCGCGAGCAGCATGATGATCGCGATGCCCGAGTGGATGAGCGTGCCCAGGAAGACATACAGCAGCTTCATCAGCACCGGGAAGTCGCGCCGCGGCACGCTCATGATCACGGGCCACCAGAACACGAGGCCGGCCACCAGCCACGCGAGGTCGAGGACGAACGCCCCGCCCTGCGACACCATCAGCCCGTCCACCACACTGGGTACGTGGGTGGCGGCCGCGATGATGTTGAACACGATCGCCGCCATGAGCGGGGCGGTGACCACCCGGAGCGCGAGACCCACGGCCCCCTGCGGCTCGGGCCGGGCCAGCAGGCCGGGTTCGAGGCCGAGCAGCAGGAGCGGACTGGCCCCCATCGTGATGAGCAGGAACTGCACGGCGTGCGCGCTGGCCAAATAGCCGGCCGCCAGCGGACCGAGCGGCCAGTCCAGCGCGAGCCATACCAGGGCCACGCCGATCCATCCGAGCACGTGCCGTCGCCGCGCCGAGGGCGTGTTGGCCGCGCGGCGCGTGAGCGCCCAATAACCGGCCGCCACGCCGGCCACCACCAGCCACACGCCCGGATAGGCGCGCCACTTCCAGCTCCACGGAAGGTCCTGCGCCGAGCACCACCACTGCACCTTGGTCACCATGCCGCGGGTCCTGCGTTCAGTGTGAGATCAATGCGCGCCACGCAGCAGCTCCGGCAGATCGTGCGCCCAATCCTGCTGGAGGGTGCCGAACGGGTACGCGCGATGCGCGCTGTCGTCGGGCGTGAAGGCGTACACCTGCGCCGCGTGCCCCACGGCGTAGCCGCTGTCGGACGCCGTGCTCGATTCCTTGACCGCCAGCGCGACGCCCACGGCGCGCTCCGCGGCCTCGATCTCGGACTCGCTGCCCCGCAGCCCGATGAACGAATGGTTGAACGAGTCGAGCCAGGAACGCAGACGCGACGCGGAATCGCGGGGCGGATCGGTGGTCACGAACACCACGCGGATCCTGGCGCGCTGATCGGCCGGGAGCCGGGCCATGGCGGCAGCGATGTTCGACATCTGCACCGGGCACACGTCGGGACAGTGGGTGTAGCCGAACGCGAGCAGGGTGAGCGTTCCGTGCGTCTCACGCGCGAACGAGAACGGCTTGCCCTCGGTGTCGGTGAGTTGGAAGTCCGGACGCGGAATGGCGTGCGGGAGCACTGCCCCGTGCAGATCCTGCGAGTTGCGCAACGGACCGCCGCACGCGGCGGCCGCGGCAAGGACAGTGGAGAGCAACAGGAGGCGCATGCGCTGCGTGAACGTCGACACCAGGACTCCGAGGCAGAGTGCAACGTAATGCCCGCGGGCGGCGGTTGGTAGCCGCGCCCGCGGGCATGCGTTCCGCGTCGAGAAGTCGTGAAGAATCGCGCTACTGGTCCACGCGCGGGTCGGGGCGCACCTCGAACGTCTGCGTGTAGCTCTGGCCGTTCACGGTCAGCCGCGCCGTGAACATCCCCGTGGTCTGCGGCGGCGGACCCGCCGCGGCGCCGCGCCCGCCGCGGCCCCCGCGTCCTCCTCCACCGAACCCGCGGCGTCCCCCGCCGAGCGGACTCCACGTCACCCGGTGCATGCCCGCCGCCGCCGAGAACGGCTCGGGCGGAACCTGCCAGAGCGGGGAGACGTTCGGGATGCCACCTGCCCGCCCGCGGCCGCGGCCCGCCGGCGCGGCTGGCGTCGCGCCCGGCTCGTTGCTGAACGTCTGTCGCACGGCGCCGGACGCGTCGAGAATCTCGAGCGTCACCGCGCCGGCGGCATTCGCCTTGAGGTAGTAGTCGATGTACGCCCCGTCCGGCGGGTTGGGCGCCTGCGGCTCGTCCTTCTGCAACGGCGTGCCGTTGTCGCCGCCCTGCCGGTAGTTGACGGCCGTGGCCGGCTTGAACAGATAGGCGTCGGACTGCGCGATGGTATCGTTGAGCTGGCGCAGCGCGCTGATGTCGTCGATCACCCAGAAGCCGCGGCCGTGCGTGGCCACGATCAGGTCGTTGCCGTACACCTCGAAGTCACGCGTGGACGTGACCGGGAGATCGAGCTGCAGTGCCTGCCAGTGGTCGCCGTCGTCGAACGAGATGAACGCGCCGCGCTCGGTGCCGGCGAACAGGAGCCCCTGGCGCATCGGATCCTCGCGCACCGTGTGCACGTACACGCCCGCCGGGAGCCCGCTGGTGATCTTCTCCCAGGTGCGGCCCATGTCGCGCGTGCGATAGATGTACGGCTCGAAGTCCTGCAACTGGTGGCGGTCCACGCTGGCATAGGCCGCGTTGAAGTCGAAGTGCGACGCCTCGATCATCGTCACGCGGCTCCACGCGGTGAGCGGCGGCGGCGTCACGTCCTTCCACTGCTTGCCGTCGTCGGTGGTCACGTGGATCAGGCCATCGTCGGTGCCCGCCCAGAGCATCGGCACCAGAATCGGCGACGGGGCCACGGTGTAGACCACGCCGCCGTTGCCGCGGTTGGGGTCGAAGTCGCGCGCCGACGCCTGGTCGAGATTCGACGGCGCGGAGGCATCGGGCCGCGTGAGATCGCCCGAGATCCGCGTCCACGACGCCGCGGTATCGGTGGACTTGAACACGTATTGGTTGGCGTAGAACAGCGCCCGCGGATCGGCCTTGGAGAGCACCAGCGGCTGCGTCCAGTCCGTCCGCACCTTCACGCCCTCCGGCACCGCCGGCGCGGCGGTGCCCGGCAGGTCGCGGTTGAGCGCCAGGTCGTACCGGCCGCCCGTGCCGCCGTAGATGATGCCCGGGTGCAGCGGATCGCCGGCCGTGTAGCCGCTCTCGCCGCCGGCGCCGATCGGCTCCCAGTCGCGCATGGAGATCTCGCCGAACTTGCCGCGCGAACACACGGCCACCGAGCCGCTGTCCTGCTGGGCGCCGGTCACCCAGTACGGGTACCGGTAGTCCACCGAGCAATGATAAATCTGGGCCGTGGGCTGGTTGAGCCACGAACTCCAGGTGACGTTGCGCGGGTCGGCGGTGCGCGCATTGCGCGTGATGATCGTGCCCTGATCGCTGGCCACGATCATCGTGTTGGAATCGTCGGGTGAGATCCACGCCTGATGGTAGTCATCGCCGCCGGGCGACCCGCGCAGGGCCACCCAGGTCTTGCCGCCGTCCATCGTGCGCGATACGGCGACGTTGGACACGTACACGGCGTCGGGGTCCTTGGGATCGCAGACCACGTGTTCGAAGTACCAGCCGCGTCCCCAGAGCGCCGGATCGGCGGACATCTTGGTCCACGACTCGCCGCCGTCGTCGGAGCGGAAGAATCCACCCTGCCCCGACGCGCCGGCGCCGAACGCCCCGGTGGCGGCCGGCGGCTTCTCGCCCGGCGCGAGTTCCAGATTGTCGATCACGGCGTACACGCGCCGAGGATGGCTGGCCGAGATGGCGATGCCGCTCTTGCCGATGCCGTTGGTGGGCAGGCCCTGCGTCAACTCCTTCCACGTGCTGCCGCCATCGGTGGACTTGTAGATGCCGCCGCCGGGGCCGTTGGACGGCGCGTACACGAACCAGGGCGGACGGCGCGTGTTCCAGAGGCTCGCGAACACCACTCGCGGATTGCTCGGATCGATCTGGACGTCGATCGCGCCCACGTTCTCATTCTTGAACAGCACCTTCTCCCAGCTCTTGCCGCCGTCGCGCGAGCGGAACACGCCGCGCTCGGGGTTGGGCCCGTAGAAATGGCCGATCGCGGCCACGAACACGATGTTCGCATTGTGCGGATCGACGGCGATCTTGCCGATGTGCTGCGTGTCCTCGAGCCCCAGGTGCGCCCACGTCTTGCCGCCGTCGGTGGACTTGTAGACGCCATTGCCGAACCCCGTGGAATCGCGGAGCGTGCATTCGCCGCTGCCCACGTAGACGGTATCGGGCGCCGAGGCCGCCACCGCGACGGCGCCGATGGACGCCACCGATTGCGCGTCGAACACCGGCTCCCACACGCGGCCGGCGTCGATGGACTTCCAGAGGCCGCCGTTCACCGAGCCGAAGTAGAACTCGTTGGGACGGCCCGGCACGCCGGTCACCGCATCGGTGCGGCCGCCGCGGAAGGGGCCCAGCATGCGCCAGCGGAGTCCCGAGAAGAGGGCCGGCGACTGCGGACCGGTGGTGGTGCGCAGCACGCCGTGGGCCAGCGCCACGGGGTCGGCGTTCGGCCGCAGCGCCGGCGCGGCGGCCCCGGGCACGCGCGAGCGCAGCCCCCCGCCGCCGAGGAACGGACCGGCGAGCGAGAACGCCGCGCCGTAGATGCCGGCGCGGACGAGGAAGTCGCGGCGCGAGACGGGGGACTCTTCAACCGGGTCGGCGCCGGCGCGGGCTGGATCGGTACCGACAGCGTCGGCGGACGGGCGTTCGTTGGCCACGGATGGCTCCCGATGCGTGATCGACACGCGGGACGAGGAGAGGTCTTAGCACTTTCTTGTGGTTCAACCGGCACATCCGGTGAACGCTCGTCAGATACGCCGCGGCGCACGCGGTGTCAAGCGGCAGCGCTCACTCCAGGTCCCGACCGATCAGCGCTTCGATCTGCGCGCCGGCCGTGCGCGCCTGCAGACGCGCCTGGATGAGCGCCGCGCGCGCCTGCACGAGCGCGGCCTGCGCGGCGAGCACGTCGACGAGCGCCTTGGCGCCCACGCGGTACTGGAGGTCCACCGCTTCCACGTCGGCCTGCGCGGCCGCGATCTGGAGCGCCTGCAGCGCGATCGTCTGCTCGGCGGTGCGGAGGGCGGCCAGGTTCTGCACCATGCCCTCGCGCGCCGCGAGCCGCGCGTCGTCCAGGCTCACCCGCGCATTGTCGGCGTTGGCGTTGGCCTGCACCACGCCCAGCTCTCGCTGGAAGTTGTTGAACAGCGAGTAGCTGACGCCGAAGCTCAGGTTGTTGTGGTTGGACTGCGAGCCGCCGCCCAGCACGAAGTCCCGCGACGTATAGTTGATGCCGAAGTTGTACGAGACGTACACCGTGGGCAGGTACGGGGAGAGCGCCGCCCACCGGCTGGACCGGCTCGCCGACGCCAACGCCGCCGCCTGTTGCACCGTGGGACCGTTCACCGCGAGCTGGATGAGCGCCGCGCTGTCGAGCGCGATGCGCGGCACGGCGGCGGTGTCGGCGGCCATCGCCGTCACTTCGAACGGCGCGCCCACGAGGCGCGTGAGCGCGGCATTGGCGGTGGCGATGTTCCCGCGGGCCGTGATCAGCGCCAGGCGGGCGGTGCCCACCGCCACGAGACTGTGCAGCGAGTCGGCCCGCGAGAGCTGGCCGCCCGCGATCTTGGCCTCGGTCACCGCCATCGCCTCGTTGGCCTGTTCGAGCTGGCGCTCCGCCGCCGCCTCGGATTCGCGCGCTGCGAGCACCGCGAAGTACTGCTGCTTGACGTTGAGGGCCACGGTAAACCGCTGCACGGTCTGGTTCTGATCGGCCGCCTGGAGGCCCGCCTGCGCGGCGCGATAATCGAGCCAGCGCTGCCCCCCGTCAAACAGCTCGAGGCTGGCCGAATATCCCTTGCCGTAGCTCCACGGATCGCCCGTATACGGCACGAGCTTGCCCTGGAAGAACGTCGCGCCGCCCGATCGGCTGGCTCCCTGGTTCAGGCTCAGATTGGGCAGGAATTGGGCAATCGCACTCTTCACGGTGGCGTTCGCCACCCGTGCCGAGTTGCGCGCCTGCGCCGTGACCGGGGAATTTCGGCGCGCCAGCTGCACGGCCTGGTCGAGCCCGATCGGGCGCGGGCCGGCGTCGGGCTGCTGGGCCGCGGCCATCGCCAGCGGCAGGGCGACGAGCGGGACGGCGATACGGGCGAGCAGACGCATGGCTTCCTCGGTGGAGGTGACGTGGCCATGCGTTGCAAGCGCCGTGCCGCTGCCGTGCGCCCGCAAGTGGTCGCTGGGCAAGACGTTGAGCGGGCGCCGCGTGAACGGCATCGCATCGCAGTGGCCGGATATGGGACGCGCCGTCCCATATCCGGACATCGGCGCCGAGATGCTACGCCGAGATCACGTGCCGGGCGAGCAGCAGCAGTTGGTCGATGGCAAACGGTTTCGAGAGGAAGGCGTGGCCGCCGGTGCCCGTCACGGCCTCGGTTCCCTGGCTCGACCCGCTCATGAAGAGCACGCGCATGTCGGCGCGCGTGGGGGCGAGCCGCGCCACGAGTTCGCGACCGTCCATCCCCGGCATGTGAAAGTCACTCACCACGAGGTGGATGGGGCCCTTATGCTCGGCCGACACGCGCATGGCTTCCCCGCCATGGCTGGCCTCGAGCACGGTGTAGCCGTGCCGGCGCAGCGCGCGAGCGATGCTGCCGCGCAACACGTCCTCGTCCTCCACCACCAGCACGGTCTCCGTCCCCATGAGCGTGCGCACATCCACGCTGGGCGGCGGCGTCTTGCGAATGGCGAGGCGGTCCTCCGGCAGTTCGGAGGGCAGGCACACGGTGAACGTCGTGCCCTCCCCCACCCGGCTGTCGGCGCGCACGTGTCCCCCGGCCTGCTTGACGATGCCGTAGACGGTGGACAATCCGAGGCCGGTGCCCTGACCCGGCGGCTTGGTGGTGAAGAACGGATCGAAGATCTGCCGCAGGGTCGCGTCGTCGATGCCGGTGCCGTTGTCGCGCACACTCAGCAGCGTGTAGTTCCCGGGCCTGAGGCCGGCATATCGCTTGGCGTCCTGCTCGTCGAGCGCGGCGTTGGACCCTTCGATGACGATGCGCCCACCGCTGGGCATCGCATCCACCGCATTGATCACGAGGTTCATGAGCACCTGCTCGAGCTGCATGGGATCGATGTGGACGATGCCGAGCGGCTGATCGAGCTGTACCTGCAGTTGTACCGCGTCACCGGTGACACGCCGCAGCATGGGCTCGAGTTCCGTGATGACCTCGCCCACCGCCAGGGCCCGCGGAATGATCGCCTGCTTGCGGCTCATCGTGAGCATCTGCCGCGACAACGCGGCCGCGCGCTCGCCCGCCGACCGGATCTCCTTGATCTCCTCGCGGCCCACCCCGCCCTCCGGGATCTCCAGGAGCACCAGATCGCAGTAGCTGCGGATCACGGTGAGCAGATTGTTGAAATCGTGGGCGATCCCGGCGGCGAGCCGGCCCACCGCTTCGAGTTTCTGCGCGTGATGGAACTGCTCCTGCAGCTCGCGGTGGTCGGTGGTGTCGATGGCGGCCACTCCGAGCCCCAGCATCTCGCCGCCGGCGCCGACGACCGGATACACGTTGAGCAGGAGGTACCGGGCGCGGCCGTTCGGACCCGGTTCGGGCCGCATCATGTCCAGATTGCGCAGCGGCTCGCGGGTGCGACCCACCTGGAGCAGCGCCTTCTCGATGTCCGGACTGAGATGGGGATTCACCTCGCGGAGCGTCTTGCCCACGTGCTCGGCGGCCGAGAGGCCGGTGATCGACGCAATGGCGTCGTTCACCTGCAGGTAGCGCAGTTGGGGATCGAGCAGCGAGAGACCGATGGGCGAACTGTTCAGCGCCGCGTCGAGAAGCGCCGAGCTCCGCTGGCGTTCCTGCGTTTCCCGCACCGCGAGGTCGTGCGCCCGCCGCTCGGCGCCCACCGCCTCGCCAAGCTCGGTGTTCGCCACTTCGAGTTCCTGCACCTGCTGCTCCAGCTCCACCGCCTGCTCTTCGAGCTGTGCCTGCTGCTCCACGACCTGCTCGGCCTGATCGGCAAACCGACGTCCCGACGCGACCACGATTCCGGCCATCAGGCCGCTGGGGATGAGCATCGCGATCACGGCCAGCCACGCGGCCAGGCGGCTGTTGGCGTGGCGGTCGTCGTAGAGCACGTCCTCGGCGGTCAGGAACTCGCCGAAGGCCGTCTCCACCGGCGCGAACAGCTGGTCGCCGAGGGCCGGCGACACGCCGCTGCCGAGCGTTCCGGCCAACGCCGGCGAGGCGAAATCGGAATTCCACGCGCCCACCGCCGCGGCGATGGCGCGCACCCTGGCCTGCTGCTGCGGATTGTCCGCGGTGAGGGTGACGAGCGAGTCGAGGTCGGCGGTGAGCCGCGCGCCCGCGGTGCGGGCGGCCGCGCGGACATCCTGGGTTGCCGACAGGAGGTGGTCGCGCACCGACGCCTGCCGCTCGAGCGCCGCCATCTCCGCGGTCCGCGCCAGCGCGGCCACCTGGCGGCTGTGGTCGGCCCAGTTGGCCGCCGATCGCTGGACCGCGAACACCAACACCTCGGCCACGCCGAAGGCCACGAGCGCCACGGCGAACAGCATCGAGTAGCGGCGGAGTCCGGCAATGCCGCCCTCGCGCCGGCGGCGGCGCAGGGGGCGCGCGGTTGCGTCCATGGGCCTCGGGTGGGATGTTAGCAGGAATCTTTAAGAGAGATCACTCATTTGGCGACGGCTCGCAAGGGCGCCGGCGCCCCCGCCGGCTCGGCAGGGCACGCACCACGTGGAACTTCCGCCCCCTGCGGCCGCTATCAGGGACATCCACGCACGAGTCCCGTCCATGCCCACCGACTTCGCCACCCCCATGCCAGTCCGCCTGATCGCATTCCGTCTCACCGCCTCGGCCGTCCTGCTCGGCGCCGTCGCGGCCTGCAGTTCGAGCGGCTCGTCCGTCACGCCGCCGCCCACCAAAACACCGCCGGTGACGATCACCGCCAATCCATGCTCGGTGAGCGGTACGCTGCAGCTGAGCGTGGCGCAGACCGCGCGCGTGGACTGCAGCAACGGCGGAACCACGGTGACGTTGGCCGGCAACGGCGCCAGCTATCTGGTGGTGCCCGAGTTCGCCACCGACCAGGCCACCAACGCGCTGGTGTCATACAGTCTCAGCGCGGCGAGCGGCGGGTCGGCGTCTATCGCCGCGCTGAAGATGTCGCCGCAGATGAGCCCGTCGGGCGCCGTGGGCACGCTGCCGCCGCTGCATCCCAATCCGCGCCAACTCGCGTTCGAGCAGGCGCTGCGCAAGCGGGGCCGCGCGATGGCGCTGGCCGGCGATTTCCGGGGCCGCACGGCGGCGATTCGCGCGTCGATCGCCCGCGCCGTGGTGCCCGCGCCGGCGGTGGGAAGCGTGCGAACATTCCATGTCCTCTCCAGCTTCGATCCCAACAAGCCGGCATGGAAGGCGGTGGGCGCGCAATTGGAGTACGTGGGCAACAACATCCTGCTGTACGACGACACCCTCTCGCCGGCCGGTGGATTCACGCCGACGCAGTTGCAGCAGTATGGCCAGTACTTCGACGCCACGCTCTACCCCATCGACACCTCGGCGTTCGGCCAGCCGTCGGACGTGGACAACAACGGGCACGTGATCGTGCTCATGTCGCCGGTGGTCAATGCCGACACGCCGGCGTCGGACTGCCAGACGCAGGGCTACGTGGCCGGGTTCTTCGACGAGGAGGACTTCAACACCGCCTCCGACCCCAACTCCAACCAGGGCGAGATCTTCTACACGATCGTGCCAGATCCCAACTCGACGGTGAGTTGCCAGCATACCGTGAGCTCCGTGGACCTCGACGTGCCGTCGGTGTTCCTGCACGAGTTGCAGCACCTGATCAACTTCTCGCAGCACGCCATCGTCCACGGCGGCTCGCCGGAGGCGGGATGGCTGGATGAGGGCTTGAGCATCACGGCCGAGGAGCTGGGTTCGGTGTACTACGAGAACAAGTGCCCGCCGCCGTCCTGCCGCACCGATCCGTCGCAGATCTTCCCCGACTCGTCGGAGGGATTCGTGCAGGGCTTCCTGTACGATTCGTACAAGTTCGCGCAGCTGCCCGACACGGCCAGCGTGACGCTGCACTCCGACGCCGACAACGGCTTCTCGTGGCGCGGTGGCGACTGGGCGCTGGTGCGGTGGCTGGGCGATCAGATGGGCACCGGCGTGTACCGGAAGCTCGAGGACACCTACCTCACCGGCGCGGCGAACATCGAGAATGCCACCGGGCAGTCGTTCCCGTCGCTGTTCGCGAACTTCGGGTTGGCGCTCTACACCGACAGCCTGCCCGGCCTGCCGCGCAGCACGGCGCCGGCGGCCGATCGCTTCGTGTCGCGCAACCTCAAGCAGCTCTGGGCGCGGCTGTACGCGACCTCGGCATCGGCGGATATTCCCACGCCGACGCCGGAGCTGGTCACGCCGATCACGTCGGACACGACCGCGCAGGGGATGGACCCCGGCGCGGTGGCGTTCTACCGGCTCGACACGCCGAGCACGGCGGCCACCGTGACCATCCAGTTCGCGGCGCCCGGCGCCCATCCGCTGCTGTCCGCGCTGCAGCCGCAGTTGGCGATCTTCCGCCTGCCGCCGGGCCAGTAGACCCGGCGGCGGTTGCTGGCCCGCGGTGGGCGCGGCGCGCTAGTTGTCGCGCCCGCCCGCGGGCGTACCGCCCTTCTCCATCCGGGCGATCAACGCGTCGGCCGCCGCCTTCGTGTCGGCGTGCGTCAGCCCGGCGGCCGCGCTCTTGAGCCTGGCCAACACCACTGAGTGGTCGGGACGCGTGAGGGCCACGCGGAACCCCGTGAGCACGTACCGGCGCACGCCGGCCCGTTGGTCGTCGAGATGCGCGGCCAGCGCATCGAGCGCATGCGCGTCGCCGCGCGCCGCCAGCACGCCCAACGCCTGCGCGGGCAGCGCGTCGAGCGCCAGCATCGCGGCCAGGTCGTTCACGCGCGCGGTATCCTGCAGGCGCGCGATGCCCTGGATGGCCGCGTGTTGGATGACCTCGCGATACGACGGCGTGCGCAGGGCCTGCGCCAGCACGTCGTGGGCGTGCGCCGAGTCGGCCTCGACCAGCGCCGTGACCGCGGCCGCGCGCACGTCGTAGCTATTGTCGTGGTCGAACGTGTCGTGGATGAGCGACACGGCGCGATCGCCGCCCAACTTGCCCAGGGCGGCCACCGCCGCGCCGCGCACCGCGGACGACGTGTCCTTGAGCGCCGCGTCCACGGGCCCCATGGCCACGTCGGACGAGAAGCCGCCCAGCGCTTCCACCGCCTGTTGGCGGGTGAGATAGTAGTCGGCGTGGGCCGCGGCGGTGGCGAGCGCCGTGGCGGCCTCGGAGTCCGCGGGCCGCTTGGCGAGCTCGCTGATGGCCCACCCGCGGTCCCACAGATTCTCGTCGCGCGTGAGTTGGGCGGCCAGCCACGCGGTGGGCTGGTCGAAGGTGAGCGCCTTGAGCACGTGATTGCCGTCGTCGAACACCACCATCGTCGGCGCGCTCTTCACCCCGGGGATCGTGATCGTCTGCTCGCGCGCGTCCAGCTGTCCGTGGTACATCACGTCGCCCTGCGCCGTGCCCACGCGCACCGTGACCGGCATCCGGAACACGTCCGGCACGTGGAACTGCACGCCCGCGCTGTCGGCGTGGAGCGTGTCGCGCTGCGTCTGCTTCACCTCGAGACTGAGCGTGGCCTGCGCGCTGTCGTAGCGCGCCGTGACGTCGAACGCCGGATAGCCGGCGCCGTACACCCACTCGCTCCAGAACCAACTCAGGTTCTCGCCCGTGGTCGCGAGGATGGCCTGCCGCAGATCGTCCGAGGTGGCGTTGCCATACGCGTGCCGCGTGAGGTAGGTGTGGATCGACGCCCAGAAGCGCGTCGGGCCCAGTTCGTCCTGCAGCATCTGCAGCACGAGCGCGCCCTTGGGATAGATGTTGTCCGAATGGTACGAGGCGAGCGCCATCGGCTTGCGGGCGTCGATCGCCATGTACTGGCGGTATTCGTCGGCGTAGTAGTCCTGCGCCGCGTGCGCGCCCAGCTTGCGCCCCCAGTACTGGCCCGGCATGAACTCGGCGAAGCCCTCGTTGAGCCAGAGGTTGGCCCAGTCCTCGGTGGTCACGTAGTCGCCGAACCACTGGTGCGCCAACTCGTGCGGGATGAGCAGGGTGAGATACCAGGGCCGGTCCTGATAGGCGCGCGCGTCGGGCAGCCAGTCGACGAGCGTGGTGGCGCTCACGTTCTCCATGCCGCCGAAGAAGTCGGCCACCGTGGTCTGCGCGTACTTGGCCCACGGATAGGGCACGCCGGTGAGTTCGGAATACGTGTTGATCATGTCCGGCGTGGCATGGAACAGCGGCCAGGCGCGCGCGCTGTCGGCGTGATAGACGTAGTAGTCCACGGGCACGCCCTTCCACGAATCGTGGATGCGAGCGAACGGCCCCACGACGAGCGACACGAGATACGTGGCCGACGGACGGTCCTGGTTCCAAGTCATCGTGTGCGTGGCGCCGTGCCGGACGTCGGACACCAGCCGTCCATTGGACACCGCCACGTCCCCGGTGGGCACGGTGGCGCTCAGTTCCCACGTCATCTTGTCATTGGGAAAATCGTACGTGGGAAACCAGAGGTGGTTGTCCATGTCCTCCCCCTGGCTCCAGATCTGGCGCGGCCGGTGGGCGAGGCCGTCGGTGGTGATGTAGGTGAGCCCATGGCCGTTCTCCACCTTGCCGCGATAGGCCACCGTGAACACGAGCGTGTCGCGGAAACCGAGCGGACGCGGCGGGAACACGACCAGCGTATCCCCATGGCGCCCCGTGCGCAGCGGGCGGCCGTCGCGCCCGGTGACGCTGGTATTGGAGAGCAGCGCGCCCTCGTCGAGGATGACCGAGTCGAGTCCCGCGCGCAGCGAGACGAGCGTGGTGGTCACGCGGCCGTCGAACGACGTCGAATCCCAGTCGAACGCGGACACGGCGATCCGCTGATGCACGAGGTCGTAGTTGTGCGAGCGCGCGTACTGATCCACGCCCATGGCGACGGCGTTGGATTGGGCCTGCGCGGCGAGCGGCGCAACGAGGGCGAGGCAGAGGGATGCGAGGGTGAGGCGCATGGACACACCAGGTGAAGGACGACCGGCCGGCGACATGATCGGAGTAAGATCGGTCGCCGGCCGGATCGCAAGTGGCGCGGCGAATCGAGACATCGCCGCTCGTGGCTACCAGATATTCGGCACGAGATCGCGCGGGCGGACCATCGGATCGCCCGGCTTGCAGCCGAACGCCGTGGCGAACGCCTGCATGTTGGAGAGCGGCCCGTTCACCCGCCACCGATCGGGAGAGTGCGGATCCACGGTCACGCGCAGGCGCAACTCCTCGGGGCGCGTGTGCGCGCGGAAACTCTGCGCGAAGGCGATGAAGTAGCGCTGCTCGGGGGTGAATCCGTCGATCAGGCCGGGCCGCCCGTCGCGCTGCAGGGCGTGCTCGAGCGCGTCGTAGGCGGTGAGCGCGCCGCCGTAGTCGGCGATGTTCTCGCCCAGCGTCAGCTGCCCGTTCACGTGGAAGGTATCCACCTGGATGTAGCCGTCGTACTGCTGGGCATCGAGCCGCGCCTGCTTGTCGAACGCCCGGGAATCGGCGGCCGTCCACCAGTCGCGCAGATTGCCCTGGGCGTCGTAGTGCCGCCCTTCGTCGTCGAACCCGTGCGTGAGTTCGTGTCCGGCCCAGCTCCCGCCCAGCGATCCATAGTTGGCGGCGTCGTCGGCCTTGGGGTCGAACGTCTGCGGCACCAGCGCACCGGCCGGGAACACCATCTCGTTCTTGCTCGGATCGTAGTACGCGTTCACGGTGGGAACGGTGATGTCCCACTCGGTGCGGTCCACCGCCTGCCCCGGCCGGTTCACGATTCGGTTCCACTCGAAGCGGTCGGCGTTGCGCACGTTGAGCACGAACGGCCCGTCGGCCACCTGCAGCTTGGAGTAGTCGCGCCACGTATCGGGATAGCCCACCTTCTCGCCCATCTTCGCCAGCTTGTCCAAGGCGTGGGCCCGCGTGGAGTCGGACATCCAGGCCAGGTGCATGAGCCGTTCCTTGAATGCCGCGCGGATGTCGTCGATCACCGACTTGGCCTTGGCCCGCGCCTCGGGCGGGAACGTCCTGGCCACGTACGCCTGCCCCAGCGCTTCACCCATCTCGCCGTCGGTGGCGCGCAGGCAGCGCTTCCAGCGCGGGAGCAGCTTCTTGGCGCCGCTCAGTCGCGAACTGAACGCGAAGTTCTCGTTCACGAACGCCGAGCTGAGCCAGGGCGCGGCGCTGGACAGCGCGTGGTAACGCAGATACGCCCGCCAGTCGTCCAGCGGGCGGCCGGCCACCAGCGCGCTCACGCGCTGGAGGAACGCCGGCTCGTCCACGTTCACGCGCGCCACCGCGGCGGTGAGCCCGATGTCGTGGAAGTACGCCGGCCAGTCGACGTTGGGCGCGAGCGTGTGGAGCGCCGCCATCGGCATCTGGTGGTCCACGGCCTTGGGATCGCGCCGCGCCACGCGCGTGAGCTGCGCCCTGGCCAACTCGGTCTCCACCGCCATCACGCGACCGGCGTCGGCCCGCGCGGCCACGCTGTCCTCGCCGGCGAGCACGAACATCCGGGCCACGTGCGCCACGTACGCCGTGCGCGTGGAGTCGGCGGACGCCGCCTTGTTCAGATAGTAGTCGCGATCGGGCAGCCCGAGACCGCCGCGGTCGATGTCGGCGATGTAGTGGGCCGCGTCGTGCGCGTTCACCGCGGGGTAGTAGCGGAAGAGCACGTTGGCGCCGTCCACCTGCAGCCTCGCGGCCGCGGCCAGGACCGCCGCCGGCGAGGCCACCGAATCGATGGCGGCGAGCGACGGCAGCAACGGCGTGAGTCCCGCCGCCTCGGCGGCGGTGGAGTCCATGCACGTGGCGTAGAAGGTGCCGAGCTTGTGCTGCGTGCTGGTGTCGGGCAGCGACGCGCGCTTGGCCTCGGCGTCGTCGAGCACCGAGCGCACCACGAGTTCGTTGCGATCCGCCATGTCCTTGAACACGCCCGACGACGAATAGGCGGCCGGGATCGTGTCGGTCCTCAGCCAGGTGCCGTTGGCGAATTCGAAGAAGTCGCTGCACGCCTTCACGGTGGTGTCCGTGTAGGCCACGTCCACCACCTTGAGCGGCTTGAGCGCCGTCGTGTCGGACGACGCGGGCTGTTGCGTGACCTTGCAGGACACCGACAGCGCGGCGACGACCGCGGCGAGCACAACGCGAGCACGGCTGGCATGGGCGGACATGGGGGTTACTCCTTCCCTGGGTCGACGTTCTTGACCGTGACGTAGAAGTTCTCGTCCACCTTGAAATCGGCCGGTGCGGCCAGCGTCGTGGACGCGGTCTGCCACTGCGCGGTGGGGTGGATGAACGTGTAGCGATCGGGCGCCAGCGTGACCTTCACCGGCATCGCGAACCCCGGGACGACATCCGCCCAGCGGTACGACACCGTGCGCCCCGCGAACCGGTACTCGAGCGTGGGGATCATCGTGGTGTTGAGGTACTCGTCGAACACCGGGCCCAGATCCATCCCGGCCTGCCGGCTGATGTAGTTCTCCACCTGCTGGCCGGTCACGGTCTGGTGCCAGAAGGTCTTCTGCAGGCCGCGCAGGATATCGCGCCACTTGGCGTCGTCGTTCACGATCTGGCGGATGGTGTGCAGCATGTTGCCGCCCTTGTAGTACATGTCGCCCGACCCTTCGGCATTCACGCCGTACGGGGCCACGATGGGGCGGTCGTTGCGCACGTTGTCCCGCACCCCGATCACGTACCGCGCGCCCGCCTCCTTGCCGTCGAGACACTCTTCGTAGAGGCTCTCGGCGTAGTTGGCGAAGCTCTCGTGCACCCACATGTCGGCCTGGTCCTTCATCGTGATGTTGTTGCCCCACCACTCGTGCGCGCTCTCGTGCACGATGATGAAGTCCCACTTCAGCCCGAGCCCGGTGTGCGAGAGATCGCGCCCCAGATAGCCATTCTCGAAGTGATTGCCGTACGCCACGCCGCTCTGGTGCTCCATGCCCAGGTGCGGCGCCTCGATGAGCTTGTAGCCGTCCCGGTACCACGGGTAGGGGCCGAACCAGTGCTCGAAGCACCGCATCATGGACGTGGCCTGCGCCCACTGCCGCTGGGCGGCTTGCAGGTGATAGGCCAACGGCCAGAAGTCCATGGTGAGCGTGCCGTCCTCGCCATGATAGATCTGGCTGAAGTGCGTGTAGTCGCCGGCGTTCACCTCGACGTCGTAGTTGTTGATCGGGTCGGCCACGAACCACTCGTACGTGGTCGTGCCGTCGGCGTTCGGCGTGACGGTGCGCAGCCGGCCGTTGGACACGTCGATCATCGGATCGGGCACGGTGATCGCGATCCGCTGGCTGTCGGGTTCATCGGCCAGATAGTCCTTGTTGGGCCACCAGACGCTCGCCCCCAGTCCCTCGTTGGCCGTGGCCACCCAGCGGTGGCCCAGGCTGTCGTGCTGCCAGATGAATCCGCCGTCCCACGGGGGACGGATGGCCGCCCGCGGCTTGCCATGGTAGTACACGGTCACGGTATTCGAGGCGCCCGCGCGCTGCGGCGCCTCGAGCGTGACGAAGAACGCGTTGCCGTCCCGCCGGTACCGCAGGGCCTGGCGGTTCTGCAGCATGCTGTCCACCACCAGCGGCTCCTGGAGGTCTATCTGCATCTCCTGGCGCGGCGCGACCACGCGGTACGTGATGCCGTTGTAGCCGCTGATGCTGCTGTCGGCCGGGTCGACCGTCACGTGCAGATCATAGAACGTGGCATCCCACCAGGCGCGCGCCGGGCCGTTGGACCCGCGGAGCGTGTCGGCGTGGGTGAACACGGGCGCGGGACGCTGGGCGCGCGCGCCGAGCAGTGGAACGGCAGCGAGGACGGCGGCGAGGGCGAGGCGGCGCATGGCGGATCGAAGCTCCGGGAGCGGGGAGTCAGGACCCTAGATCATACTCTCCGTGCGCCGTGCTGTCATCGCGCCGGCTGGAGGGGGGCCTTGTGAAAGAGCCCTTCCTTGGCGCACGCCATGGGCCGCTTGATGCGGTCCTCCTTGTGCACCGTATCCGCCACGAGCTGGACGCCCAGCAGGGTGACCAGGACCAGCCGCCCGCCCACCCAGCGCGGGAGATCGCCCCAGCGGCGCGCCGCCCACCACCCCCCGACGATGCACGGCGCCTCGAGCGCGAAGTCGGCCCACCCCCACCGATACAGGTCGAGGCCCACCACCGGGCCCCCCGGCCAGAGCGCCTTCAGGCCCGTGAGGTAATCCACCAGCAGATGCACCACCACCAGTCCGGCCACGAGCAGCGCCGTCTTTCCGCTACGCGTGCGCCACGCCGCGCCCACGCCGAGCACGAGCGCTGTGACGCCGATCGCGGGCAGCGAATGCGAATAGGCGCCGGCCGCGTTGCAGAATCCGGCCGACGCGAACGCCAGGTCCATGACGTCCGGCGCGAACGAGGCGGCGATCAGCCAGCCCAGCGGCGCATCGCGTTTGACGGCACGCGCGCCGAGCGCGATGCCGAGGTGACCGAGAATCATGAGCGCGGAGTGTGTTGGGACGCCGGCGCGATTCCGGCCGGTCCTCCAACCTAACTACCCCAGCCGTCCAACCGGGTGCGCCCGCGTGCCGCCCGACCTCGCCCGGGCCTCGCCGGCAGCGCCCACCGCTCAGAGCTGCTCGAAGTGGAAGGCTGCCACCGCCCCGCCCGGCGCCGGCGCCAACGACGCGTGCAGCAACAGGCGATCCACCCAATTGCCCGGATGCGTGTGCGCGTACTGCACGGTCTTGATGCCGGAGAAGATGCCGATGCCGGCCCCGAAGATGACGTCGCTCACCCAGTGCGCGTTGTTGTACAGCCGCGAGATTCCGGCCGCCGAGGCCACGCCGTAGGTGAGCACGCCCACCAGCGTGCCGTGCGACGGCCACCGGTCCTGCGCCTCGGCCGTCACCGCCGACGCGATCGAGAACACGGCCAGCGTGTGGCCCGACGGGAACGCCTGCCAGTTGCCGTCCACGCGCATGCCGCGGCCGAACACGTAGCTGTCGGCATCGGCGTTGCGCTGGCGCGGCAGCGGCCGACCCACGATGCCCTTGAGCACGAACCCGGCCACCGACGCGATGGCGAGCGACTCGCTGGCGTGCAGCCCCATGTCGGCCAGCGTCCGATTCTGGAACAGCAGGCCGGCCGCGTACATCCCGGTGCCGATGTACACCGTGCCGGGATCGGCGATATTGCGGAACACGGCCGAGGCGCGAACCAGGCCCGGCTCGTTCTGGTTCTGCGGGAGTTGCAGGTTGTACGCCACGCGCTGATCCAGCGGCAGCGCGGCGGCCGTGGCGGCCACGAAGCCCAGGCCGATCCAGGCGTCACGCCGGGAGAAGAGCGGACCAGGCGCATGCGCGCCGGCGGCATGCGTCGAGTCGGCGGGCATTCGCGCGATGTCGGCCTGCGCGCGAGCCACGGCGGGCGCCGCCGCGAGTAGTACCGCGATCAACCGCACGCCCACCACCCGCGACCCATGACAACCGGCGCCCCGCCCCATGCTCGACCTCGGGTGTAATCGTTGAGCTGACCTCCGATGCGCAGGCCGCGTCACTTGGACCCCGGGCCGCCCGCTCCTGTTCCTTCGGGCTTGGGCAGTGGATTGCGCGGCAACATCGCGCCGCGCTCGGCGGTGAGCCAGGCCATCGCCGCGACGATCGTCGACATCTGTTTCATGTCGCCGGGCTGGACGCGGTCCACGACGTCCATGTTCGTGTGATGCGTGCGCGCCGCGTATTCCAGGCGATCCTGCACGAACTGGAACGACGGCAGCCCGAATCCTGCCGAGAAGGTCTCGTGATCGGTGGACCGCACGGGGCGCGGGCTGAACAGATCCACGCCCAGGTCGCGGAACGGCGCCAGGAACGCCTTGAAGATCGGCGCCACGGCGGCGTTGTCCTCCATCCAGATGCCGCGGATCTTGCCGCTGCCGTTGTCCAGGTTGTAGTACGCGTCGAAGGTGTCGTACCCCGGCTTGAGCGTGCCCGTGGCGGCATCGCCGATGTGTTCCCTGGCATACGCCTTCGACCCGAGCAGCCCCTCCTCCTCGCCGCCCCAGAGCGCGATACGGATGGTGCGGCGCGGCTTCGCGCCGACGGTTTCGAGAATGCGCATGGCCTCCATCATCGCCGCGTCGCCGGCCCCGTTGTCGGTGGCGCCCGTGCCGCCATGCCAGGAATCGAAGTGGGCGCCGATCATCACGATCTGGTGCTTGAGCACCGGGTCGGTGCCCGGGATGTCGCCCACGATGTTGAATCCGCGCGGCGTCGTCTCGTCGTAGAACTTCGTCTGCACGTCGAGCCGCATCTTCACCGGCACGCCCACGTCGAGGATGCGCACCATCCGGTTATAGTGCTCCACCGCGAGCGTGATCTCGGGAAGCCCCTGCCCCGCCGAGGCGTCGTGCGGGCCGCCCGCCTGCACCATGAACGTGCCCCCGTCGGTGTGCTGCGCATACCACGAGAGATCGCTTCCGCCGGTCACGGTATCGGCGTCCATCCCGCGATCGAGCAGCGCCACCACGCCCTCGTCCTTGTAGAACTTCAGCAGCTTGCGTTGGAACGCCTGCGCCGGTCCCGGCCGCCGCACCGGCGGCTTCCACCCCAGCGGCAGCGGCGTCATCATCTCGTCGATCATCTCCGGCGTGTACGTGAGGATGATCTTCCCGGTGAGCATCCGCACCGTGCGCGCCGGCTGCGTGAGCACGATCTTGCCGCGCAACGTGCCGCGATACTTCGCGAAGTCCGCCTCGGTCCGGATGTCGGGCCGCACCACGTCGGCCACCACCGGCCCGTTCGTGCCCGGCGTCCAGGCCTTGGGCATGGCGATGATCGGCTGCTCCTGCGGCGCCACCATCTCGGCGTCGAAGTGCACCAGGGCCCACCCCTTGCCGAACGGGAAGCGCTCCTCGTGGACGTTGGTGAGCCCCCACGACTCGAGGGTCTTCATGGCCCACTCGCCGGCCCGCTCGATGGCCGGACTCCCCTCGAGCCGCGGCCCGTACACGTCGGCCAGCCAGACCATGTGGTTCATGACCTGGGAGTGATTGAGCCCCACGTCGCGGATCTTCGCGATCATCGCGGTATCGATGGATTCGCCCTGCGCGACGAGCGGCGAGAGTGGCGCGACAAGCGCCGCACCCAGGAGGAGGAGGGGCGCGATACGGGACAGATGCGACATGGCGGGACAAGCCTGCAGGCAGGAGACGCATGAACCTACCGCCGTCCGGCCGCCGGCGTCGAGCCCCGTTCGACACGGCCACGGGTTGACATGAATCCCGGGTGAAACCATCGTGTTGCGCTTCCCACCCGCCGCAGTTCCCCCCTACATCCCTCCCCGAGGTTCGTCCCATGCGTGCCCGCATCACGTATGCATTCCTCGCCGCAGCGGTGGCCGCGCTCGCGGCGTGCGCCAAACAGGATCAGTCCACCCCCGCCGCTGCCGCGGCCGTCGCCCCTGCCGCGCCAACGGTCGTCACCATCCATGCCAAGGACTTCGCCTACGTGGCGCCGGATTCGATCGCCGCCGGCTACGTGACGTTCAACCTGGTCAACGACGGGACGACCCTGCATCATGCGACGATCTTCCGCCTGGACAGCGGCAAGACCGCGGCCGATCTCGATGCCGCGCTCAAGCATCCGGGCCCGATCCCCGCGTGGGCCGTGGCGCTGGGCGGACCCAACGCGCCCGTCCCGGGCGCCACCTCCGACGCCACGGTCGAACTCTCCGCCGGCAACTACGCGATGGTCTGCTTCGTGGACGTGCCCGGCGGCGTCCCGCACTTCATGAAAGGCATGCTGCGCGCGTTCGTCGTCACCCCCAGCCAGACGGCGACCGCGGCGCCGACCGTGGATGACTCCATCACGCTCAAGGACTACGGCTTCCAGTTCGCCAGGGCGCTCACCACCGGCCACCATGCGTTCGCGGTCACCAACGCGGCGGCGCAGCCGCACGAAGTGGAGATCGTCAAGCTCGCCCCGGGAAAGACCGGCGAGGATCTGGTCGAGTGGGTCCAGAATCCCCAGGGCCCGCCGCCCGGCGTGGCGATTGGCGGATTGGCCTTCGAGGCACCCGGCGTCACGGGCTACTTCTCGGCCGATTTCACGGCCGGCAACTACCTGTTCATCTGCTTCGTGCCCGACGCCAAGGACGGCAAGCCGCACTTCATGCACGGCATGATGCACACCGAGACGCTGAACTGATCTCGGCGCCGCTCACCCCACCGCTGGAACTCCGGGCGCGCGCTCTCCGTAAGGCACTCCATGCAGACCCCGGCCACGACTCCGCCCGCGAAGGTCCCGTCCGTGCCGGCACCGCAGGCCGGCGCGCCGGGCGCCGCGCCACTGGCCGGCCAGCAGACCCTCGCACGGCCGATGTCTGCCCGCGACGTCGCCGCGCTGCTGCATCGCCGCGACGAGCTGTCCAACCAGCTCTCGTCGGCGCAGTCCCGGCGCGCCAGTCTCGCCCGGCAGCTCCAGAGCCCGAGAGTGGTGAACGCCGCCGGACTCCAGGCCGAGGTGCAGTTCCTGGACAGCCGGATCCTGAACCTCGAGCAGCAGATCGCCGACAATGGGCAGCTCCTGGCCAGCGTGCCGGCCAGCTATCGCGCCGGCACGAGCGTACCGCCACCGTTCACGATCGTGCCGCCGAGCGCCATGCGCGACGCCGTGGACCTCGTGGTGCTCGCCCTGGTCATCCCCCTCGCGATCGCCTGGACCCGCCGGCTCTGGCGCCGCCCCGCTCCACCGTCACTCCCCGCCAACTGGGACGAGAGCGTGAAGCGCATGGAGCGCATCGAGACCGCGGTGGACGCCATCGCCATCGAGGTCGAGCGCGTGTCCGAGGGACAGCGATTCATCACGCGCGTACTCACCGCGCGTGCGCCGGCCACGGACTCCGCCAACGACGAGCCATCGGAGCCGCGCGCCCTTGCCGCCGGAGAAGCGCCCTTCGAGCCCATCCGCGCGCGGGACGCCGCAGCGGCACGGCGCGACGAACGCTAGGCGCGCGAGCGCGCGGCCGACGGTCGCGATGCCGCCGCCCCACGGGACGCGTTACATTGCGAAGTTGCACGAACGCTCACCCGCCGGACAGGCCGCCTGCACGAGGAGAAGGGCCGCACCCCATGAGCCGACCCCGTCAACTGCTCGTCGCCGCCCTCGTGCTGGCCGCCGCCGCGGGCTGCGGACCAAAGACCGGCGATACCTACGTCCGTGGGCACGGGCTCCGCGTGGCCGACCTCCCGGTGCACGACCGCGTGGCCATCTATCAGGCGGCGATCGGCAGCGCGTTCACCATCGGCGATCCGTCGCTGTACCTGCTGCTCGATCCGCGGCTGTTGCCTCGCACCGAGGGCTACGCCGGCACGGCGGGCATGTCGCAGGCGCTGCGCACCGCCGTCCTCGAGAGCCACATCGTGCAGGGCACCTGCCAGCCGCCCATCGAAGAGACGCCGCACATTGCCCATTGCCAGGCGCCGATGGCGGGGTACGTGGTGCGCTTCTCCGAGGTGTTCCGCATGCCGCGCGACACCATGGAAGTGTACCTGGCCGTGCGGCGGTACTCCACGCCCAGCTCCGTCGGGATCGGTCGGCTGGAGTTCGAGCGGGTGTACAAGGTGGTCAAGCACGGCGCGGCGTGGGACGCCGTGGCCGAGGGGCGCATCGAGCACGCGCCCGCCGGAGCCACGCACTGATCTCCCGCGCCCGGCAGCGCGAAACCTCAGCCGTGGGTGGACACGTAGGGAGTTGGTGACCCTCCCCGGGAGTTCCGTTTCATGATCAAGGCCCTGCTGCGACTGTTCGCCCTGCGCCCGTTCTTCACGATGGCGATCCTCGGCATCCCGGTCGCCCTGCTCATCGCGGTCGGACTGGTGACCATTTTCGCGCTCAAGTTCGTCGTGTTCATCGTGCTGCCCATCGTCTTCGTGGTCTGGCTCATGCGACGGCTGTTCCGGCCGGGCGGCAGCACGGCCACCTGAGCGCGGCGCGGCGGCGCTATCCCGCGGCGCGCTTTCGCCGGCTGATCTCGTCGCCGATCACCGCCAGTACGATCACCACGCCCAGCGCGATCTTCTGCACGTAGGGATCCACGTTGGCCAGATTGAGCCCGTTGGTGAGCACGCCGATGAACACCGTGCCCCACAGGGTGCCGCCGATCGTGCCGCGACCGCCGAACAGCGATGCGCCCCCCACGACCACGGCGGCGATCACGTCCAGCTCGTACTGCTGGCCCGCGTTGGGCACGCCGGCCCCGAGCCGCGACGCCAGCGTCAACCCGCCCACGCCCGCCAGCGCGCCGTTGAGCACGTACACCCACCAGATCACGCGCTTGGTGTTCACGCCGGCCAGCCACGCCGCCTCGGGGTTTCCGCCGATGGCGTAGATGTGGCGGCCGAACACCGTGCGGCCGAGCACGAACGCCCCCGCGAGCATGACCGCCACCATCACCAGCACCGGCGCCGGGATGCCCAACAGCACGGAACGCCCCAACGCCCCGAACGACGGCGGCAGATCGCCGATGCTTCGCCCGCTCGACACGATGAACGCCAGCCCGCGCGCGATGGTGAGCATGGCCAGGGTGGACACGAACGCCGGCACCTGCAGATACGCGGTGAGCGTGCCGTTCACGACGCCGGTGGCCACGCCCACGAGCACGGCCGCGACGAGCGCCGCCGTGGCCGGCAGCACGCCGTGCGACGCCGCCATCGCCCCGGCCACGCCGGTGAGCGCCACCACCGACCCCACCGACAGATCGATCCCCGCCGTGAGGATGACCGCCGTCATGCCCACGGCGAGGATGCCCGTCACGGCGATGCTGAGCGCGATGTTGACGGCGTTGGCCAGCGACAGGAACCCCGGCGCGATCGCCGCGAAGACGGCCGCCTCGACGACCGTGGCCACCACCAGCATGTAATCGGTCACGCGCTGCCAGCGCATCGGAGGCGCGTTCATGCGGCGGCGCTCTCGCCCAGAATCAGCGACGCCACCCGGTCGGGCGTCGCGTCGTCGCGCGTCAGCTCGCCCACGATGCGCCCGCCACGCATGGCGAGGAGACGATCCGCCATCCCCAGCGCTTCGGGCAGATCGGACGAGATCATCAGGATCGCGGCGCCCTCGTCCGCGAGGCGCCGCATCAGCCCGTAGATCTCGGCCTTGGCGCCGATATCGATGCCGCGCGTGGGCTCGTCGAACACCAGCAGGCGCGCGTGGCGCAGCATCCACCGCGCCAGCACCACCTTCTGCTGATTGCCGCCCGAGAGCTGCTGCACGGGCCGGTCCACCGTCGGCGTGCGCACGGCGAGCGCGTCGAGCCAGCGCCGCACGTCGGCGCCCTCGCGCGCGCGATCCACCACCCCGCCCCGCGCCAGCGTGGACAGCGAGGGCAGCGCGACGTTCTCGCGAATGGTGGCCATCAGCACCAGCCCCTGCCGCTTGCGATCCTCGGGCAGCAGCGCGACGCCGGCCGCGATCGCGTCGCGCGGCGACGCGGGCGCGTATGGCCGGCCATCCATCCACATCGCGCCCGCCCGCAACGGCGCCGCGCCGAAGATCGCGCGCGCCAGTTCGGTGCGGCCCGCGCCCACGAGCCCCACCAGCCCCACGATCTCGCCGCGCCGCAGGTGGAACGACGCGTCGCGCACCGGCCCCGAGGTCACCCCCTCCAGCCGCAACACCTCCGGGCCCGGGGCGCCCGCGGCCCGCGGATACCCCGCCGCCAACTCGCGCCCCACCATCAGCCGCACCACGTCGCCGCGCGTGAGCTCGGCCACGGGCGCGCTGGCCACCAGCCGGCCGTCGCGCAGCACCGTGGCGCGATCGGCGATGCGGAAGATCTCGTCCAGCCGGTGCGAGATGTAGATGATCGCCACCCCCTCGTCGCGGAGCTGCGCGATCACGCGGAACAGCGCGTCGGTCTCTTCCTGCGCCAGGATGGCCGTGGGCTCGTCCATGATCAGCACGCGGGCGCGCGCGGCCACCGCCTTCGCGATCTCGGTCATCTGGCGCGCCGCCAACGGGAGATCGCCCACGCGCGCGTCGGCGGCGAGCCCCGTCTGGCCCAGGCGGTCGAGCACGGCGCGCGCGGCGCGCGACTGCCGGTCGCGGTCCACCACGCCGCGCCGCGACGGCTCGGCGCCCAGAAACACGTTCTCGGCCACCGAGAGCTGGGGCACGAGGCTCAACTCCTGGTGGATCATCCGGATGCCGGCCGCGTGCGCGGCGTGCGGCGACGTGAACCGCACCGGCTGCCCATCGATGGCCAGGGTGCCGGCGTCGGGCGACACCGCGCCGGCCAGCACCTTCATGAGCGTGGACTTGCCGGCGCCGTTCTCCCCCGCCACGGCGTGCACCTCGCCGCCGCGCACGGTGAGCCCCACGTCATCCAGCGCGAGCACTCCCGGATACCGTTTGACCAGCCCCCGCGCCACGAGCTCCACGCGCTACGGCTTGGCGCTCGGAGCCATGGCGCGCACCGAATCCGCATCGACGATGCGCACCGGCACGCCGATCCGCGCCGGCGGCGCCTTGCCGGCGAAGTAGTCGGCGATCGCGTCGATGGTCTCCTTGCCGATCTCGCCCGGCTGCTGCGCCACGTCCGCCTTGAGCGGTGTGTTGCCGGCGATCGCCGTGCGCGCTTCCGCCCCGGCGTCGTAGCCCACGATCACCAGCTTGTCCGCGTGGTGCGACTGCGCGCTGGACAGCGCGCCCAGCGCCGACTCGTCGTTGATCGCGAAGATGGCGTCGAGCGTCGGATGCGCCTGCAGCATGTCGTCGGCCGCCCGGAGGGCGTGATCGCGCGTGCCCGAGCCGTTCAGGTCCGACACCACCTGGATGTTGGGGTGGCTGCGCAGCGCATCCTTGAACCCGGTCTCGCGGTCGATCGTCGACTGCACGTCGGGTTCGCCGATGATGCCCACCGTCCCGCGGTCGCCGAGCGCCTTGGCGATGTATTCCGCGGCCAGCCGCCCGCCGGCCACGTTGTCCGAGGCCACGTGCGACACCACCTGCCCGCCGTCGGCGGCGATGTCGGCGGTGAACACCGGGATCTTGGCGGCGTTGGCGCGCTGGATGGCGGGGCCGATGCCCTTGGAGTCCACCGGGCAGACGATGATCGCGTCCACGTGCTGGACAATGAAGTCGTCGATCTGCGACTGCTGCTTGGCGAGATCGCGGTCGCCCGAGTTCAGGATGATGCGATAGCCATGGGCGGCGGCGGCCTGTCGCAGCCCCGCTTCGAGTTGCCGGTAGAACTCGTCTTCGCGCGTGAGCAGCGAGACGCCAATCGTCTTCGTGGCCTTGCCCGCGCCCTGCTCGGCGGCGCGGCGGCAGGCCGCCGGGCCCACGCCGAGGACGAGAACGGCGAGCGCGCCCGCCGCCCGGCGGCGCCACCTGAATGCTTGCATGCTGGATTTCACCGTGAGAGGAGAAGCTGGTGCGGAAGCTTGCCACCGGTGAATCCAAACTTCAAGCTCAGGGCATGCGCTGTCTCAACTCGTACGGCACCAGGCTCGGCATGCGCAACGCCGCCGCCGGCCGGTCCGCCGGCTTGGCCGCGAGCAGGGCGCGCATCAGGTCGGAGAGATCTACGGCGGCGTGATACACCCCCCACTTGTTGCCCATGGTGAGGGCCGAGGGCCAGATGTGCAGCGTGTCGGTGTCCGCGTCGTACCGCATGGTGCTGCGGTACCAGGTGCGGATCCCGAGCTGCTTGGCGCGCGCCATGCCGCGCCAGATGACCGGCACCGGGAAGGTGCGCCACGAGGTTCCGTTGTGGCTGATGGCCAGCCACACGTCGTCCGACGCGCAATCGTTGCCGGGAGCGTAGCTGGCCATGAGCGCGAGGTACCCGTGCCGCCGCGGGAGCGCGATCACGTCCATGTGCCAGATCACGGAGCCGGGCTGGACGAGATCGACGTCGGACGCGGGCGACCACGCGGCTTGCTCGAACGTCTGGTCGGGCGTGGGTTGGGCGGTGCGCAGGTGCACCCGCGATTGGCTCGTGCCGCAGCCGCCCCCGGTCTCCACGTACCACATGCGCGCCACACGGTCGGCGCCGATCACGACGGCGGGAGAGACCGCGTTGTGGTTGGGCTCCTCGAACGCCAGTTGCGGCACCGTCCACCGTTGGCCGTCCCCGGTGGACATGACGTAGATCTTGTTGAATCCACCGCTCACCTCGCGATAGAACGTGACGAGGCGGTTGGTGCCGGGATCGAACGCCTGATCGGGGTCCGAGTTGTACCCGCCGCCTGCCGGGCTCGGCACCACCGGATTGGTGACGCCGGGCGGCGTGGCCCACTGCACTTCGGTGCGCGCCACGAGGAACGAGGGATTCTCGACCATCGCGTTCGACCCGAGGTACGGCGTGTAGGTGGCCCAGCAGCGCGAGCCGTTCCACGCCGCGGGGGCGCACGCCACGTCCGGATGCACGGCGTCGCTGGCCTGCGAGAACGCGTCGGGCGGAATGGGTACCGCCGCGAGGGACGACGTCACCATGGCTTCGATGCGCGCCAGCACCGGCGTCGTGTCGACGTCCAGGGCGTTGGTGGGCATCATCGGCCGCGTGTCGGCCGGCTTGCCCTGGATGACGCCCGTCTGATCCTGCGCGGCGGGCGCGCCCGCGCGGGTCGCGGTCGGGGTGGAACGATCGGTACAACCGGCCAGCAGAACAATCGCGAGGATCGCGATGCGGCGTCGCATGGCGCGCTCGATGTCGGCGTCGACGGTGGGAGCGTGGAGGGAGAGGCGGCGGCCGCGGAGTAGCCGCGCCCGAGCCTGCGCATCGCGGGATCGCGGGTCGTGCATCGGGGATCATGCCGGCCACGCGATGGCCCACAATCATACGCCGCGGACCCGCCGCGCGCACCCTCCGGGCCGCATCGTAACTAATTACATGGGAGCACCTTGCATCTTCGCCCCCGAGGCGCCGCCGGCGCATCGGGGCCGGCGCCCACCGACACGCCCGCCCACGGCGCCGATCAGCGTTTCTGACATGGCCTGGACCGCCGGCCGTCGAAGATTAGCGTTTCGATACGTTCCGATTACGACTTCATTAAAGTTGCTGCGCGATCGGCGCGCGCGCCGCATATTGGCTCGTCGGCCCGCACCATTCGCCGTCCCTTCCTGGTGGAGTAGCCATGGCCTTTCTCCGGTCCCGCTGGTTCATCGCCTCCGCCGTCGTCGTCCTGCTCGGCGTGCCGGCCACCTGGTTGTTCGCGCACCACGAGGGCGCGAGCGACCCGACGCTGGACACGACCGTCAAGCACGGCGACTTCCGCGTGCTCGTCACCACCTCCGGCGAGCTGCGAGCCCGCAAGTTCGTGCAGATCTCGGCCCCGCAGGGCGCCATGCAGGCGCAGATCTACCAGATGAAGATCGCGTCGCTCGTGCCCGAGGGCACGCTGGTGAAGGCCGGCGACGTGGTCGCCACGCTCGACCGCGCCAGCGTGGCGCCCAAGCTCGCCGACGTGACCCTCGCCGTGCAGAAGGCCCAGGCCGCTTACGAGCAGGCGATGCTCGACTCGACGCTCACCCTCTCCAAGGCGCGCGAGGACATCCGGTCGCAGGAGTTGGCCCTCGAGCAGAAGAAGATCGTCAAGGAACAGTCGATCTACGAGGCGCCCAGCATCCAGCGCCAGGCGGAGATCGACTACGAACAGGGCGATCGCGCCCTGGCGGAGGCCAAGGCCAATTACAAGACCCAGACGTTGCAGGCGCAGGCCAAGATGAGCGAGGTCGGCGCCGATCTCGGCCGCCAGAAGAACCAGTTGGCGATGGTGCAGTCGGTGATGGCCGGATTCACCATCCGCGCCCCCTCGCCCGGCATGGTCATCTACGTCAAGGAGTGGGACGGCAAGAAGCGCACCGTCGGATCGGCCATCAACGCGTTCGATGCCGCGGTCGCCACGCTGCCCGATCTCACGCAGATGGAATCGGTCACGTACATCAACGAGATCGACGTCCGGAAGGTGGCCGTGGGCCAGCCGGTGACCATCTCGCTCGATGCCGATCCGAGCAAGACGCTCGCCGGCACGGTGGCGAGCGTGGCCAACGTGGGCGAGCAGCGGCCGAACTCCGACGCCAAGGTGTTCGAGGTGCACATCAACGTCGACCGCGCCGACACCACGCTCCGGCCCGGGATGACCACGGGCAACGCGATCCTGACCTACGAGGCCAGGAACGCGACCTACGTGCCGATCGAGGCCGTGAGCAGCGACGCCGGCATCCCGATCGTCTACCGGCGCGCCGGATCGGACCTCGTGATGCAGGAGGTCCAAACCGGCGCGATGAACGACGACGACGTCATCATCGCCCGCGGCCTGAAGACGGGCGACGACGTACTGTTGGCCCCGCCCACCGGCAAGGGCCACCTGACGCTCGTGCGCCTGCCCGGATCGCGGCGCCCCGTCGCGCCGCTCGGCGACACCGCGCTTCCGGAGAAGCCCGCGGCCGCGGCCGCCGGCGGCCCGCGGCCCCGGCCGCGGGACTGACCGGTGCCCACGGAACCGATCCCCCACGTGTCGCGGCGGGCGCGGATCCTCGCCCACGCGGCGTTCAGCCTCCGCACGGCGATGGAAGCCGTGGGGCACAACAAGCTTCGCGCCGGCCTCACCTCGCTCGGCATCCTGTTCGGCGTGGCGTCGGTGATCGCCATGCTCGCCATCGGCCGCGGTGCCGAGCAGGAGATCATCGAGCAGATGCGCCTCCTCGGGTCCAACAACGTGATCGTGACGCCCATCGTCGTGCAGCAGGAGGAGAAGCTCACGTCGGCCGGCGAAGGCGAGAAGCGGCCCACGCGCTACTCGCCCGGGCTCACGTACGAGGACGCCCAGTCCATCGCCGACGTCGTGCCGCACGTCACGGCCACGAGCGGTGAGATCGTACTCAACACCACGCTCACGCGCGAGGGGCTGCGCCGCTCGGGGAAGGTCGTGGGCGTGGACTCCGACTACTTCCGTCTCCTCAACCTGACGATCGCCAGCGGCACCGGGTGGGCGGCGTCGCAGGTGGCGGACGGCAGTCCCGTGGCGATCATCGGCTACGGCGTGCGCACGCGCTTCTTCACCACCGAGGACCCGATCGGCAAGCCGCTCAAAGTCGGGAACGTGTGGCTGACCGTGGTCGGCGTGCTCGCCGATCGCCCGGTGAGCGCGCAGACCTCCCAGCGCCTCGGCATCCGCGACGCGAACATGGACGTCTACGTGCCCACGCAGACGATGCTCGTGCGGTACCGCAACCGCGCCGAACTCACCCAGCGCGACATCGAGGCCGCGTCGCGCACGGTCACGGTCACGCAGACCGGCGACACCACCGACGCCCAGACCCGCGCCGAGCGCGGCAACCGCAACCAGCTCGACCGGATCATCGTCCGCGTGGACGACGGCCGGTACATGCCCGCCGCAGCCGACCTCATTCGGCGCATGCTCGCGCGCCGGCACAACGCCGTGGTCGATTTCGAGATCACCGTGCCCGAACTGCTGCTGCGCCAGGAGCAGCGCACGCGGTCGATCTTCAACGTCGTGCTCGGCGCGATCGCGTCGATCTCGCTGCTCGTAGGCGGCATCGGGATCATGAACATCATGCTCGCATCGGTGCTCGAGCGCATCCGCGAGATCGGGGTGCGCCGCGCCACCGGCGCCACGCAGCGCGACATCCTGTTCCAGTTCCTGAGCGAAGCGCTCCTGATCAGCGTCGCCGGCGGCGTGGCGGGCATCATCACCGGCGCGGCGATCAGCGGCGGCATCCAGCACTTCGCCGGCATCAAGACCATCATCTCGCTGCTCTCCGTGGTGCTCGCCTTCGGCGTGTCGTTCACCGTCGGCCTCGTGTTCGGGATCGTGCCGGCGTGGCGCGCCGCGCAGCAGGATCCCGTCGTCTGCCTCCGCTACGAATAGGCCATGTCCATGATCCGTCACGCGCTCCGCGGGGGATTCCTCGCCGTCCTGTTCGCCGCGGCGCCGCCGCTCGGCGCCCAGCAGTCGCTCACCCTCCAGCAGACCGTGGAGCTGGCCCAGCGGCAGGGCCTGCTGGCGCAGGCGGCGCACGAGAGTCTGGTGGCGGCGCGGGCGCGCGACCGCGCCTACGGGGCCCGGCTGCTGCCGCAGGTGACGCTCGGCGGCACCATCCCCGACTACAGCCGCGCCATCGTGCCCGTGATCCAGCCCGACGGCTCGCAGCTGTTCACGCCGCTCCAGCAGACCACGTCGCAGCTCGGGCTCAACGTGACGCAGAAGCTGCCCTTCACGGGCGGCAATCTCAGCGTCTCGTCGTCGCTGCAGCAGTTCCGGATGAGCGGCGCCCAGCAGATCCACACCTGGACGGCCGTGCCGGTGACGGTGAGCCTCCAGCAGGGCATCCTGCGGCCCAACACCATCCGGTGGGACACCCGCGCGCAGGATCTCACCACCGAGGTCGCCGAACGCCAGTACCTCGAGTCGCGCGAGAACGTGGCGCTGCAGGCCGCCAACGCCTTCTTCGACCTCTATTCGGCCCGGTCGGCACGGGACAACGCCGAGCGCAACGTGGCCGTGAACGACACGCTGTACACGCTCAACAAGGGCCGATTCCAGGTGGGCAAGATCGGCGAGAACGACCTCCTCCAGAGCGAGCTGGCCGTGCTCCGCGCCCGCACGGCGCTGGACGCCGCCAACCTCGACTACGACCGCGCGCTCGCCGCGTTCCGCCTTGCCGTCAACCTGCCCGCCGGCGCCGACGTGCGCATCGTCGTCACGTCCGACCTCCCGCAAATGCACATCGACACGGCCATGGCCGTGCAGCAGGCGCTCCGCAACAGCTCGGCGATCGCGGGGCTGGAGTTGCAGGACGTGCAGGCGCGCCGCGCCGTGACCGAGGCCAAGCTCTCCACCGGCGTCGGCGCCACGCTGCAGGCGAGCTTCGGGTTCAACGCCAGCGGCTCGGGCCCCACCGCCGCCTACTCGAATCTGCTCCAGGCGCAGCAGCTGTCGCTCGGCGTGCAGGTGCCGCTCATCCAGTGGGGGGCGCACTCCGACGACGTCGAGGCCGCCCAGGCGGACCAGTCGCGCATCGCCGCCACGTCGCGCATCTCCCGCGAGCAGACCATCCAGAACGCGCGGTTCGCCGCCCTCCAGGTGACGCTGGCGGCGAGCAACCTCGCCGTGTCGGCCAAGGCGGACACCGTGGCGTCCAAGCGATTCGCCGTCGCCTACCAGCGATACGTGATCGGCAAGATCGGCGTCGACAACCTCTACATCGCCCAATCCGACAAGGACCAGGCGCTCCAACAGTACGTGCTGGCGCTGCGCGGGTACTGGTCCGCGTACTACGTGCTGCGCCAGCTCACGCTGTACGATTTCGCGGAGGACCGGCCCATCCGGCGCTGACGCGCGGCTAGCGGTCGCCTCCCGCCCCGCCACTGCTTCCGCCGCGCCCGCCGCGGCGTCCGCGCCCTCGCTCGCCATCCCCCAGTTGCCCCGCGTCCCGGAACGTGTGAGCGTATAGGATGACCGATCTGCTCGCGGCCCGCTCGCAGATGGCGATCTCGCTCGGATTCCACATCGTGTTCGCCGAGATCGGCATCGCCATGCCCCTGATGATGGTGCTGGCCGAATGGCGCGGGCTCCGAACCGGAGATCGCGAGTACCTGCAATTGGCGCGACGATGGGCGAAGGGGGTGGCGGTCCTGTTCGCCGTGGGCGCCGTGTCCGGCACCGTGCTCTCGTTCGAACTCGGCCTCCTCTGGCCCTCGTTCATGAAGTTCGCCGGGCCGATCATCGGCGTGCCGTTCTCGCTCGAGGGATTCGCGTTCTTCACCGAGGCGATCTTCCTCGGCGTCTATCTCTACGGCTGGGAGCGGATCTCGCCCCGCGCGCACCTGCTGGCCGGCGTCATCGTCCTCTCGAGCGGCGCCGCGTCGGCCGTCTTCGTGCTCATGGTGAATGCGTGGATGAACACGCCCACCGGCGTGACGATGTCCGGCGGACAGATCGTGGCCGTGGATCCGGTGGCCGGCATGCTGAGCCCGGCCGCGTTCCCGCAGGCCCTGCATATGCTGCTCGCCGCCTACGCGTCCACCGGGCTCGCCGTGGCGGGCGTGCATGCCTGGATGCTCCGGCGCGGCGCCGCGCCCGGCTTTCACCGCCGGGCGCTCATCGTGGCGCTCTGGGTGGGCGCGCCGGCCGCCGTCCTGCAGCCCCTCTCCGGCGACATCAGCGCCCGCCTCGTGGCCCAGACCCAACCCGTGAAGCTGGCCGCCCTCGAGGGGCAGTTCCACACGGAGCGCGGCGCGCCGCTGCGCCTTGGCGGCTGGCCCGACGAACAGGCGGCGACCACGCGCTACGCCCTGCAGATTCCGCACGGCCTGTCCGTACTCGCATACCATCAATGGAACGCCGAGGTCCAGGGCCTCACCGCGTTTCCACGCGCCGACTGGCCGCCGGTGGCGCCGGTGCACGTGAGCTTCCAACTGATGGTCGCGCTGGGAACGGCGATGGCGCTGGTGGCGCTCTGGGCGGCGTGGGTGGGGTGGCGCCGGCGCGACATCGCCGAACAGGCATGGCTGCTCCGCGCGCTGATCGTGGTGGCGCCGTTCGGGTTCATCGCCACCGAGGTGGGGTGGATGGTCACCGAGGTCGGGCGCCAGCCGTGGGTGGTCCAGGGGCTCCTGCGCACCGCCGATGCCGTGACGCCGATGCCGGGGCTCATCGTTCCACTCACCGTGTTCACGCTCCTCTACGTGGTGCTGGGCGCGGTGGTGGTGGCGGTGATCACCGGCATGGTGCGCGACACGGACGGCGCGGCGAACGGGGTGGACGCGTGACCGGCGCGTTCGCGCACTTCGGGCTGCCCGAACTGTTCGCCGCGATCATCGTCGTGGCGCTCAACGTGTACATCCTCACCGGGGGCGCCGATTTCGGCGGCGGCGTGTGGGACCTGCTCGCCAGCGGGCCGCGACGCGACCGGCAGCGCGATCTCATCGCCCACGCCATCGGGCCGATCTGGGAAGCCAATCACGTATGGCTCGTGCTCGTGGTGGTGCTCACCTTCACGGCGTTCCCGGCCGCATTCGCCACGCTGGGCACGGTGCTGCACATCCCGCTGGCGCTGATGCTCGTGGGGATCGTCATGCGCGGCTCGGCGTTCGTGTTCCGCAGCTACGGCAGCCGCACGTGGGAGCAGCGCCGGAACTGGGGACGCGTGTTCGCCGTGGCCAGCACCCTCACCCCCCTGCTGCTCGGCGTCGTGATCGGCGCCGTCTCCACCGGCGCCGTGGGCGAGGCGCAGACGCGGGTCGGCGCGGCGGGGTTCCGCAGCGTGTACGTGGCGCCCTGGTGGTCGCCGTTCCCGATCGCGGTGGGCGTACTGGCGCTCGCGCTGTTCGCGATGCTGGCCGCCGTCTATCTGGCGTACGAGACGCGCGACGAGGCGCTGCGCGAAGACTTCCGGCGGCGCGCGCTCGCGGCGGCCGCCGCGGTATTCGCGGCGGCGTTCGGCGCCCTGGCCGTGGCGCACCTCGAAGCGCCGATGGTGCGGGCCGGGCTCGAGAACTCGGTATGGGCCCTGCCGTTCCAGCTCGCCACCGGCGTGGCCGCGCTCACGGCCATCGGCGCGTTGTGGCGGCGACGCTACGCCGTGGCCAGGCTGGCCGCCGCCGCGCAGGTATCGCTCATTCTCTGGGGCTGGGCGTTTGCCCAGTTCCCCAATGTGGTGCCGCCGGGCCTGACCATCGAGAACACCGCCGCGCCGCGGATCACCCTCGAACTCGTGGCCTGGGCGCTGGGGGCCGGCGCCGCGCTGCTCATTCCGTCGCTGCTCTATCTGCGCCGCACCTTCGCGGCGCGACGGACGCGCTGACGCGCCGGCCCCCCGCCCTCGATCGCTAGAACGCCGCGCCGGCCGGCAACGGCGGCTCGGCCACGTACCGCACCGGGATCTCGCCGGTGAGCGTGCCCAGGAACGCGCGAATGTCCTGCACCTGCGCCGGCGTGAGATCCACCCCGAGCTGGTACCGGCCCATCATCACGATCGCCGAATCGAGCGAGCCCACCGACCCGTCGCTGAAATACGGACCGGTCTTCGCCACGTTGCGTAGCGTCGGCACCTTGAACACGAACAGGTCGCTGGCCGCCTTGGTCACGGCAATGCGCCCGCTATCGGCCGTGGTCGGCCACGCGCGCACCAGCCCCGCCTTCTGGAACAGCTGGCCGCCCACGTACGCGCCGGCGTGACACGCCGTGCAGCCCGCGGCGATGAACGTCTTGGCGCCCCGCTTCTCCTGCGCCGTGAGCGCCGCCGTATCGCCTTTCAGGAAGGCGTCCCACCGGCTCGGCGTCACCAAACCGCGTTCGAACGCCCCGATGGCGCGCCCCACGTTGTCGTACGTCACCGGATTGGGCTGGCCCGGGAACGCGGCTGCGAACGCCGCGCGATACTTGGCCGACGCCTTCAGATGGTCCAACACCGCGCTGCTGCCCGGCATGCCCATCTCCGCCGGATTGAGGATCGGCCCCTTGGCCTGCTCTTCAACATTGGGAGCGCGGCCATCCCAGAATTGCGCCACCTGTCCGGCGGCGTTGTACACGGTGGGGGAGTTGCGCGAGCCTTCCTGACCCTTGTGGCCAAAGCTCACCCGGCGTCCATCGGCGCCGTAGCCGTTGAGCGCGTGGCACGAATTGCACGACACATCGTGTCCATTGGACAGCAACGTCTCGTAATACAGCGTCCGCCCGAGCGCGATCTCGGCATCGCTCGGCGGCTGGCCGGGCGCGTCCATGCGCGCCGGCAACGGCGCGAACATCGCCAGGTCGGTGGGGGTGAGTTGCGCGTCCTGAGCCGTGGCTACCGTGCGGCCTTGCGTGGCTGCCGGGGCCGCCTGTCTGGATTCCTGCTGGGTACCGCAGGCCACCGCCACGAGGAGCGTGGCACCAATGACCGAGAATCGTATCGTACGCATGAGGGGCCTCCCTGAGCTGTCATCCTGCCGTCCATAGCAGAGGATAGACGGAAGGAGGGCGGTCCCCTGTCAGGCGAATCACGCCGCGCGTGTCAGGGGCGCACCGCACACGGGCGGCGGCGCCATGCGCCGCCGCCCGTTGCCTGCCCGCCACCACCGGCGGCTAGCGCAGCGGCACCGGCACCCAGTTGGTGTGCGGGAACAGGATGCCCGCCACCGCGCCGGCGATCACGCTGAGCCCGATGACCACGTCGTGGTCGTTGTGCGACGTGACCGGGTAGAGTGCCGCCCCGAGCGCGATGCCGAGGGCCGTGCCCACGAGGATGCTCTTGGTGTAGGCCGGCCGGGCCTGCTCCACGCGGAGGATGAGCGGCACCGCGATCGACCGCGTGATCTGATTGGCCCCGCGGGGCCGCAGCCACACCGAGTCCATCGACTGCTGCTGGAGCACGCCGGTGATGGCCGTCTGCGGCCCGTGAATGCGCAGGGTCACGCCCGACGGCAGCGGAGCGATGCCCTGTGCCGACGCGGGACGGGCCGCGACGGCCAGACCGACGAACAGGAGCGCGAGCGCGAGGATTCGACGCATCATGAAATTCCCTGGGAGTCCTGGATTGAGCCACGGGGCACTGTGAGGAATACGCACCACGCGCGGGAACGTTGCCGCCGCGTGCATCCCGCGAATGCGATAAGCCTCACGGGCGGACATCGCCGGGTCAAGGCCCGGCCCCCGGCACGCCGCGACGCGGATCACCCCACGTGGAACAGCTCCACCGCCCGCGCGTACCGCTCGCCGAGCACGCGCCGCAATGGCGCGCTCTCCCGGGTGGTGAGCCCGGGATCCCGGGCCAGCAGCGCCTCGGCCATCTCGCGCGCCCAGTCGCTCAACGCGGCGTCGCGCAGCGGATCGGCCACCTTGAACGTGGGCACGCCGCTCTGCCGCTCGCCGAACAGATCGCCCATGCCGCGCAGCCGCAGATCCGCTTCGGCGATCGCGAATCCGTCCTCGGTGTCCACAAAGATCTGCAACCGCTGCTTGGCCTCGCGCCCCACGTCGCCGAGCAGGATGCAGTAGCTCTGCTCCCCGCCCCGCCCCACGCGGCCGCGCAGCTGGTGAAGCTGCGACAGCCCGAACCGCTCGGGGTGCTCGATCACCATCACCGTGGCGTTGGGCACGTCGATGCCCACCTCGATCACCGTCGTCGCCACGAGGACGTCCACCTCGCCGTCGCGGAACCGCCGCATGATGTCGTCGCGCTCGTCGTTGGGCACCCGCCCGTGCAGCAGCGCCACGCGCCGGTGCGCGAACGCCGTCGTGCGCAGCGATTCGTACATCGTCGTCGCCGCCTTGAGATCGAGCTTCTCCGATTCCTCGATCACCGGATACACGATGTACGCCTGCCGGCCCTTCTCCACTTCGCGGTCCACGAACTGCATCACGCGGTCGCGCGACCCATCGGCACGGAAGATCGTCGTGACCGGCCGTCGGCCCGGCGGCCGCTCGTCCAGGAAGCTGAGGTCGAGGTCGCCATAGATGGTGAGCGCCAGCGAGCGCGGAATGGGCGTGGCGCTCATCAACAGGATGTCCGGCATCTCGCCCTTGCCCGTGAGCGCCTTGCGCTGCTCGACGCCGAATCGGTGCTGCTCGTCGATGGCCGCGAACCCCAGCCGCGCGAACTCCGTGGTCTGCTGCACCAGCGCGTGGGTGCCAATCACCAGCTCCGGCCACTCCTGCGCCAACGGCGGCTCGAGCTGCGCCAGCCGCTTGGCGATCGCCTTGCGTTCGCGCGGCGCCACGCTGCCGGTGAGCAGCAACGGCGCCACGCCGAGCGGGGCCAGCAGCGCCGTCATCGTGCGGTGGTGCTGCTCGGCCAGCAGCTCCGTGGGCACCATGATCGCCGCCTGGAAGCCGTTCTCCAACGCCAGCAGCGCCGCGAACACGGCCACGATCGTCTTGCCGCTGCCCACGTCGCCCTGCAGCAGCCGGTGCATCCGGCGGTCGCTGCACATGTCGCCCACGATCTCGCGCAGGGCGCGCACCTGCGCGTGCGTGAGCTCGTAGGGCAGCGACTCGCGCAGCCGCGTGGTGAGATTCCGCCGGTTCTCGAATCGGATGCCGCGCCGCGTCTCGCGCGCCAGCGCCTTCACGCGCTGATGCAGCAGATGCACGAAGAACAGCTCCTCGAACGCCAGCCGGTCGCGCCCCCGGTACGCGTCGGCCAGCGTCTGCGGGCGGTGCACCATGCGCAGCGCGTCGCGAATGCCCACCACGCCGGCGCGCTCCAGGATCTCCGGCGGGAAGTACTCGTGCACCTGCGGCAGCAGCGCGTCGAGGTGGGTGTCCACGATCGTGCGGATGACCTTGAACGACAGCCCCTCGGTGGCCGGATACACCGCCAGCACCCGCCCCTTGGCCGTGCCCTCGTCGTCGGGCCCGAGGTTGACGAACTCGCGCGGCGCCAGTTGGCGGCCGTGATAGAAGCGCACGGTGCCCGACGCCAGCAGCACGTCGCCCTTGTCGATGCTGCGGTCCAGGAACGGCTGGCCCGGCCACGCCGCCTCGATCATCCCGCTGTCGTCCTGCAGCACCGCCTGGAAGATCCGCAGCCCCTTGCGCGTGGGGAGCACGCCCTTGGAGATCACCCGCCCGATCACCGTGGCGTCCTCCCCCGTGCGCAGCGAGGCGATGCGCGACACCGTGCTCGCGTCCTCGTAGCGGTGCGGGATGAGCCACACGAGATCGCGCGCCGTGGTCACCTGCATCTTCTGGAACGCCACGGCGCGCCGGGGGCCCACCCCCTTGAGAAAGGTGACGGGCGTGTCGAGGGCCACCCGCGGACTCGCCGTCGCCATCCTATTCGTCGCTCAACAGCTCCCGCGCGAACTCCGCAGGATCGAACGGCGCGAGATCCTCGGCCGCTTCGCCCACGCCGAGGAATTTCACCGGCACGTCAATGGCTTCGTGCACCGCCACCACCACCCCGCCCCGCGCCGTGCCGTCGAGCTTCGTGACCACGAGGCCCGTCACCGGCACCGCCGACGTGAACGTCCGTGCCTGGACCACCGCATTCTGTCCGATCGTTCCGTCGAGCACGAGCAGCGTCTCGTGCGGGGCCCCCGGCAGCCGCTTGGTGATCACGCGGGCCACCTTGCGCAACTCGTCCATGAGCCCGCTCGACGTGTGCAGCCGCCCCGCCGTGTCCACGATCAGCACGTCCACCCCCCGCGTGATCGCCGCGTCGATCGCGTCGAAGGCCACGGCCGCCGGATCGCCGCCCGCCTGCGCCCCGATGAACTCCGCCCCCGTGCGCTCGGCCCACACCCGGAGCTGGTCGATGGCGCCGGCGCGGAACGTGTCCCCCGCCGCCACCATCACGCGCTTGCCTTCGGCCCGCAGCTGCGCGCTCAGCTTGCCGATGAACGTGGTCTTGCCCGCCCCGTTCACACCGATGATCAGGATCACGGCCGGCTTGGCCTCGGGCAGCACGAGCGCGGGATCGCTGCGCCCCGCCCGCAGCGCCGCCTCGACGCCCTCGGCCAGCGCCTCGCGGAACTCCTCGTCGGTCTTGACCTGCCCGCGCTTGGCGCGCGCCTCGACCTCGGCCACCAGGCGGAGCGTCACCGGCACCCCGAAGTCGGCCTCGAGCAGCAGCTCCTCGAGCCCCTCCAGCGACCCTTCCCTGACCCCGCCGCGCACCAGCACGCCCACGTCGCGCAGCGCCACGTCCTTGAGACGCTGCCAGATGGAGCGACGCGGCGTATCGCCGGATTTCCGGAGCAGGCGTGGCATGGCAGGCAATCTAACGGAGGCCCGGGCGCCCCATCACCGAAGTCCCGCGCGCCGGCGCAACACCCACTCCGCGCACAGCAGCAGCACGAGCAGCACGTACGGCCAGCCGGCGTCCCGCGCCGGGGGCGGCCCCCCGCGCACCACGGCGCCGCCCACCGTCCCCGAGGCCATCCGCGGCGGCCGCGGCACCAGCTCCGCCGGCGCGTTCACCACGAGCGTGGCCGTCCCGCCGACGACCGCCGCGTCGTAGGTGCCCTCGGGCAGGGGGCCCGACGTCGTCGTGGACGACGTCGCAGCGAATCGCAGATGGAGCGTGTCCGCGCGCCCGCCCCCGCGCGGCGTGAGCGCCACGATCACCACCGAGTCGCCGGCCGCGCCGCGCCGCCAGACGATCGGATCGCCGGCCCGCACCAGCCGCGCGTCGGGCACCGCCGCCCGGCGATCGGCCCGCTGCGACGCGAGGTAATCGAAGATGCTCCCCCAGAGCGCCGTGTAGGCATCGGCCGATCGCCCGCCCCGGAACTCCCAGCGCCACAGATCCGACGCCGCCACCACGACCACGCGGCGCGGCGCATCATCCCCGGCAATGATCGTGCGCGTGAATGCCTCGCGCCCGCGCCGGGCTTCGAGTCCGCGCCATGCCCCCCTGGGCTCCGCGCCCCCACCCACCAGCAGCGGCGGCAGCGAGTCCCATGGCAGGCCGCCCAGCGCCGGGCTGAGCGGCGACACCGGCGCGCCGCTCACGTACCACTCGTTGCCGTCGCCCACCGTGGGGACGATGAGCGCCAGCGGAGCCCGCGTGGCCTGCCGCGGCGGCCCGAAAATGGCCGTGTCGCCCTGCAGGATGGCCACCGGCGCATCCCGGAACGCCGCCCGCACGTTCGCGTCGGTCACCTTCTGGTAGGTGCCGTCCACCACCCAGTTGCCGGGCGAAACGTGGTAGAATCCGCGCGTGGGAAGCGCCACCGCCCCCCGCAGCACGGCCAGCGCGTAGCGCGCGTCGTAGTCCGGCGATGTGGACACGAACACCGCGCCCGGCTGACGCGACACGTCAATGCCCACGCCCAGCGAGTCGTTGCGCGGTTCGGAGTCGCCGGACGACGCCACCACCGCCCGCAGCACCGCCGGCCCTTCGGGCGCGTCCACGCGCACGCGGAACTCCAGGGCCCGCTCGGCAAACGGGGCCAGCGCGTCGAACCGGAGCACGGCCAGCACGCGCGTTCCCAGGAAGAGCGTGGCGGCGCCGGCGGCCGCCCCCGCGGATCCCGCCGCGATCGTCAACCGCGGCTCGATCGTATCGCCGCCCACCACCGCCCGCGGCGCGTCCAGCGAGAGCGCGGCCGCGTCGCGCACCGCGGCATGGCCGATCACCACCACGCGCGATCCGGCCGGCAGCGCGCGCAGCGCGGCCGCGCCGGGCAGCACGCCGTCGGTCACGACCACCACCGGCCGGCCGGTGGCCAGCGCCCTATCCACCACGGGTTGAACGTCGGAGTGCCGGTCGGCCGGAACCGTGGGCACGGGCGCCGCGCGCAGCGAGTCGCCGAACAGGAACAGCGAGTCGCCGCGCGCGGCGCGGGCCGAATCCACGGCCACGCGCCAGGCCGCGCCGCCGCCCGCGGCCGCCATGCTGGCCGAGGCGTCGAGCGCCACCCACGGCGGGATCACGCGCGACATTCCCACCGGCGCGTCGAGGAGCAGGGCCATGACCAGGGTCAGCGCGGCGGCCCGGAGCGCGGCCGGGAGCGGCGTGGCGGGCAGGCGGCGCGGGCCGCCCCAGCCGTACTGGAGTGCCGCACCCGCCGCGCCGACGAGCGCCGAGATGAGCCAGAGCATGGGGGGCGCCTAGTGGAGCACAGCGCCGGCGCCGGCGCGCCTAGCGCTGCGCGAGCGTCGTGACGTCGTCGCCGCTGCCCTGCAGTTCGGCGAGCACGCGGTCACGCACCTGATCGAACTGCGCCACCTGCGTGGTCGGGATCGGCTCGCCACCCACGTTGCGCAGCGCCAGCCGCGGATCGCGTTGCACGCCGTGCACGAGGAACTCGAAGTGCAGGTGCGGGCCGGTGGCCAGGCCCGTCATGCCCACGAAGCCGATCGTCTCGCCGATCGAGACGCGCGCCCCCGCGTGGATGCCGCTGGCGAACGCGCGCAGGTGCCCATACCGCGACGAGAAGCCGTTGGGATGCCGGATCTCGATGAGGTTGCCGTACCCGCTGGCCCACCCGGCGCGGACCACGACGCCGTTGCCGATGGCGCGCACCGGCGTGCCGGCGTTGGCCGCGTAGTCGATGCCCTTGTGGTCGCGCCAGAGCTTGAGAATGGGATGGAAGCGGTTGCCGAAGGCGCTCGAGATGTACTTGAAGCGGAGCGGCACCCGCAGGAACGCCGCCTTGAGCGACCGCCCCTTCTGATCGAAATAGTCGCCCTGCACCTTGTCGTTGGTGTAGTGCACGGCGTCGATCGTGGTGCCCGACAGCACGAGCTGCGCGGCCACGATGTCGCCGATGCGCACCGTGCCGTTGGAGGCCACCGACCGCGGCACCATGACGCGGAAGGAGTCGCCATTCTGCAGATCGCGGCTCATGTCCACGCGGTACTGGTAGACGTTGTCCGCCATCTGCACGACCACGGCGTCCTGCGCGTCGCGCGGGAGGAGCGAGTCGGCGGCCGCGTACACGGCCTGGTACAGGTTGGAATGGATGGTGCCCTGGATGACCAGGGTGTCGGTCTTCCACGGCAGGCGCTCGTCCTTCTCGGTCCAGCCGGCAGCGCCCCGGATCAGATGCAGGAAGTGATCGGCGGCCAACTGCAGCACGATCTCGGTGGGCTCGGAATCGGAGGGCGAGGCGTTGATCACCGCCACACGCATCCCGGCCGGAATGCGGCGCGGATTGATGGAGGTGGCCGCCTGGACGGCGTTGCCCGCCGCCGTGTCGCTGAGCCCGCCCCGTTCCAGCACGCCCACCAGCGTCTCCCCGCGGGCTACGGTGTCGAACGGCAGCTCCCAGCTGGGCTTGGCGACGCTATCGGAAAGCACCTGCGCCACCGGAGGAGCAATCGGCGGCGTCGCGCGCATGGCGAAGACGGCAAGAACCGCCACCACCAGATAGGTGATGGCGCGAGCGGCGCGTACCGTCAATCCATCTGCCTCCGTATGAAGGTCGGGATCTCCATGTCGCTGAGATCGTTTCCGGCCTTGTCCTTGTCCGCGGCCGCCGGCCGGGCCGGACGCGTCGCGTCCGAGTTGCCCTGCGTCCCCGTCCCCCGCGGCGGCACGGCGCTGGGCCGCGTCGTCCGCGTGCCGGGGAACGGAATCACCGGCGCGCCGCGGCCCATCAGCGGATGGTCGTGCGACGGCGTGATCCCCGTCTGCACGGTGCGGTCGAACCCGGTGGCGATGACCGTGACCCGCAACTCGCCCTGCATGGCCGGTTCGTGCACGGCGCCGAAGATGATCTCGGCGTCGTCCCCGGCCGCGTCGTGCACGATGTCGCTGATCTGGGTGACCTCGCCGAGCGTCAGGTCGCCGCCGCCCGTGATGTTGAGCAACACGCCCCGCGAGCCGGAGATGGACACGTTGTCGAGCAGCGGGCTCGAGATGGCCTGCTGCGCCGCTTCCATGGCCCGGTTCTCGCCGCGGCCGATCCCGGTGCCCATGAGCGCCGACCCGCCCTCACGCATCACCGTGCGCACGTCGGCAAAGTCCACGTTCACGAGACCCGGCTTGGTGATCAGCGTGCTGATGCCCTGCGTGGCATGCAGCAGCACTTCATCGGCCTTCTTGAGCGCATCCTGGAACGGGATCCCCTTGCCGACCACGGCCAGCAGCCGCTCGTTGGGGACGACGATCATCGTGTCCACGTTCTTGCGCATCTCGGCGATGCCCTGCTCCGCCTGCCGCATGCGCTTGCGCCCCTCGAACAGGAACGGCTTGGTCACGATCCCCACGGTGAGCGCGCCGGCCTCGCGAGCCAGTTCCGCCACGACGGGCGCCGCACCGGTGCCGGTGCCGCCCCCCATGCCGCAGGTGATGAACACGAGGTCCGCCCCCTGGAGCGCCGCCCCGACCTCATCGCGATTCTCCTCGATGGCCTGGCGCCCGATCTCGGGTCGCGCCCCGGCGCCCAGTCCGCGGGTCAGCTTCTTGCCGATCTGGACCTTGATGTCCGATCGCGAACTCAGCAAGGCCTGATTGTCGGTGTTGACCGAGATGAACTCCACATGCTCGAGGCGCTCCTCGATCATGCGGTTGACGGCGTTGCCGCCACCCCCGCCCACGCCCACGACCTTCATCCGGGCGTGCTGATTCGCGCTTTCTTCGAACTCGAAGACCATGCGAGTGGAACTCCCGCACTTGCAAGGTGGGAACGATCGGCGGTACAGCCTCCGACCGCACGTCGGGATCACGCCGGCGGTGTCGCGACGATGCCGCACACCGTAGTCGTGCAAGCAGTTGCGGCAATATAACGCTTTTACCGCAACCGACTACCCCTGTTTCAAGGACGACGCATGCATGGAAAGAGCACGCGACTCTTATCCACAATCAGAGCGGTGACAGCAGTTTTTTGACATGACTTTCTCGACCGCCCCGCCTTGCGCGCACCACGACGCCGCGCCACTCTGCACAATCGCCGAGGCCGATCGCTCAGACCCCGCGTGCCCCGGTGCGGTTCCACCCTGCACCGATCCCGCCGCCATCCATGCCCGACGCCGTTCGATTTCTCACCATGCCCAGTCCGGTGGGCGCGCTCACGCTCGCTGCGAGCGCGGCGGGGCTCGTCGGCGTGTACTTCGAGCGCCACCAGCATGGGCCGCCGCCGCGCCAGCAATCGCGCTGGGTGCCCGATCGCGGGCAAGCCAACCCGGGATCCGTCGTCTTGGCGCGCGCCCGACACCAACTGAACGCCTACTTCGACGGTACCCTCACGCGATTCGACCTACCCCTCGCCGCGGAGGGCACGCCCTTCCAGCGCCAGGTATGGGACGAGCTGCGCCGGATCCCCTTCGGCTCGACGATGTCCTACGGAGAGTTGGCCCGCGCGCTGGGGCGCCCGACGGCGGCACGCGCCGTGGGCGCCGCCAACGGACGCAACCCGATCTCGATCGTGGTGCCCTGCCATCGCGTGATCGGCGCCGACGGATCGCTCACGGGCTTTGGCGGCGGCATGGAGCGCAAGCGCTGGCTCTTGGAGCACGAACGACGGTAGGAGGGTAGGACGGAAGGGGGGTAGGACGGATGACTGCGAACGCAGTGCCGTCCTACCCCCCTACGCCCCTACGCCCCTACCGTCGTACGCCCCGCCCGTCCTACCATCTCTCAGAAAAAATCCTGCAGCCAAAATTTGAGCTTCTGCACCCACTTCTCCATGCCGGCGCCGCTCACCCCGTGGCGCTTGGCGGTGGACGAGGCGCCGAGCGCCAGCCGCGTGGCGCCGAACTGGGCGAGTCCGACCACGGTGGCGAACCGCGGGGCTTCCACCGAATCGCTCAACCCGCCGATGTTGTCGGCCGGCGCGCCCACCCGGACGCCGGTGCCGAACGCATCGGCCGCGAGTTCCCCCGCGCCCTGCATGGCGGCCGCGCCCCCCGAGAGCACGATGCCGGCGCTCAGGCGGTTGGCGTATCCGGCGTCGGCGATGTCGTGTTGCACGAGATCGAAGATCTCGTCCATACGCTGGTGGATGATGTGCGCCAGCAACTCGCGCGGAATCTGGCGCTCGCCCTGGGCCACCGTGCTCGGCAGCTGGATGATGTCCAGCGGGTCGACCAGCGGTTCGTACGCGCAGCCGTAGCGCTCCTTGAGCCGCTCGGCGTCGGCCTGCGTGACCCCCAATCCGTGCACGATGTCGCTGGTCACGTTGTTGCCGCCGAACGGGATCGTGCCCAGGTGGCGGATCTTGCCTTCGTGGAAGACGGCGACATCGGTGGTGCCGGCGCCCATCTCCACGAGCGCCACGCCCAGTTCCTTCTCGTCCTCGGTGAGCACGGCGAGCGCGCTCGCCAGCGGCTCGAGCACGAGGTCGCGCACCTTGTAGCCGGCGCGCTCCACGCTCTTGCGCAGGTTGATGGCCGGCGAACTGCCGATCGTCACGAGGTACATCTCCACCTCGAGACGCATGCCGCTCATGCCGATCGGATCGCGGATCCCGGTGTTCTTGTCCACCGAGTACTCCTGCGGGATGGCGTGCAGCAGTTCGCGGTCCTGCGGGATGGCCTGGGCCCGCGCCACTTCGTTGGCGCGCTCCACGTCGGCCCGGGTGATCTCGTCGCCCGACACGGCCACGATGCCCTTGCTCGTCATCGCCTGCACGTGCTCGCCGGCGATGCCCGCGTACACCTCCTGCACCTGCACGCCCGCCATGCGCTCGGCATCCTGCAGCGCCTTGCGCAGGGAGCGGGTCGTTTCCTCGATGTCGGACACGAGGCCGCGCCGCATGCCGGTGGTGCGCGCTTGCCCCACCCCCAGCACCTTGATCGAGGGATGCCGCGGCAGATCGCCGACCACTTCGGCGATGATGGCGGTGGTCTTGTTGGAGCCGATGTCGAGACCGGCGACGAGGCGTTCTGCGTTCATTTGAGTCGGGCGATCACTTGGTCACGGAATCGTAGGTCCAACTCGGCAACCGCGAGCTGGCGTCGCGCGAGGTCGCGCTCCACCGGCCCCAGGTCCTCCAAGCGGTGAACGGTCACATCAGCCATCGCGCGAACGAGGAGCGTGGGCAGGGAGAAGTCCACCTCGTCTCCCTCCCGCCGCACGTCGCTCACCCGCTGGTACAGCTCGGGCGCGCTGCGCCGCAGTTCGCCCAGCAATCGCAGAACCGCCGTGTCGCGGCTCGCCAGAATCGGCACGTCCACCGCGGCCTTCGACGGATCGATCGGCAACGGCAACCCCGATGCGTCGTACGGACGCAGTCCCTGCGGGGTCGGCACCATCGCCACCGGCACCCGCTCGACGATCGTCACGACGAGCGTCCCCGGAAGCTTACGCCGAATCGCGGCGCTGCGCACCTCCGGCAATTGCGCGACCCGCGCTTCGAGGGGACGGAGCGCGGTCCACACCGATACCGTGGTATCGACGTGCAACTGGCGCAGAATGTCACGAGTCGAGGTGTACCGCGCGCCGACGATCGACACCCGGCGCACGCGAAAGAAGGCCATCCGCGACAGCACCGGCGGCCCCCACCAGGGCGCAGCGGCCGCGGCCAGCACGAGGAGCGCGATCGCCACGCGCTTCCAGCGGCGCCGGCGAGCGGGCCCCGGCGCGGCGGGTGCCGGCGCGTCCACGGCGTCGCCGGTCACCTGGCCTCCAACAGCTTCACCAACTCGCCGCCCGTCTTGGTCACGTCGCCGGCGCCCATCGTCAGCACCACGTCCCCCGAGCGCACGAAGGCGCCCAGCGCCGGCGCCAGCGCCTCGCGCGCCCCGCGCCACGCCAACCGGTCGCCGGCCGCCCCCAGCGCGTGGGCGATGAGGTCCGCCGTCACGCCGGGAATCGGCTGCTCGCGGGCCGGGTAGATCTCGGCCAGGAAGATCACGTCGGCGCCCGACAGCGCGCGCGCGAACGCGGGCGCGAAGTCGCGCGTCCGCGAGTACAGATGCGGCTGGAAGGCCGCGATCACGCGACGCCCGGGATACGCGCTGCGGGCCGCCGCCAACGAGGCCGCGATCTCGGTGGGATGATGGGCGTAGTCGTCCACCACGACCACGCCGGCCGCGTCGCCCACGCGTTGGAACCGCCGCTCCACGCCGCGAAACGCCTCGAGGCCGGGCGCCATTTCCGCCACCGTGCGCCCCTCCGCCAACCCCGCCCCGAGCGCGGCCAGTGCGTTCTGCACGTTGTGCAGCCCGGGCACGCGCAGCGCGATCGCGCCCAGCCGCCGGCCGTCGAACCGCACCTCGAATCGCGCCCCCCCGTCCACGAACGCCACGTCGGCGGCCGTGAGCCGCGCGTCGGGCGAGCGAATGCCGAATCGCACCACCTCGGCGGTGTCGGGCAGCGCCAGCGTGCGCGCCTGTTCGTCGTCGGCGGAGATGACGATGGCGCGCGCGTCGCGCACGAACTGCGCGAACGCGCCCCGGATGTCGGCCAGGTCGGCGTAGATGTCCAGGTGGTCGGCCTCGATGTTGGTGACCACCGCCACGGAGGGGCTGAGCGCGAGAAACGACCGATCGTATTCGTCCGCCTCCACGACGTAGAGCGCGTCGCCGCCGGCCCGCAGGTTGCCGCGCCACTCGCTCACCCGGGCCCCCACGAGCGCCGTGGGGTCGCTCCCGGCGGCCGCCAGCGCCAGCGTGGTCATGACGGTCGTCGTGGACTTGCCGTGCGTACCGGCCACGGCCACCAGCTCGCGTCCGGCGGTGGCCTCGCCGAGCGCTTCCGCCCGGCGAATGACGGGGATGCCCAGGACGCGGGCCCGCTCGAGCTCCGGGTGGTGCCGGGCCACCGCCGAGGTGACCACCACGGCCCGCGCGCCTTCGACGTGGGACGGATCGTGGCCCTCCCACACGAGAATGTCGAGCGTCCGCAGGTCGCCGGTATCGGCCACGCTGGCGTCGCAGCCCGTGACCGCGGCGCCGCGCCGCGCCAGCAGTTCGGCGAGCGCGCGCATGCCCGCGCCGGCGATGCCAACGAAGTGGATCGGACGCGGGTCGGTACGGTCGATGAGGGACATGACGGCGCGGGCAATATAGGGGCCGCGCGCCCGGCCGCTCAAGGCTGGCGCGACGTTCGGTCGATCACGCCCAGGATGTGCCGCGCGATGTTCTCGGCGGCGTGCGGACGCGCGCGGCGGCCGGCGCCGGCGGAGAGCGCCGCGAGTTTGACCGGATCGCCCAGCAGACTGGAGATCAGCTCGTGCAGCCGCGGGCCGCTGAGCGTTTGCTGCGGGAGGTGGATGGCGGCGCCGGCGTGTTCGAGGGTGGCCGCGTTCGTGGTCTGGTGCTGCGCCGCGGCCGAGGGCAGCGGCACGAGGATCGCCGGGATCCCCCAGGCGAACAGCTCGCTCGTGGTCATCGAGCCGGCGCGGGCCAGCGCGAGATCGGCGGCCGCATAGGCATCGGCGATCGGCGACAGGTATTCGCGCACGCGCACGCGCTCGCTCTCGTAGCCCGCGAACTCGCCGTAGGTGGCCTTCCCGGTCATCCAGATCACGTACAGATCGTCGGGCAGCCGGCCATTGATCCAACTGGCCACGGCGCGGTTGATCGCGAGCGCGCCCTGGCTTCCGCCGTAGATCAGCAGCACGTGCCCCCCCGTGGGCGGGAACCCCCAGTGCTCGCGCGCCTGGGCCCGCGAGGGGCGCTCGGCGTTGGGCGGGTCGATGGGCGCCCCGGTGTCCACGATCACCCGGGGATCGCGCACCCGGAGAAATCGCGCCGCTTCGGGAAACGTCACGTAGATCTCGGCGCAATCGCGGCTATAGCGCCGCGCGGTGAGCCCGGGAAAGCTGTCGCCCACCTGCTGGACGATGGGGATCTTCCGCCGTCGCGCGTATTCGAGCATCAGCCCCGACGCGTAGCCGCCCGTGCCCACGACGAGCGCGGGCCGCTCTTCCTTGACCAGCGCGCGGATGCGGCGCCAGACGGCGACCGCGCTGACCACGGTGCGCCAGTTCTTCCACGGCGAGCGCCGGTGCAGCGGATGCAGATCGAGCAGCAGGTACGGGAACTCGGCCTTGGGCAGCACCTCGCGCTCGATGCCCCGCTGGGCGCCCACGAAGAACGGCTCGATCCCCGGCCGCTCGCGCACCAGCGCGCGCGCGATGGCGAGCCCCGGATAGAGGTGCCCGCCCGTGCCGCCGCCCGCGAAGATCACGCGCATGGCGGTCAGTCGGCGAGTGGATCGGTGGCGCCGGCCCCGACCACGCGCTCCTTGGTGCTGCCGATGTTCACCAACACGCCCGTGGTGAACAGCGTGAGCACCAGATTGGAGCGGCCGTACGAGACGAACGGCAGCGTGAGGCCGGTGGTGGGCAGCAGCCCGACCACCACCCCCACGTGCAGGAGCGCCGTGAGCACGGTGACGAACGTGAGCCCCACGGCCACCAGCTGCAGGAACGGCGAGCGCGCCTGGCGCGCGATCCGGAACCCGAACAGCGCGAACGCGGCGAACGCGAGCGTGATCGCGGCCAGTCCCAGGAACCCCCATTCCTCGCCGATGTTGCTGGCGATGAAGTCGCTGTACGGGAACGGCAGGAATCCGTACTGCTGGCGGCCCTCGCCGAATCCCACCCCGAACAGGCGTCCCGATCCCACCGCCACCAGCGACTGCTGGAGCTGGTAGCTCACCGTGGTCGGGGCCGACCCGGGATCGAAGAAGCTCGTCAGGCGCAGCAGGGCGTACTGCAGCTTCTCGGCCTCGGTCCACAGGAGCGGCGTGACGATGATGCCCAGCGCCACGAAGTGTCCGATGCGCACGCCGCCGGCGTAGAGGATCACCGCCATCAGCAGCGTATACAACATGGCCACCGAGAGGTCGGGCTCGAGCGCCGCCAGCACGTCGAGCACGCCGATCACGAGGAGGATCGGCAGCACGCCCTTGGTGAGACGCCGCAGCTGCTCGCCCTTCTTCACGGTGAGCATCGCCACCCACACGATCACGCCGAACTTGCCCAGCTCCGACGGCTGCAGCGAGGTCCCGAACAGGAAGCGTTTGGAGCCGTGGACCCGCGGCGCGATGCTCGCCGGCAGGATGAGGCACGCGATCATCGTCGCGATCGTGAGCCACATCAGCGGCCACGCCCATCGTTCCCACTTCTGGGCGTCCATCTTGGCGGCGATCGCGAACGCCACCACGCCCACCGCCGCGCCTTCGAGCTGGCGGATGAGGTAGTAGGCGCTGGAGTGATTCTCGTTCATCGCCACGATCGCGCTGGCGCTGTAGAGCACGGCCAACCCGAACGCCAGCACGGCGGCGGTGATGAACACCAGCGCCTTCGCCTCGGGCTCCATGCGCCAGCGTTCGCGGACATCGCGGCGCGCGCGCTCGACCGGTCGCGACCCGACGCCCGCGTCGCCCATCGCATCGAATCCGGCGTGCTCCGTCACGGCGCCACCGCCAGACGCTTGAACTCGGCGCCGCGCTGCTCGTAGTTCGCGAACATGTCGTAGCTCGAGCACGCGGGCGACAGCAGCACCACGTCGCCCGGGGCGGCGGCGCCGCGGGCCTGGGCCACGACGTCGGCGAACGACGCTCCCGCCGGCACCCGCGTCACCGGCACCAGCGCCTGCAGGTCCTGCACGATCAGCGGCGCCGCCTCGCCGTACGCGATCACGCGCTTCACCGTCCGCCGGAGTTCGTCGGCCAGCGCCGTGTACGGCTCGCCCTTGTGGCGGCCGCCCAGCAGCAGCACGGTGGGGCGCGTCATGCCGCGCAGCGCGACGAGCGTGGACATCACGTTCGTGGACTTGGAGTCGTTGATCCACGCCACGCCGCCCGACGTCCCCGCCGGCTCGATGCGGTGCTCGAGCGGCCGGAACTCCCGCAGGCCGGCGGCCAGCTGCGCCACCGCCTGTCGCGTGCGGTGCGCGGGATCGGCGAGCATCACCGCCAGCGCCGCGCTCAATGCGTTCGCCACGTTGTGGTCGCCCATCAACGGCAGCTCGCGGCGCAGGATCAGCGGCTCGCCCAGCACCACCAGCCGCTCGCCCGCGCGGTCGTAATAGGCATCGGCCCGCTGCGCCACCGAGAAGTCGGCGTGCACGCCCGCCACGTCGCGCACCAGCGCCTGGCAAGCCTCGTCGTCGCGGTTGGTCACCCACGTCGCCGCCGCCGTCGCGTTCCGGAACAGCAGGGCCTTGTCGCCGTAGTACGCGTCCACGCTCGCGTAGCGGTCGAGGTGGTTGGCCGAGAGGTTGGTGAGGATCCCCACCTCGGGCGCGATGCCCGGCGTGTCGTGCAACTGGAACGACGACACCTCGAGCGCCACCCACGGCGCCGGATCGGGCGAGGCCGCGAGTTCGGTGAGCGGCCGGCCGATGTTGCCGGCCGCTTCGGCGCGCAGCCCGAGCGCGCGCAGCAGGTGCGCCGTGAGCGCCGTGGTCGTCGTCTTGCCGTTGGTGCCGGTCACCGCGATGTACCGCAACGCCGGCAGGAACCGCAGCCCGATCTCGATCTCGCTCACCACCGGCACCCCGCGGGCGCGGGCGGCCGCCAGGGGCGGCGCCTCGGGCGGCACGCCCGGGCTCGCCACCACCAGCGATGCGCGCGCCACGCGCTCCAGATCGTGGCGCCCGAGGTCCACCTGGACGCCGTCGGCGCGCAGCGCAGTGGCCGCCGCTTCGAGCGCCGGCGACGAGCCGGCGTCCGACGCGTAGACGCGAGCGCCGGCGCGCGCCAGCAGCACGCCCACCGCGCGGCCGCTGCGCGCCAGTCCCACCACGGCGACCTCGCCGTCGAGCCACCCCAGCGCCATCGCCGGCTCCGAGACGCGGATCATCGCGCGTTCACCGAACCTTGAGCGTGGCCAGCGCGAGAAACGCGCAGAGCAGTCCCAGGATCCAGAACCGCACCACGACCTGCGTCTCCGGCCACCCCTTCATTTCGAAATGGTGATGGATGGGCGCGCGCAGGAAGACGCGGTGCGCCTTGGCGTACTCGATGCCGTACCGCCGCCGGCGGTACTTGAACACGGCGCGCTGCATCATCACCGACAGCGTCTCGCACATGAACACTCCACCCACGAATACGAGCAGGAACTCGGACTTGAGCAGGATCGCCACCGCGCCCAGCCCGCCGCCCAGCGCCAGCGAACCGGTGTCGCCCATGAAGATCTCGGCGGGGTGCGTGTTGAACCAGAGGAAACCCATCAGCGCGCCCACCACGGCCGTGCAGAAGACGGTCAGTTCCCCGGAATCGCGCAGGTAGAACACCCCCAGATAATGGCTCGTGTCCACGCGTCCGATCACGTAGGCGAACACGGCGAAGGTGGCGAACGCGATCGCCCCCAGCCCCGCCGCCAGCCCGTCCAGCCCGTCGGTGAGGTTCACCGCGTTGCTCACCCCGGTGAGCACGAACGTCGTGAACAGCACGTATACCCAGGCGAACGCCGCCGAGATCGGCACCACCAGCAGATACTTGAAGAACGGCAGCGTGGTGGACGCGCCCGGCAGATCGGGCGCCAGCGGATACTGCCACACGTACCATCCGAGCAGCAGCCCGATCGTCACCTGCCCCGCCAGCTTGTAGCGCTCCACGAGCCCTTCGTTCTTCCGGCCGGCGCGCTTCTGCCGCAGCTTGAGCACGTCGTCCACGAGCCCGATCGTTCCCATGCTGGCGGTGACCGCCAGCGCCAGCCAGATGTAGCGGCTGCCCAACCGCGCCCAGAGCATTGTGGACGCGATCGTCGCGAACAGGATGATCAGCCCCCCCATCGTGGGCGTGTCTCCCTTGCCCACGTGCGTGTCGGGCGTCCCGTCTCTCACGCCCTGCGTCACGGCGCCGCCGCGCAGCCGGCGGATGATCACCGGCCCGGCGATGAACGCCAGCACCAGCGCGGTCACCGCCGCGCCGGCCGCCCGGAAGGTGATGTAGGTGAACAGGTTCAGGACCTTGAACTGCCTGACCAGCGGGACCAGAAAATGATAGAGCACGGATGCTTGGGCAAACGGTGAGAGAATGAGGCGGTGAGACCATGAGCAACACGCAGCGCGACAGTGAGTCCGGACGTCCTACCGCCCTACCGCCCTACCGTCCTACCGGCTTTCCGCACCGGCCCACTGCGCCACGACCGGCACCAGTCGCTCCAACCGCACGCCGCGCGAGCCCTTGAGCAGGATCGCCGCGTTGGGTTCGAGTCGAGGCGCGAGCGCCGACCATGCCGACGCCGCGTCCGGCGCAGTGATGACGCGCGAGACCGGCGCTCCGGCACGACCGAATGCGTCCGCGAACTCGCCGATCCCCACCAGGAGTTCCACCGGCGAAGCCAGCGCGGCCCGCGCCACGGCGTCGTGCACCCGCGCCGAATGCCCGCCCATCTCGAGCATCGACCCCAGCACGGCCACCCGCTGGCGCCCCTCCCCCGCCTGCGCCAGCAGTTGCAGCGCGGCGAGCGTGGACTCCGGGTTGGCGTTGTAGGCGTCGTTGATCAGGAGCGCCGCCCCCACCGCGTCCACGGCGCCGCGCATCGCCGGCATCTCGGCCATCGCCATGCCCCGGGCCGCGTCGTCCATCGACACCCCGCACGCATCGGCCACCGCGAGGGCGAGCATCGCGTTGCGCAGGGTGTGCGCCCCACGCGCCGGCGGGCGAACCTCCACCCCGGCCACCCACAGCACGCCCTGCCCGCCGGCCTCCACGAGCCACCGCTCCGGCTTGAACTCGCCGGCGTCCAGTCCCGCCGTCAGCACGCGGCCGGCGCGGCCCGCCGCCGCCGCGGCCACCTCGGGCTGCGAGGCCGGCACCACCGCCAATCGCACGCCGTCGCAGGCCGACAGCTCCTCGCGCATCACGCCGGCCAGATCGCCCAACCCCTCCAGGTGCTCCTCGCCGATCGACGTCACCACCACGATGTCGGGCTCGGCCGCCGCCCGGAGCGCCGCGATCTCGCCCGGCTGGTTGGTCCCCATCTCCACCACCGCGATGTCCGCGTGGTCGGGAATGGCCAGCAGCGTGAGCGGCACGCCCACGAGGTTGTTGAAGTTGGCCGCCGAGGCGTGCACTTCGAGTCGCGCCCCCAGCGCGGCCCGCAGCAGCTCCTTGGTGGTCGTCTTGCCGTTCGATCCGACCACCGCCACCACGGGGCCGTTCCACACGCGTCGCCGGAAGCGCCCCAGAGCGGCCAACGCGCGCCCCGTGTGCGCCACCACGTACACCGGCACCCCGAGGTTCGCCGCGCGCTCGGGACGCGAGACGACGACGCCGCCCGCCCCCGCCGCCACCGCCTGGGCCAGAAAATCGTGCGCGTCGAAGCGTTCGCCCGACAGCGCCACGAACAGATCCCCGCGCTGAACGGTTCGCGTGTCGGTCCACACTCGGCCGAACGCTCCGTTGCCGCGCGGCCCGACGCCCAGCGCCCGGGCCACGCGGTCCCGCGTCCAGAAGACCGGCGCCGACGCCGGCGGCTCCCGCCGCTCCGGAGCGCGCACATCGATACTCATACCGCCCGATCCAGTACGTCGTGCACGATCTGCTTCTCGTCGAATGGAACGTTCGTGGTGCCGATCACCTGATACGTCTCGTGCCCCTTGCCGGCGAGGAGCACCAGATCGTCGGGCGCGGCCAGCTCCAACGCGCGCGCGATCGCGTCCCGGCGGTCGGCCATGCGAAGGTAATCGGTGCGCGCGATGCCGGCCACGACGTCGTCGATGATCTTCTCGGGATCCTCGGTGCGCGGATTGTCGCTGGTGACCACCACCACGTCGGCCTTGTCGGCGGCCACCGCACCCATGAGCGGACGCTTGCCGCGGTCGCGGTCGCCGCCCGCCCCGAACACGCAGATCAGCCGGCCGCGCGTGAACGGGCGGAGAGCATCCAGCGCCCGGGCGAGCGCGTCCGGCGTGTGGGCGTAGTCGCGCAACACCGCCGGCCGTTCCGCGATCCGCTCCAGACGGCCCGGCACCTGCGGCAGCGACGCGAGCCGCTCGGCGATGGCGGCCGGCGCGTGCCCCATCCCCCACGCCGCGGTGGCCGCGCCGAGCGCGTTGGAGATGTTGAAATCCCCGATCAGCGGAAGCAGGAGGCGATGACGTTCTCCGCCCATGACGAGCGTCCACGCGCTACCCGACGGTCCCAGCACCACCTCCTCGGCGCGCACCTCGGCCTCGGGCGATGCGACGCCGAACCGGAGACGCCGCCCCACCGCCGGCAACGCCCGCCACGCCGGATCGTCGGCGTTTACCGCCACCGTGCCGCCGGACACCAACTGCTCCAGCAGACGCGCCTTGGCGCGGAAGTACGCGTCCATCGTCTGATGGTAGTCCAGATGATCGCGCGTGAGATTGGTGAACACCGCCGCGGCGAACGCCACGCCTTCGGCGCGCCGCTGATCCAGCGCGTGCGACGACATCTCCATCGCCACCGTGCGCCCGCCCGCGTCGACGAGCGCGCGGAACACCCGCTGCAGCTCCACCGGCCCCGGCGTCGTCAGCCCCGATCCGCCCGGCAGCACCGCGCCCTCACTGCCCACGAGCACGCCGAGCGTTCCGATCGACGCGCTCCGCGCCGCCGGCTCGTCGAGCAGGTGGCGCAGCATGTTCACCGTGGTCGTCTTGCCGTTGGTGCCCGTCACGCCCAGCACCTGCAGCGACCGCGCCGGCCATCCGTACGCCGCCGCCGCCGCCACGGCGGTGGCTCGCCGTCCTTCGCGCACGACGATCGCCGGCAGCGCGGTGCGCGCCGCGTCTTCGACGATCGCCGCCGCGGCGCCCGCCGCCGCCGCCGCCCCCAGGAAGTCGTGCCCGTCGCGCAGCGACCCGCGCACCGCCACGAACAGTCCGCCGGCGCGCACCATGCGGCTGTCGTCGCCGATGCCGGTGACCGTGGGCGGCAGCGCGCCCCGCGTCTCCAGCAGCAGCCCCGCCGCGCGCAGCGCGCCCACGATCTCACGCGTCTCGATGGCCATCAGAAGTCGTATCGGAGTTGGACCATCGATCCGGCGGCCGCCATCGCGCCCGCCGCCGGCCACGTCTGCATCGGCGCGCCGCGCACCAGCCGCACGCGGAACCCCGCTTGGTGCAGCGAGAGCACGGCGTCGCGCAGCGGAAGGCCGGCCACGTCGGGCACCGGGCGCGGCGGCAACGATACGGCGGCCGGGGCCGGAGGGGCCGGCAGCGCGATGGTGACCGTGGCCGGCAGCGCGGCGAGGTCCGCCGCCGCGGCCGCGCGCGCGGCCACCGACTCGGCCAGCACGGCCGTGTCCGTCGGCGCCGGGCTCGTGCCGCCCGACGCGACCCGCGCCCCCACCCCGGCGCTGTCCGGCGGCCGCTTGATGACGTCCTCCATGAGCGCGCCGCGATCGAGCGCCGCGTCGCGCGCCGCGAGCGCCGCCTGGAGGATCGTCTTGGTGAGCGGCGCCGCGGTACTGGCGCTGTAGTACACCCCCTGCGGGCTGTCCAGCTTCACGACGATCACGAACTGCGGTGCTTCACCCGGAAAGAGCCCCACGAAGTTCGGCGTGTACGCCAGCGGCACATAGCGGCCGTTCACGGTGCGGCGCGGCGTGCCCGTCTTGCCGCCCAGCAGATAGGTGGCCAGATCGGCCTGCACCGCCGTGCCGTCCTGCACCACGCCGAGGAGCATCTGGCGCACCTGGGCGGCCACGGCGGGTTGCATGACGCGGCGCACCACGGTGCGCGTGTGGCGGTACAGCACCCGTCCGCCGGGGCTGCGGATCTCCTTCACGAGCGCCGGCTGCAGCAGCTCGCCGCCGTTGGCGATGGCGGCGTACGCCACCGCGAGTTGCATCGGGGTCACGGCGATCTCGTAGCCCATGGCCATCGAATTGGCCGACTGCGCCGACCAATCTCCGGGCGGGCGCAGCGTGCCGTTGGACTCCGAGGGATACGCCACCTCGGTCGGCGTGCCGAACCCGAAGTCGCGCAACGCCTGGTATTCCTGCCCAGGCGTGAGCCGCTCGGCGAACTGGATGATGCCCACGTTGCTGGATCGCCGGATGACATCGGCCAGCGACAGCTCGGCGGGCTCCGGCGCGCCCTCCTGGTCGTCGTGCACCGTGCGGCCGTTGATCGTGAGTTGGCCGCCGAAGGTCTGGATCATGTCGGTGGGCTTCACGAGCCCGCGGGCCAGGAGCGCCGAGGCGATGATCGGCTTCATCGTCGACCCGGGCTCGAACGGTTCGGTGAGCGCGGTGGCCGACGTGGACCGGGGATCGAGCCGGCGACTGGCCATGGCCAGCACGTCGCCCGTGGCCGGATCGAGGATCACGATGTCGCCGCCCTGCGCGCCCATCTTCGCCACCGCGTCGTCCAGCGCGCGCTCGGCGATCTGCTGCAGATCCGAGTTGAGCGTGAGCACCACCGTGTTCCCCTCGCGGGGGGCCACGCCGGGCTGCGTGGGCGACGCGTAGCTGCGCCCCGAGCCGTCGCGCACCATCGCCGCGGCGCCGTCCCGGCCGCGCAGCAGGCTGTCCAGCGCCAGCTCGATGCCGTCGAGCGGCTTGCCGTCGGCGTCCACGCGGCCCACGATGCGACGCGTGGCGTCGGAGCCGGGATACACGCGGTCGGCCACCGGATCGGTGTACACGCCGCGCATCGCCGTGAGCAGGGCCACGTCCATCGCCCGGAAGTGCCCCGGAATCACCACCCACTTGCGCGTCGTGTCGGTGGCGCGCGCGATCCAGCGGCCGTCGACGCCGGCGCGCACGAGCGCGTTGGCCATGGCGCGGCGCTGCAGCACCTCGCGCGGCGCGATCGACAGCGTCACCATGTCGCGGCTCTCGGCCAGCGTGTGGCCGGCCGCGTCCAGGATCTCGCCCCGCAGCGCCGGCACGTCGCGCTGCGTGAAGTGCTGGCTGCGCGCCTGGTCGGCCCATGCCTTGCCCTGCACCAACTGCACCCGCGCCGCCTGGCCGATCACCATCACGGCGAAGAGGGCGAGCGAGAGGTGGATGATGCCGATGCGGCTACTCTTGATCATGCGGGCGCGGCCGCGGGATGTCGATGACCGTACTGTCGGCGGGAATGTGCATGTTCATGCGCTGGAGAATGGGCGCCAGCCGCGCGAGGCTCGAGGAATCGCGGATCTCGCCGCGCAGGCGAATCCGCTCGGCCCGGAGCGCATCGCGCTGGCGCTCGAGGGTGCGGAGCGTTCGCTGCTGGCCAATCCCGTAGCTCCTCCGTGCAATGACGCCCATGGCCACCAAAACGAAACCCACCAGCACGGCGGCGACGATCGCCCGGGCGCCCCACGGGCGGTTCACGCGGCGCGCCATGCCCGGAGCCGCGCGCTGCGCGAGCGAGGGTTGACGTCGAGCTCGGCCGGCGTGGCCTGCACGGCGCGCTTCGTGACCAGCGTTCCCAGCGCCCGGCCTCCACACGTGCACACCGGCTGGCGCGGCGGGCAGGTGCAGGCCGTGCTCCAGTCGCGGAAGGCGTGCTTCACGATCCGGTCCTCGCCGGAGTGGTACGAGATCACGGCGAACACCCCGCCCGGCGCCAGCCGATCGCGCAGCGCCGGCAGCGCCCGCTCCAGCCCCGCCAGTTCCTCGTTGATCGCGATGCGCACCGCCTGGAACAGTCGCGCGAACTCCGCGGGCCCGCTCCGCGGGCCGAGGGTGGCGCGGATCGCGCCCACGAAGTCGTCGCTCGTGGCGAACGGCCGGTTCCCGCGCCGCCGCACCACCTCGCGCGCCAGACGAATGGCGCGTCGCTCGTCGCCGTACTCCCTGAACACCCACGCCAACTCGCCCTCGTCGGCCGTGTTGAGAAAGGCCGCGGCGTCGAGCCGCGCGTCCGGCCCCATGCGCATGTCGAGCGGCGCGCCCTCGCGAAAGCTGAACCCGCGCGCCGTGGCGTCCACCTGATGCGACGAGATGCCGAGGTCGAGCAGGATGCCGTCAAAGCGCTCGCCGCCGATCGCGGTGTCGTCGAGCTCGGCGTAGTTGCCGAGCACGAGCCGCAGCCGCCCCGTGGCGAGGAACCGGACCAGCCGCGCGCCCGCCGCGGCGATCGCGTCGGGATCGCGGTCCACCGCGGTGACGTGCGCGCCCGCGTCGAGCAGGGCCTCGGTGTGTCCCCCGCCGCCCAGCGTCCCGTCGAGCACGCGCCCGGCGCCCGCCAGCAGCGCCACCACCTCGCGCGCGAGCACGGGCGCATGGAACGCGCTCGCCCACGCCAGCGGCGCGTCGTCGGTCGCGGCGGTCATGTCAGCGATGGCACGGCGTTCGGCATCGGACGGCACGGGGAGAAAGCAACACACAGCGGGCGCCCCCCACAAGCGACGAAGCCCGCCGGCGGCTGCCGGCGGGCTTCGCATCGCGCGGGGACCGCAGGCTCGGTCATTTTCCCTTGCAATAGAACTTCACCATCTTGCCCGTCGCGTCGAGCAACTGCGGCAGATACTGCAGGATGCTGGCCGCCGACTGCGGCGACACCGACCCGCCCTCGGGCAGATCGAGCTGCACGGTCGTGAACAGGTCGTTGGCCTGCTTGGAGAGATCGCAGCTCTTCTGGGCGGTCGCCCGCCGGTAGGTATCGGTCCCGATCTGGAACGCCGAGACCGCGGCGAAAAACTTGGTGTACTTGGACGGCGCCAGGCTGTCGGCGTGCATCGCGTACTTGTATGCCTTGGTGTAGTTGGCGATGGCGTTCGTCGAGTCGGCCTGCGCGGCCGTGAACGCATCCTGCGCCGGCTTGAGCAGCATCGGCCCCCAGACGTCCTTGTTGCCGCCGGCCGCGAGCGCCGCGTCGGCGATCGCCACCACGCTGTCGGTCTGCCCCAGATCCGAGTACGTCTGCGCCAGGTAGAGCTGGGCGTTGGAATTCTTGGGATCGAGCGCCAGCGCCTGGCGGAACGAGGCCGCGGCGGCCGGGAGCTGCTTGACGTTGCGGAGCGCCACGCCGCCCAGGTACGGGAACTGCGGATCCTTGGGGAACTTCTTCTGTCCGTCGGCCGCGTACTCCGCCACCTTGGCCCAGTTGGTGTCGGTCGTGGCCATCGCGATCTGGCGATGGTAGTACGCGCTGTCGGCCAGGGCCGTATCGGCGCGCACCATCTGCTCGCCGGTGATGAGCGCGCCCGGGAAGTCCTTGAGCAAGGCCTGGAGCTTCCACTTCTGGGCGAGCATGTTCGGGTCGCCCGGATTCTGCTTGAGCATGTCGTCCAGGATCGGCAGCGCCTTGGCCGGATCGGGCGACGCCGCCAGCGCATCGACGATCCGGGTGGCGAGCGACTGATCCTGCGGCTGCAGCTTGTACAGCTTGAGCAGCGTCTGGATCACGCCGTCCTGGTCGTTCTTGCGATCGTAGGCGCCGAGCGCGATGCGCAAGGCGAAGACGTTCTGCGGATCGATGTTCATGATCGCGCCGGTCACGGCGAGGACCGAATCGGGCGGATAGTGCAGACTGGAGTCGGCGTACGCCGAGGCCAGGCACAGCCGCGCGAGCGTGGCCTGCGGGTAGGCGCGAATCGCGTCGAGCGCGCGCTTGGCGGCGTCGGCCGGCTTGCCGTCGCGGAGTGAATTGCGGCAGTCCTTGTTGCCGTCGAGCTGCTTGCGAGCCGCCGTGTGCTCACGCTCGACCTGCGCCGCCGCCGCGCCCACATCCTTGGCGTCCACGACCGGGAGCGGCTGCGCCTGGGTGACGTCGTTGGCCAGCAGCATGCGCACCTCTTCGTGCACGCCAGACGACGTCTGGGACACGCTGCAATCGAGGATCTCGTCGGCGTGCACCATCTTGCCGAGCGCGCCGAGGTCGGACGTGCTGAGCGCGGAATCGGCCGAGTAGCCCGACGCGGTGAGCGCCTCGTTCACGGTCTTGTTCGGCACGACGTACAGGTCGCGCACATTGTTCTCATTCTGGATGCGGTCGCGCAACGCGGCGGCGGCGTCGATGCCGAGTTGGCGATTGGTGCTCTGGCAGGTTCCGATGAGGAGATGCGGCGTGTCCGGCCCGGGGCCGAGATTGCGGGTATACTGGGCGACGGCGCGCGCGGGCGCACCGGCCACCACCGCGACGCTGACGACGACCACCACTGCGTGGCGCTGCAATGCCTTCACTTTCCGCTCCTCCGAACTGTTTGAGTCATACCAACCGCGACGGACCGTAGTTCCCCAGCCCCGAGTGGGCGAAGAGGGACTCGAACCCCCGACATCCTGCGTGTAAGGCAGGCGCTCTAACCAGCTGAGCTATTCGCCCCGAGAGAACGCCGACGCCCCGAGATTTACTTGAGTATGGCCAGCGGAACGAGCACACAGTAGCCGACGACGAGGAGGATCGGTGCGATGGTGTCGCCGCCGCGCGCGAGATCCGCGTAGCCGGCGGCGATGGTCACGAGCGCGATTCCCCACCAGAGGAGACTGCGAGAACGGGTCGAAGCGTCGGTTTCTGCCATAAACGAGAAGACTAGAGACCGCCAAATCGAGTGTCAAGGCAACCCCAACCGCGGCGTGCGTTTACGAACGGTCGTCCGGCTCCTCGTCGGGGGGCGTCGGCGGGAGGCCGAGCAGTTCCGCCAGCACGCCCTCCCGCGCCGCCCGATCGGTGGCGACGTCGGCCGCCACCATCGCCGCCAGCCGGGCGCGATCGCGCCGCCGCCGGGCGATCCAGAGCGGCAGCACGAACACCAGCACCACCAGCCCGAGCACCGTCAGGTCCTCCATCAACGCCAACGCGCCGTACCGGCGCCGCGTGCGGGCCCGCCACTCGGCCTCGAATCCGTCGAGCGTCGTCCCGTCGGCCCGCCGCAGCGCCTTGTCCAGCGAGCCCGTCGCGCGCCACGCCGCGAGGACGTGGGCCAGCCCGTGGCGCGGATCGATGGCCGCCATGTCGGCCACGGCGCTGGCCGAGAGCGCGTAGGCGGCCTGCGCCGTGGTCGCACCGCCGGAGAAGTCGCGTTCGAGCGCGTCGAACGTCGGCACCCCTTCGAGCGCCAGCGCCAGGTTCGCCGCGATCGCGTCGTCCCGGTTCTCCTCGTGGGCCGCGTAGCTCGCGTAGCCCTCGTCGAACCAGCGCGGGACGATGTCGCCCAGATATTCGTGCAGCGCGAGGTGCGCCAGTTCGTGGCGCACCACCTCCAGCGGATTGCCGGCCCCGGACCCGGCGCGGCTGCCCTGCAGCACGATCCGCCGCTGATCGGGAAACGCCAGGGCCGCGCCCCACTCCGGCGCCAGCGGCCCCACCCAGTCCCGGAATCGCGTGAAGTCGGGGGCGATCGCGATCAGCACATGCTCGCGGGGGCGCGGCAGCCCGGGAAAGGTGTCGTGCGCCTGCGAGGCCGCGAGGATCGCGTGGGCGAGCGTGGCGTCGCTCGGATACGCCACGACGGTGAACCGGCCGGCGTCGAGGCGCAGCGGCGCGCCCGCCTGCGCACCCGCCGGCCAGGGCCAGAGCAGCGCGAACGCGGCCGCGCGCAGGGCCCGCCACGCGCCGCGAACTGCTACGGCTCGCCCCCCTCCTCGACCGTCTTCAACACGTCCGCGCAGCGCTTGCCCCATGGATTGAACTTGTTCTGCGCGAACCCGCCGCGCCACGCCTCCATCGCCTCGTCCCGCTGCCCGTTGAACCAGTACGCCCGCCCCAGCTCGTAGTGCGCCTCGATCAGATTGGGCCCCAGCGCGATCGTCTTCTGGAAGAACGTCTGCGCGTCCTCGAACATGTCCCGCTCCAGATACACGAGCCCGAGATAGAAGTGCGCGTACAGCGTGGCCTTCTTGTCGTTGTCCAGCCGGATCGCCTTGGACAGGTGCTCGATCGCCTCGCCGAAGATCCCCTTCTTCAGGCAGATGTAGCCCACGTTGATGCGCGCCAGCGCATTCGTCGGCTCGCGCATCAACACCTTCTGGAACATCATCAGCGCGTCGTCGTACTTCTCCTGCAGCATCTGCGCCCAGCCGAGCAACGCCTCCGACTGCGGGTCGTTGGGCGACAGCTCGATCGCCTTGTGCAGCGCCGCCTCGGCGCCGTCGTAATCGCCCAGCGACAACCGGCTCCACCCCTTCTCGATGAACGTCGACGCCCCGATGTGATCGGCGTGCACCACCGGCCGCGCGGCGCTGAACTCGGGGGCCAGCGACTGACTGGCCACCAGGCTCTTCCACTTGTCCACCAGCGTCCTGATCTCGTCCTTGAGCTGCGCCAGCTCGGCCACCTCCTGTTCCACCGTCTTGAACAGGGCCACGATCTCGGTCTTGAGCGCGTCCCGTTCGGTGGCCGCCGAGGGCGCGTCGAGCCGCGCCTCGAGCGCCGCGTACCGGGCCCGGTGGTCGTCCAGAGTCCGATCAGCCATTCGGCAGCGCCTCCTCGGCCACCCGCTCCAGCGCCAGCCGTTCGTCGGACGAGAGCAATCGATCCACGTCGAGATACACCAGCAACCGGTCGCCCAGCCGGACGATGCCGCGCAGATACTCGCCGGCGAGTCCGCGGAACAGCGTCGGCGGCGGCGACAGCTGCGCGTCGGTGAAGCTCGTGACCTCGAGCACGGCGTCGACCACCATCCCCACCCACTCGGCGCCCGACTTGAGCACCAGAATGCGCGTCTCGGACGTCGGGTCGGCCCACGGGAGCTGGAACCGGCGCCGCAGACTCACCACCGGCAGCACCCGGTCCTGATATTCGAGCACGCCCACGATCCACTCGGGCACGTTGGGCACCGCGGTCGGCGGCTGATAGCGCAGCACGCGCTCCACGGAAAAGATGTCGGCCGCGAAGTAGTCGTTCCCCAATCGGAACGACACGATCTTGGCGTCGCGAGGTTTGATCATGCGATCTCCAGAACTGGTTCTCTTCGGAACGCGGCCACGAGGGCGTCGGCGTCGAGCACGCCGATGAGATCGGCCCCGCGCCGGGCAATGCCCACCATCACGCCGTCGCCCAACTCCACGGGCGAGCGGCGCACCGCCTCGCGGCCCAGCGTGAGCACGTCGTCCACGTCGTCCACGGCGAGGGCCGAGCGCCCCTCCGGCGTGGCAAGGATCAGCGCCGCGCGCGGCGCCGCGTCGAGCACCGCGCCGAGCGGACGCGACGGCCCGTACAGCGGCACCAGGCCGGAGCGGTAGGCGATCACCCCGAGCATCGTCTCGCTCATCTCGGGCAGCCGCTGCACGCTCTCCACGTCGATCGCCTCCTCCACCCGGTCGAGGAGGAGGGCGAACAGTTCGCGTCCCACGCGGAACACCAGAAAGTCCCGCGCCTCCTCGACGGCCGGATCCGCGCCCGGCGTCGGGTCGGCCGCGGCGAGTTCCGGCTCGGGGTCGGGGCGCGCGTCCGCCGCTTCCACTAGCGGAGCCGGCGCCTCCACGGGGACGTCGGCCGAGACGGCGGGCGCCTCGGCGTACACGGGCTCCACGGGCTCCACGGGCTCCACGGGCACCGAAGGCGCCTCGTCGCTCGGCGCATCGGGCCCACGGGCGAGCCAGTCGCGATAACTGATCCTCGGTTGCTTCTTCATTGTCGGTCGTCCGCCACGTCGTGTATCAGCGCCGCGTCCACCCGCGGCAGTCCGCGCATCGCCCCCACGAACAGGGCCTGCATGGCCAGGTTGTTCACCAGGCGCGGCACGCCGCCGCTCCGTACCGCCAGCGCCGCCATGGCGTCGGGGGTGAACACCTCATGGGCCGCGCCGGCCACGCGCAGCCGGTGCCGCACGTACTCGCGCACGTCGTCGTCGTCGAGCGGGTCGAGGTGGAAGCGGAGGCTCACGCGCTGGTCGATCTGCGGACGCTTCACGATCCGTTCCCGCAACTCGGGCTGTCCCAACAGGACCACGTGCAGGTGCTTCTCTGTGCGGTCCTCGAAGTTGGTGAGCAGCCGCAGTTCCTCGAGCAGGGTCGGGCTGGCGAGCTGGGCTTCGTCCACGATGATCACGGGCCGCCGCCCGCCGGCGTGCAGCTCGCCGAACCGCCGCCGCAGCGCCTCCACCAGGGCCGGCTTGCTGCGCGGCGCCCGCGCGAGGCCGGCCGACGCGGCGAGGAGTTGCAGCAGCTGGGCGCCGGTGAGCCGCGGATACGGCAGGATCCACGGGTCGAACGCCGTGCCGGCCAGCCGCTCGCGCAGCGCCTCGACGAGCATCGTCTTGCCGCACCCGATCTCCCCCGTCACCAGCGACAGGCCGCCGCGCAGATCGGTCACGTCGTAGAGCAGGCGCGCGAAGCCCTCGTCGAACACCGGCGAGTGATATACGAACGCCGGGTCGGGCGTGTTCGCGAACGGCTTGCGGAGCAGGCCCCAATGCTCGTCGATCATATTGCTTCGCTCATGGCGTCGAGCTGCTCCACGATCGCCGCCGCCACGCCGCCCAGCGGCGCCACGCGGTCGGCGCCGGCCTGCTGCAGCGCCGCCTGCGGCATGCCGTAGATCGTCGACGTCGCGCGGTCCTGCACCACGGCGCGGCCCCCGGCGTCGCGGATGGCGCGCAACCCGTCGGCGCCGTCGCGCCCCATGCCGGTGAGCACCACGCCCACCGCCCGCGGCCCGAACAGCTCGGCCACCGAGTGGAACAGCGGGTCGGCCGACGGCCGCACCCCCCACACCGGCGCCGAATCGAGCAACGCGATCGTCGGCTCGGCGCCGTCCACCACCCGCATGTGGTGCCCGCCCGGCGCCACGTACACGTGGCCGCTCTCCACCACCTGCCCCTGCTCCGCCTCGTGCACCGGCAGCGGCCCCATCGCGTCGAGGCGCTTGGCCAGGCTCCTGGTGAAGCCGGCGGGCATGTGCTGCACGATGAACACCGCCGCATCGAGCGTTCGCGGCAGGCTCGGCATCACCTCGCCCAGCGCGCGCGGTCCGCCCGTGGAGCTGGCGATGGCCACGGCGCGCGCCGGACTGTGCGGCAGGCGACCCGAGGCGCGCCGGGGCGGTTCGCGATGCGGGGCCAGCATCCCGAGCCCTCCCAGATTCGCCTCGCGGGCGGTGCGCAGCGCGCCCACCAACCGTTCGGCCACCACCGCCAGATCGAGGCTGATCGGCCCCGACGGCTTGTGCACGAAGTCCACCGCGCCCAGTTCGAGCGCGCGCAGCGTGGCGTCCTGCCCGTCCACGGTCTCGGCCGCGCTCAGCATGACCACCGGACGCGGGCACTCGCTCATGATGTAGCCCAGCACCTGGACGCCGTCCATCTCCGGCATCTCGATGTCCAGCGTCACGAGGTCGGGATTGAGCGCGTGCACGCGCTCGATGGCCTCGTGCCCGTTGCGCGCCGTGCCGATCACCGTGAACTCGCCCGACGCCGTGATCAGCTCCGACACCATGCGGCGCATGAAGGCGCTGTCGTCCACCACGAGCACCGACGGCTTAGAGGTCACGATTGCCCCGCGACAGCGACCGCACCTCGACGCGGCCGTCCCCCAGGTGCAGGTACACGCTGCGGCCGTACTCGTCGCCCACGTCCTCGGCCACCAGGCGAAGGCCGGCCGCGGCCAGGGCGCGCCGCGTCGCCTCGACGTTGCGGGTCCCGATCGTCACCGTGCCGCGCGGCACGAGGCTGGCGAACATGCTCGCGCCGCCGGCGATCCTGGCCACCACGCGACCGGCGTCGGCGCCGAGGGCCACCATGCGCTCGAGCAGCGCCGGCACCGCGGTCTCGGGAAACCGGGCCGGATTGTGCTGTTCGCGCGACATCGCCGGCTCGGGGAGGAGGATGTGCGCCATCCCGCCCACGCGCGCCTCGGCGTCGTAGAGCGCGATCGCCACGCATGATCCCAGACCGATCGTGGACAGCGTGCCGTTGCCGACGCCGGTGGCCAGGTCGGCCACGCCCACCCGGTGATCGCTCATGCAGGCCGCCGGAAGATGCGTTCGCGGCCGTTCACAGGCGCGAACAGCTGCCGAGCCGGCCCGAACAGCGTTTCCACCTTGCCGAGCACGAGGAATCCGCCCGGCGCCAGCGCCGCGTGAAAGGCTTCGAACAGCCGCTCCTGCGACGGCCGGTCGAAGTAGATGATCGCGTTGCGGCACACGATGAGGTCGTTCACGGGGCGCGGCGGCGCCTCGCGCAGCATGTCGTGCGCCTTGAACCGCACCAGGCGGCGGATCTCCGGCACCGCCGTGAACGGTGCGGTGGCCGTGAAGTACCGGGCCCGCAACACGGGCAGCGTGTCGCTGAAGTCGCGCTCCTCGAATTCGGCGCGCTCCGCCGCCTCGAGGCTCCGCCGGTCGACGTCGGTGCCGAGGATGTCCACGCGCGATAGCTGGGCGAGCGCGCCCCGCGCCTCGGCGTGGCGGTGGAACAGCGCCGCCAGCGAATACGGCTCCTCCCCCGACGCGCAGCCGGCGCTCCACACGCGGATGCGCGGCTGCGGCCCGTCCCAGAGCACGGGGATCACCTCGCGGGCGATCGCCTCGTACACCTCGGGGTTCCGGAACAGCTTGGTGACGTTGATCGTCAGCGCGTCGAGCAGCAGCTCGTACTCGCCGGCGTCGGCGTCGAGCACCCGCGCGTAGCCCGGATAGTCGTGCACGCCGCGGGCCCGCATCCGCACGGCCACGCGCCGGCGGAGGCAGGTGGTCTTGTAGCTCGCGCACCGGAACCCGCGCTCGCGCGAGATCTTGTCGAGCAGCGCGGTGAAGCCGTCGTCCTGGGGTTCGAGTGCCGTCATCACAGCGTCTGCCGGACGGCGTCGAGGTTGGTGCGCACGATGGCGTTGGACGGATCGATGGCCAGGGCGCGTTCCCAGAACTTGACGGCCTCGTCGCGGTGGTGCTGCCGGAACTGGATGTTGCCGAGCTTGAGGTACACGTCGCCGCCCAATTCGGGATCCACCTTCACCGCGCGCTGGTACGCCTCGAGCGCGTCGTCGAACCGGCCGGCGCGGTAGGCCATGTCGCCGAGGTTCTTGTGGATCTGGGGCACGGCGGGGTCCTCGGTGAGGGCCCGGTCGAGCGCCGCCAGCGCCGGCGCGGCGGCGTTCCGGCGCTCCAGCACCACGGCCAGGTTGTTGTGCAGCACGGCGCTGTGGGGATGCGCCCCCACGCCCTCCTCGAGCGTTGCCTGCGCGCGCGGCAGATCGCCGAGCAGCGCCGCGGTGAGCGCCGCGTAGTGGTACCAGGCCGGCGACGGCGGGCGCGCCGCCCACAGCGGGCGGGCCGCCGTGAGCGCTTCGTCGGCGGCGGCGAGATCGCCGACCCGCAGCGCCACGACGCCGATCGACGTCTGGATCTGCGCATTCTTGCCGCCGCTCCGCTTGCCCGCCTCGTGCAGGGCGCGTTGCGCTTCTCCGAACCGACCCAGCCGCTCCAGCGCGTAGGCCATGTTGTGGTACACCGCCGCCGCCACGCCCGGCCGCGCCGTGGCCTCCTCGTACACGGCCAGCGCGTCGGCCCACCGTTCCTGGCGCAGCAGCACGAGCCCGATGTAGAAGCGCGCCGCCGCGTCGTTGGCCCGCAGATCCATCACGCGCCGGAATTCGCGCACCGATTCGTCGAACATCCCCGTCTTGTAGAACGCCACGCCCAGGTTGTAGTGCTCCTGCACGCGCGCCTCCGACACCTGCGGCTCGCCGGCCTTCGACGTGCCGATGCGGTGCAGGAATCCCGTGGTCGCCAGGCCGTACAGCAGCTTGCCCACATCGAACTCGCCCATCCCCGACGCGTCGATGATCTGCTGCACGTCGCGCTGCCCGTCCACCAACTCGAGCAGCGCCCGCTGCTCCGCCGTCAGCTCCACCTCGGCCTTCTGCAGCTTGGGCCGGTCCACCTCGAACACGATGTCGAACGTCGGGATCTTCTTCTCCACCAACGTCCACTCGTCCACCCGGCGCGCGCCTTCGAGCAGCAGCGACTCGGGGTTGATCGAGACCAGGAACTCCTGCTCCTCGGGCTGGACGTCGGCTTCGAAGTTGAACGTCCCCTGATTCCACGTGAACAGGAAGTACACCGCTTCCTCGATCTGCTCGCGGATATGCTGACGCAGTGCCTCGCGCGACAGATACCCCATGTCCATGAGCAGCTCGCCGATGCGCCGGTCGCGCTGCCGCTCCTGGGCATCGATCGCCGCCTGCAGCTGCTCGGCGGTGACGATGCCGTTCTTCACCAGCAGATCGCCCAGCCGGTCGCGGCGATTCACGATCGACGCGTACGAGATCCGTCCCTTGTCGAAGTAGATGTACCCGAAGTTCGACCGGTGGTTGACGCTCAGACACCCGGTCTTCTTGCCCATCGCGAGGAGCTGGAGCACGTCGGGAAGGCTCGCTTCCTTGAGGCTGCCTTTGATCGCCATGTCAGCGCAGCTCCTCGATCACCCGCGACGCCACGTCTCCCCACTCCCACACGATCTTCTCGTCGTCCAGGAAGAACACGTCGGCCGCCGACCGCACCGCCGGCGCCGCGCGCATCGGCGTGGGCATGGGCGCCGGCGCCGGCTCCGGGCCGTCCAACTCCCGCCGGGCCATGTCCACGGTCAGCGCCGCGCCCACCGCATCGGCCGCGGCCGTGAGCCGGTGCACGGTATCGAGAATCTCGGACACGCTGGTCGATCCCCGCCCCGCGAGATAGCTCGCCAGCGGCGCGATCTGGCCGGCCGGGACGCCGTCCAGGAACCGCCGGTACAGCTGCTCCCGCAGCGCCGGATCGGGCGGCCCCATCTCCACCACCAATCCGCCCTCGAACCGCGACCGCAGCCGCTCCTCGAGTCCGGTCAGCTCCCGCGGCGCCCGTTCGCTGGCGAATACCAGCTGCTTGCCGGCGCTCGCGAGATCGTTGAACAGGTGGAACAGCTCGTCCTGCGTGCGCTCCTTGCCCGCCACCACCTGCATGTCGTCCATCAGCAGCGCGTCGGCCCGGCGACAGCGCGCGCGCCACTGCTCCACGGTGCCGTCGCGCAGCGCGGCGATGAGCTCGTCGGTGAACTGCTGGCCCGTCACCAGCGCCACCACCGCCGCCCCCCCGCTGGCGTTGGACAGCTCGTTACCCAGCGCGTTGAGCAGGTGCGTCTTGCCCACGCCGCTCGGGCCCACGATCACCAACGGGTTGTAGCGGCGTCCCGGTTCGGCCGCCACGGCGTCGGCGGCGCGGACGGCCAGCAGATTGGACTTCCCGACTTCGAAACCCGTGCGCGAGAACTCCACCGACGGAGCGGACAGCTGTCCCGATCCGCTGTTCGCGCGGTGCGCCAGCGCCTCGGCTTCCCGCAACCGCTCGGGATCGTGGAACGCGTCGTGGCCGGCGAGCGCCGGGTCGGCGACGATCGCCTCCGCCTCCAGCTCCTTGAGGCGCCGCACCGTGGCCGCGAACCCGCGCAGCACGGCTTCGTAGTTCGCCGGCGCCGAAGCCTCCTCCATCAGCCGCTCGAGCGCCGTGGTGCGGTAGCCCGCGGCGTTCCACTGCGACGTCGCCTCGGCCACCCGCATCTTCCAGCCCTCCACGTGCTCGGCCACCGCGCTCGCGATGTCGGTGAGGAAGCTCTGGAAGTCGAGCGTCGCGGTGGCCGGCGACGGCGCCGAGTCGCCAGCGGCGGCGTGCGCGTCCGGCACGTCGTCGAGCAACGCCAGCACGTCGCCCGCCTGCACCGGTTCGCCCCCCAGCGCCTGGAACGCCACCACGCGGTGCAGCAGCCCCTGCAGCTCACGCACGTTGCGCGCCTCCACGCGCCCGATCTCCTCAATCACGCCGGGCCCGAGCGTCACGCCGCGCTCCTCGCACTTGGCGTGCAGGATCGCCACCCGCGTCTCGTAGTCCGGCGCGCCGATGTCCACCACCAGCCCGCCG
>Ga0307373_10000491_pt1 | contig 74900 bp, 62 predicted proteins | sample OX2MG_FD_202534 | JGI IMG/M metagenome (GOLD analysis project Ga0307373, IMG submission 202534) | Soil microbial communities from Risofladan, Vaasa, Finland - OX-2 | ecosystem: Environmental > Terrestrial > Soil > Coastal area > Acid sulfate soil | place: Finland: Risofladan, Vaasa | collected... | reverse complement strand
GTAAAAATGGTAGTGAGAATGGTAGCTTTGTCTAACATGGGTAGTGCGCTCCTTGTTTGCTTGTTTTTGTACAAACAGAAGCGTACTACACTTCTCACTCCTTGTCATCAACTAGCACAAAGCGTAAGTGTATCCACAGTGCCGATTAATCGGCCCGCGTTCCAATCAACGTTTTCAGTAAAGTGTACCTACGATGCTGAAAGTATATATTAACCATATAGGCCGATAAATCGGCGGTGGGCGCGATAAATCGGCCCCTACAGAAAAATAACGATAGAATGACAATAAAATCGCCGGGATAATTACGATCTGTGCCCTCGCGGCGTACCGGGTGCTTTCCCATCCAGGCCAGGAATGGCATTTCCTGGGTACTGCATGGAGGGATTGCGTGCAGGTACGCGGTCAAGCTGATTGCGTCGAGTGAGTTCTCGTGCACAGGCTCGTAAGGTCTGTTCCATTTCCGCCGCCGAGTGGAAGCGTTCGTTTGGCTCTTTCTCCAGTGTGCGCATAACAATGCGTTCGACGGAAGGCGGCACGGCTGGATTGAACTGGTGCAACGGTGGTGGTTTTGTCGAAGCATGCTGCATAGCGATAGAGACGGCGGTCGGCCCGACAAAAGGAGGGCGGCCCGCCAGCATCTCAAACATGACAACGCCAAGCGAATAGAGATCGGATGAAGCGGTCAGCGTTTCGCCGCGTGCCTGTTCCGGTGAAAGATAATCAGCGGTGCCAAGTACGATACCACTGTTGGTGAGACCCGCGTCTTCCGCTACGCGCACAATGCCGAAATCGGTCAGTTTGACCAGTGCGTTGTTGCGGGTGATGCCGCCGCCCGGGTTACCTGTTGCCATCAACATAATGTTCTGTGGTTTGATGTCGCGGTGAATAAAGCCGCGAGCATGGGCCACCTGCAAGACAGAGCAGACCTGTGCGGCGATTTCTATCGTCTCACGGGGCTGCAATTGCCCATTTTGCACAATCACCTGCTTCAACGTGGGGCCGTCAATGAATTCCATTACCAGAAAGTACTGGCCCATCTCTTCCACGAAGTCGTAAATAGTGACGGCATTCGGATGACCAAGCTTGGCTGCTGCGCGTGCTTCACGTCGGAAGCGTTCGACTGCCCGCGAGTCATTTTTGTCCAGAGACCGCAATACCTTAATCGCCACTGTGCGTTCAATATGACGATCCCAGGTCTTGAAAACGCTCGCCATACCGCCTGTCGCGATATGCTCCCGTATCTCGTACCGTCCAGCAATCAGTATGCCATCAAATTGATTCAACGTCTTACCTTACCCTCAAGCAACCTGGGACAACATGCCAAAAAATTTAGTGTCAAAAGACAGTATATCATCAATGGGCTAAGCAGTCCAGAACGGACGTGAATCTGCATCCACTCCACCCTGCGTCAACTGTACAGGACTACCACTCATTTTATCTGCACCGGTCTTAGGATCAACGCTCACATTCGCCAACCAGATATCGAATTCACTGTTGTTGTAGGATAAGTAGGCAATCTGTTTGCCATCTGGCGACCAGACAGGCTGGCTGATAAACTGCCCTGAGACAATGAGCGAAGATTTCGCGAATGGTGCCAGCGCTGCTTTCGCTACGGCAGGATCGTTCGGATTGGCGGTGACATCGGTCGTTGGCAACGGCATGACGTAGAGGCCCGAATGTGTTGGGTCAATACGGCGAATGTACGCGATGGAATTGCCATCGGGCGAGAAGTATGGCTGCATACTTTCCACACTTGGGGGTGTAAGAGCTACGGCCGGGTCATACCCCGATCCTTCTATGCCAGGACTATATTTACCGGGGTTAGCGGCAATCGCATTAGGGTTTTCCAGGTAAAGCTGTATGTGCTGGGTCGTGCCGGTCTTATCATACGTGTAGTGTGTAAAGATAATCTGATTGGGATTTTTTGGACGGTACATGGGGTCGCGGTCCCCACCATCACCGTAGTCGGCGTATGCCACAATTTGTGAAGCCGCTTTAGCTTGCGCTCCATTATACGGTGGTTGATTAAGATTAACGGCGATTGAGAAAACTTGTAAATCAACGAAAGGCGCGGCTGCAAAATCGCCACCTAAATTAGCCCAATCGAAATTTTTTTGGAAGTCGCTCAAGAACAGCACATGTGAACTGTCCGGCGACCACGATGGTTGCCCAATCCAGTAGAAATCATTCTGAATAAAGCCACCACTGTTGGCGTAGAAATGTCCATTGCCAACTATGATAGTATGCCAGGGGCCGCCATTAGTTGACATAATAATCAAGTCGGCATAATCTGTGAAGCGCTCGATAAAGGCGATCCATTTTCCGTTGGGTGAAACCGAGGGGTCACGTACATCAACATTTTTGGTTAATTGTGTCACATTGCGACTGCCGTCAACAACGAAAAGGTTACGGTTCTGCGTGAAGTAAATTTTGCCGTTGAAAAGGGCTTGATTGCCACTGTTGACGCTTAGATGACTTCCGGCACTCGTATTGACCTGCTTAAAATTCTGGCTAGTGCTACTTGCTCCAATGCCCAGGCATCCTTGTACGCTGAGCGCAATGAGGGCAAGTAAGAAAAAGCTCTGCCACGAGATGAATCTATATCGTTTCATTGTTCATTCCTGATTTTATATGGTTCACATGCACAACCCGACAATGTAGGAGTAAGGTGTGGAGTGAATATCCATCCATCTACACATCTTACTCCTCTATTCAAACTTGCAAGCCGATCGGCGACTCGAATGTAACGAAGCATAATAAATCGAGCAGGCTATGCAGACCAAACAGGTCGCTGGAGCCATCGTTCATGGTCAATCTGCTCAGGCTCGTCATATCACTTATGGTTTGCCAGAGATTTGCTGTGCTGGTTGTGCTGGCAGTACTGACAATACTGGTCGCGGTAGCCGGTGTTGTTGCTAGCGCTTGTGGTAACGGTTGTGATACAGATGCAACCGGTTGCGGTGTGCCATTGTAGCTGATGCCGGTATTGCACTGAGCTTTACTGCCCAGAGCGAACAGTTGTGAGATTAATGGCTGCACAGTGCCGCAATTCAGCACAACGATATCTTGTGGGCCATAGGATGTTTGATAGCTCGATACTGTTCTCGAATATGATCCATCCAGGATGACCTGCTTGATTGCACTCTGGTTAATGGTGCGTGCGAAATTCATCAACTGGAAAACCTGTGGTAACGCCATATCTGTTGTTACGTAGCCATTTAAGTCGTTGGCGAGGGCCGGGAGTTGGCCGACAATGTCGGGGTTTTGTAACTTGGTTTTCAACTGCGAGAGAATTTGCTGCTGGCGTGCCGAGCGTCCGAAGTCTCCGACGAGGTCGGCATGACGAGATCTCACGTACTCGAGCGCCGTTGGCCCGTCCAGGTGTTGCGGCCCAGGCGCAAGGTCTAATCGTTTGTAAGCGTAGACATCGGTATTGCCAACGTCATCGGGATAGTTATCATCGGTAATCGGATGGAGTACGTCAACATCTATACCGCCGACAGTATTAATGACTTTGATAAAGCCGTTGAGGCCAACCCAGGCGTAGTAGTTGATCGGGATACCGAAATCCTGCTCTATAGTGGCGCGGGTATTTGCGATGCCGCCCCGGCCATAGGTCTGGTCGAGCTTCATCATGCCATTGTCGGCACCATTGCTCTGCGCTGCATGCAGCCATGTATCACGAGGGATAGAGAGCATAGCAACACTATTGGTAGCCGGGTCAATGGTAACAACGATATCGGTCTGCGCAAGGTAAACTCCGGCAAATTTTTGATCGGTATCGCTGCCTAGCAAGAGGATATTCAGGCGACCGCCGCTCAGAATATTATTGGGGTCGCGGTTTGCATTCGGATTATCTTCACCACTGATACGTGATACCGACTTATTAGTGATACCGTTGACCGCACCTGCGAAATTTATTTGATAGTAGATGACGCCGGTGCTGATAACGATAATCAGCAGCGCCAGAATGGCGACTGCGACTCTGGCCCAGATAGGGAAGCGGCGTTTTTTCTTGCGTGAATTTTTTTGGCCGCCATTGCCGCCGCCACCCGGACCGCCCCCAGGCCTTACCATCCCCGGTGGTACACCACCATTCGTTGGTCCCATTGCCCCTATCGGTCTCACAGACCCCTGTTGCCAGGGATTTTGTGGCTGGCCCTGTCCAGGTTGTTGCCGGAAAGGCGGGTTTGGTTGATTAGGGTGATTAGGTTGACCCGGTGCCGGTTGTGCCTCTGGAAACTGGTATGGTTGGCGCGGTTGCCCACTGGCAAACGGCGCAGCAGGTGCATTGAAAGGTGAACCGGCCTGCCCATTTGATGGTTGCTGCGGAGCAAAAGATGGTCCCTGTCTTTGAGGCGGCGGCTGGAACGACGGCGCGTTTTGTATAATCGGCCCCTGTGGTGGATGAATAGGCTGTCCATTTTCCCCATTCGGCCCGTTTGGCGCATGAAAGAGCGCGGGTATTGCATTGATGCCTGACTGATGTGGCGAGACTGGAACCGCCATAAAGGATTGTACGTTCTGCTGATTGTGCGCAGGGTCAGTGATGGGTCCCTGCGGACGCGGTGGCATTAAGGGTGCAACACTGCTTGGAGCGGAATTTGGCAGTTGACTTTGCTGTCCCTGCTGAAGCTGAGCGGATTTCCAATTTGAGAGCAGCCCTGAACCAGCGGGACGACGCGGTACCTGTAGGGACGGCCCTTCCTGTGGCTGAGCGGTTGGTCCGTTCGGAACGTTGGATTGTGCATTCATGGGTGAACGCGACCACTCCTGGGACATCGGTGTCTGTTCCGGGAAAGGTTGCTCGTTCCCTTGAGAATGATCAAATGACGTAAATTGACGCTTCACAGTCGTTTACCTGCTTCCTGAAATGCTGATTATCAGACAATATTTGCTGATACCCCTGCTTTTTCACCTGACTCCACCCGACGCTTACCGTCAATTGCTCCTGCAAGGGGATAAGGATCCTTTTTTTACAATAGACCTGTATATATGCCAGTCACAGAGACGAAAAAAGAGAAATAGTTCGGTTTTCATCTAAGTATAACGAACCGTAGAGAAAAACTTCACCCATGCATGACCTTGATTGCGGTGTGATAGTACCTTTTGGCGCTTCATTGTTTCTTAGCCTGTATTTTACATCCCGTTAAAGGGAATGTAACCTTGCAATAATTATAACGAGCTACGCTAGATGTAGGACACATATGCCTACTGGGATGGCATAGCGTGAGGCATGACAGCGTGAAATAATTCATACCTGGTGAGTTTGATTGGGTAGTAATATGCGGGTTGCGATCATTACTGAGAATTTTTTACCGAAGCTGGATGGCGTGACACGCACTCTGGCCCGGTTGTTGGAGCATTTGCAGGAAAATGGACATCAAGCGCTGCTATTGGGGCCGAATAGTGGTATGGAGGAATACGCGGGTGCTGAAATCGTGGGAACGGCTGGTTTGCCGTTGCCGTTCTATCCTGAACTGAAATTTAATTTTTTCCGTCCCCTGTTTGTGCGCCGTCTGAATGAGTTTGACCCTGATATTGTGCATCTGGTAGACCCGGTGATACTGGGCGCGACAGGTCTGGCGACGGCCCGACTGCTGAATAAGCCGTTAATATCATCGTACCATACAAATCTCGCAGCCTACTGCGATCATTTCGGTTTCTCCCTTCTGAGCAAGCCGATGTGGCTTTATAATCGTCTCATGCATAGTTCGTGCGCGATGACCTTTTGCCCCTCACTTTCTACGGCGGCTATGTTGCGCATGCAAGGCTTCGCGAACCTGCGCATCTGGCCGCGTGGCGTGGATACGGCCTTGTTCCGACCAGAGCGCCGCAGCCAGTACCTGCGCCAGCGCTGGCTGGGAGAGCGTGAGTTGTCAGCAAATAAGACCGTTCTGCTGTACGTGGGACGTGTCTCCTGGGAAAAAAATTTGCGCCTGCTCGTACAGTCCTATCGTTCTATGGATCACCGGCATTGTCACCTGGTGATTGTTGGCGATGGTCCGGCCTATGGTGAGCTACAACAAGAATTAGCGGGTCTGCCGGTGACATTCACCGGCTATCTCAGCGGCGAGGAACTGGCAACGACCTATGCCTCGGCTGATATTTTCGCTTTCCCCTCGCGTACCGAGACATTCGGGCAGGTTGTGCTGGAGGCGATGGCGTCCGCTCTGCCCGTTGTTGGTCTACTATCCGAGGGTGTCTGCGATCTGGTTGAGCATGGCCGCACAGGTTTGCTGCTGGACACTCACGCTCTCGACGAAGAGGAACAGGTTATGGCTTATCGGCAGTACCTGACACAACTGATTGCAGAGCCTCATACCCGTAATGTAATGGGGCTGGCCGCACTTCTAGAGGCGCAGAAATATTGCTGGCACGAAGCAATGGAATGTCTGGTGCGCGGCTATCACGAGGTGATTGAGCATACGCATACGCTGGCAGCGGCATGATGGGGCAACATATCGGCCACAGAAGAAGAAGGAGGACGGACGACCGCAAGGTACAATAGCGGTTACAGAAGAGGAAAGACGACGGACGCCCGCAAGGGACCCCACACCACATTCCTTACACGGGTAGGTTTTTTGCACCGCCCGTCGCCGCCTGTCATGCTGAGCGCAGCGAAGAATCTCTTGTGGCACGCAGATTCTTCGCTGCACTCAGCATGACAGGGCGGGGAACCAGGCGTAGCAAAAAACCTCCTGTTGTAAGGGACGGACGCCCGCAAGGGACCCCACACCACATTCCTTACACGGGTAGGTTTTTTGCACCGCCCGTCGCCGCCTGTCATGCTGAGCGCAGCGAAGAATCTCTTGTGGCACGCAGATTCTTCGCTGCACTCAGCATGACAGGGCGGGGAACCAGGCGTAGCAAAAAACCTCCTGTTGTAGGGGACGGACGCCCGCAAGGGGCCACCCAACCACATTCACCCAACCCCCGTCCCTACGATGTACGAGTAGAACAGGCATCGTGGCATAGTAGGGACGGGGGCGGTGCGGATGTGGTTGGGTGGCCCCTTGCGGGCGTCCGTCCTCACCATTATGAAGCGGGTATTTCTTTATTTCAGCATATTATAACGGTAGTTCAAACCAGAAGGTGGTACCTTGTCCTTCGCCAGTATGCGGTTCAATGCCGAGTTTTCCGCCGTGAGCCTCGATAATGCAGCGAGTGATGTAGAGGCCGAGGCCGGAGCCTTGCCGCTCACTGGTGGCCGGTAAGCGCACAAAGGGCTGGAAGAGCTGACTGATATGCTCTAAAGGAATGCTGGTGCCTTGATTATGCACGCTCACATGGACAAGCGTGTCTGTGGCCCGAACGCGCACCGTCACGGTGGTATGTTCGTCGGAATATTTGACGGCGTTGTCCAGCAGATTGCCGAATGCCTGTTGTAATCGTTCGCCATCCCAGTTGCCGGTAATCGCGATGTCCGGTATGTCGGTTGCAAGCGTATGATGGCTTGCGACGTGGCGTAACTGCTCTACCACCTCTTTTGCCAGCGCGACGATATCGCATGGTTTGCGTTGCAGCGTAAATTGGCCTGTGGGGAGGCGTGCGGCATCCAGCAGGTCATTGACGATGCGATTCAAGCGCTGCGCCTGACTGATAATAATGTTGGTGCCGCGCTGGATCGTTTCTTCGCGCCGACCGGGTCGCGCTATAATTTGTGCATAGTTGATAATCGGTGAAAGCGGGCCGCGCAGTTCATGAGCAACCATTGCATTGAGCTGATCTTTGCGTGCTAACTGCTCTGCAAGCAGCAAATTGTCTGCGGTCAGTTCGTCAATCTGACGTTGCAAGGATTGTATGATATCCTGGTTTTCCATGCCTCCATCCCAATTCTGCGACTGCTCATGTTGAAGCTGCATACTGTCTGTCTTCCTTTTACATCGCCCACATCGGTACCTGTGGCGCTCACCTTTTTCAGATTGCGTAATAAAAGTATACAGTATGACACATACTATGACACAGCTTTGTATGGTCGCATAGGACTTTCTTCGCATGGGCCACAAGGCGGTTTCTCGTCTCATGTGTCCACTGGTGTCTACCGTTGTTCGTGTTTTTCGTTCGGTTTTGCTGTCAACGTTTCGTTCATTTTTGCGCGTTTGTGGCTTTTTCATTGTTTGGCGGCATATCTATCTTTGCGCCTCGCAACACTTCAGTGATGGTCAATATCTGGATGCGCGGATACCTCTGGTTTCATCCGGGCGATTCGTAGTAGCCCGCGCTGGCCGCCTCGGTCTCTGTGGGCGTCATGCCGCGGGATTTGGCCCGCCTGGAGCCGGGTCGGGACCACCGGGATTCGGGCTGGGGTCGTCAGCCGTCTTTCGGCTTGTATCAATGGGTGTGACTTCCGGGAGGGAATTTGGCCCTCCTGGCAGAGGACTGGGGCCGCCTGGGTTATCATTGCCAGACAGGTTGTTTATGCTGCAATGTGAATGACATGCATTGCCTGTTCGGTCAACTAGTCTTAACACGTTTGTGCAGCGTATTCTGTTGCAGGAGAACATGGTATTCAGCGAACATCCATCGGAGCCATTTGTTTAATAAGTGAAGTAAGTTCCACGATATGAAAGGGTTTACTCATGCCAATAATCTGTCGTTCTTGAAGTTGTTGTGTGATGGCACCCAGGCTGGCGGTGAGCATGATGGTCGGAACGTGCTTCTGTGGGATAGCATCTTGCAGGTGGTCGTAGAGTTCGATGCCGAGCATATCAGGAAGGAAGTAGTCGAGGAGAAGCAAATCCGGTACAGTGTCCTTAATGGCCTGTAGAGCTTCGGAAGCGCGGGAGGCCCATATAACCTGGTAAGGGGTATTTCGCTGAATAACTTCTTGCAGAAGTATGCCAATTGTTGGATCATCTTCTACGATAAGGATAGTTGCCATACTGTTCCCCCGTCCTTTACGTGCAGATACAATTGTTGCAATCTACATTGCGTATTTTTGAGCCATTTGGATTACTGATATGTAGACGAATAGCTGGAAGTTGAAACGTGTAACTTTTATTCATTTCTTATCCGTCTTTCTTTGCCTTTTGTTGCAACTCATACAGTTTACTAATTGCCTCAATAGGTGTCAACTCATCAATTGCCAGTGCTTTAATTTCTTCGATCAGCGGGTGAGGCTCGGAAGCGAAGAGGGTCATTTGCCAGGAGGCGGGCATGGTCATATCTTGCATGGCTTTGCGGCGTACCCTGGCATCACCTTTGCGCTCCAGCGATTCCAGGATTTCTTCGGCGCGATGTATGACAGGACGCGGGATGCCGGCGAGTTGGGCGACGTGGACGCCGTAGCTTTTGTCGGCCCCGCCAGGGACGATTTTACGCAGGAAGACGACTTTGCCGCCTTCTTCAGTGACGGCGACATTCAGACAACGAATGCGTGGTAAGAGTTTCGCGACCTCGACCAGTTCGTGATAGTGTGTGGCGAAAAGCGTGCGAGCGCCGCAACGCTTGTTGTTGTGCAGGTATTCGACAATGGCGCGAGCAATGGCAAGGCCATCATATGTGCTGGTGCCGCGCCCGATTTCATCCAGAATAACGAGGCTGCGTGGTGTGGCGTGGTGCAGGATGTTGGCGGTCTCCACCATCTCGACCATGAAGGTACTCTGGCCCGTTGCCAGGTCATCTTGCGCCCCAATGCGTGTGAAGATGCGATCCACCAGCCCGATAGTGGCCGCTTCGGCTGGTACATAACTGCCGATTTGCGCCATCAGCACGATTAGCGCGACTTGCCGTAAGTACGTGGACTTGCCGGCCATATTGGGGCCGGTGATGATGCCGATTTGCGCCTCAGAATTGGAGAGGTTGGTGTCATTGGAGATAAATGGCGTCTCCGTTTGTGCCTGCTCTACGACGGGATGGCGACCGGCGACAATGTGAATAGTCTCCTCTTCGTTGAGTTGTGGGCGGCAATAGTTGTTGCGACTGGCGACCTCGGCGAGGCTCAGGTAGACATCAATCTCCGCCAGGGCGCGTGCGGTGGTCAAAATCTGGTCGGCGGCGTGAATGGCGATATCGGCCCGCAATTGTGTGAATAGCTCGGTCTCTAGCTTGCCAATGCGCTCCTGGGCGTTGAGTATCAACGTCTCATACTCTTTCAAGTCGGGTGTGATGTAGCGTTCACCTGTGGAGAGCGTCTGTTTGCGAATGTAATCTTTCGGTACGCGACTGAGATGCGAGTTAGAGACCTCGATGAAGTAGCCAAAGACCTTGTTGTTGCCAACTTTGAGGTTCGGAATGCCGGTGCGTCGCCGTTCGCGCTGCTCCATGTCGGTTATCCATTGCCGTCCGCCGTGCGAGGCTTCCTTGATCTGGTCGAGTTCTGTGCTGAAGCCGGAACGAATGACGCCGCCTTCGGTGGTGCTGAGAGGCGGTTCGTCCACAATGGCGCTTTCTATCAGTTGAATGATATCCGCGTTGTCGGCAAGCTGGTGCATGATGCGCAGGAGGGCGGGTTCGCTGCTGTTAGATTTGGCTATGTTGAGTGTTGCTCCTACTTCGCGCACGGCGGCGGCGGCGCGTAAACCGCTTGCCAGGGAGACAAGGTCGCGGGCCGTAGCGATGCGCTGGCGCACGCGATTGATGAGGCGTTCGATATCGCTGGTTTTTTTCAGCGCTTCGGCCAAGCGGGCCTGTAAGAGCGTATCGCCAAGTAATTCATGAATAACTTGTTGTCGCTGTTGCAGGATGCTGAGATCGAGCAAGGGCTGGCTGATCCAGCGCCGTATCAAACGCCCGCCCATGGGACTGCGTGTCTTATCGAGAACCCATAGCAGAGAGCCTTTGACGGAGCCATTGCGCCCGCTCTCGAAGAGTTCCAGATTGCGCCGTGTGTAGGTGTCAAGCGTCATAAAGCCACTGGTCGAGTAGGTTTCGAGCGCGGTTAGCTGGCGCAATAGCCCTTTTTGCGTCTCCTGCAAATAGGCCAGCACTGCTCCGGCAGCACGAATGGCGAGCGGCAGGTGTGCGCAGCCAAAGCCTTCCAGTGAGGCTATATCGAAATGGGTGAGCAGGCGGTGACGCGCATCGTCCTCCGCGAAGTAGCGGGCATCGAAGGGTGTGACGTGTCCAGCGACGCCTGTTAAAAGCTTTGAGAGCGGAGCGATATCGTCCTCGTCGTCTTCCTCCAACGCGGGCGCTTGTGCGTTGGCATTGCCATTGCTGCCAATTTTAGTGACTTGCTTCTCACTCATCACGGTTGCCAGCCAGCGACGTTTGCGGTTGCCCAGACGGCTGTAGGTGGCCTCAATGAGGACCTCTGCCGGGCCGACGCGGGCGATTTCCTGTTGCAACGCAAGTTCTGGTTCAGACGTGTTAAACTGTGTAACAGCGAACTCGCCGGTGGTGATATCCACGTAAGCGATAGCGACTGCATCACGCCCGGTGACGACGCCAGCGAGGAAGTTGTTACGCTTGGCGGCAAGCATTGTGGGGTCAATGACAGTGCCGGGTGTGACGATGCGAATCACTTCGCGGTCAACCAGTCCTTTGGAGAGCGCGGGATCGCTAGTTTGTTCGCAAACGGCGACGCGATAGCCCTTGCTCACGAGGCGAGCGATGTAGCCATCGGCGGCGTGATGGGGAATACCCGCCATAGCAGATTTCTCGCCGCGCCCAAAGTCGCGCCGGGTCAAGGCGATTTCGAGTTCGCGGGCCACAATTTCGGCGTCGTCGTCGAACATTTCATAGAAGTCGCCCATGCGAAAGAAGAGGATGGCATCGGGATTTTGCCCTTTGATTTGCAAATATTGAGTTCGTACAGGACTATGTACCGGATGTTCTTTTTCGTAATCGGAAAATAGCACGTTATACCTCTATCAGAGTGTCACATCGTCTTGTCTAGTATAAGGCTTTCGGTTTGTCCCGTCAATTTGCAATCTCATGCAGCGTTTAATATACTGGAAACGTCCAGATATAGGCACCCACAATGGACAGAGTAAGTACGTTTTGTGATGCTTGATATGATCATAAAACGAGTTCGAGGAGGACTACGATGCTTTACATCGTTATCATATTATTTCTCTTATTCAGTGGCGTTCTGGCAGTGGTGGCATTTGAGAACTTTACGACGCAAGTACAGATAGTGCTTTTTGCCTGGCAGTCACCCAATCTCCCGCTGGGATTGTTGCTGCTGCTTGTTTTCGTACTGGGGGCTGTCCTGCTTTACCTGGTTTCTGCGGCCTCCGCTTGGCAGGATTGGCGTGAAATGCGACGATTGCGCCGGCGCATAGAAGCATTGGAGTCGGTAATTAACCAGCACAGTGTTGTGCAAACGCCGCAAGGAACACCGGAAGTGCAGGCGCAAGGAGTGCCAGAGGTGCAAAGTGTGCAAGAGATGCCGCCTATGCAGCCACCTCCAATTGTACCTATGCCTGGTATGCCTACCAAACCGGACATTTCCGATATGCCCACGCTGCATTAGGTCAAACGTGAAATAGAACAGCAATCAATGTGCGCAAAACCCCTCTTTTTTGTTTCACCTCTGAGGATGTGGATGGGACAGGCAAAATTTTATTGTCTGAGGTATCAGTTGAAGCGGATGCAGCGTATAGAGGAGGTGCATTTTCCGGTACATCTGCCTCTTGTTCCGGCGAGATTTCTATTTGAGATTCGTTGATGGATGTGGGTTCCTGCGTGTCCAGCGCTTTATCAGGTTGCGCTATTGCCTCGGCTCTGTCCTCTATGTGTTGCAGTACAGGCTGTGGTTGCTCTTGTTGCTCGGCAGTCATTGCTGTGACTTCTGTATGCTCGGCCTGTGTCTCTGCAAGTACGGGGGTAGATTCTACCGCTTCGGAGCCGGTTTCTTGCTCAGTCGGCAGCACATTGAGTTCGGATGGCGCTGGTTGGACGTTTTCGCCCTCTGGCGCTGGTGCCTGTTTTGTTGGTCGAGGGAATGCGCTTATTTTGAGTGTTGTTTCCAGCAGAGATGCATCGTCCTCGGCTTGCTCGGCCTCTTCCAGATCGTCGCTCATCAGCTTTTGCAGAAAGAGTGCTTCCGTCATTTCGCTGCCTGGTTCGCTCTTCTCGTAAGTTTCTGCTTGTTCAATGAACTCGTGATATGCCTGTAGCGGAGTTTCGGAGGAGGCAGGTTGTGTGGACGATGCATCAACAGCTTCTTGCGTTAACATGGAGTCAATCCAGTCGTAAGCCCCCTCTAATGCATGTTCGCACCATTTTGTATAATCACCACTGATAACATCCAGTTTTTCACAGTATTCGAGGCGTTGTACTGTGCGGTCGAGCCATTCCTCTCCGCGTTCCAGCATACAGTCCAGCACAACAATATCGGAAACGCCGTGAGATTGCAGGCGTGCCAGGGTGGCGAGCGCGAGTGCCGAAGGATGTACCTGCTCCAGGTGTGCGGTGTTTTCCACAAGGTCACGTTGGATATAGTCTATCTGTGCTTGCAGGGTCTGTATGCGTTGCCGGGTACTCCAGAGTTGGTACGCGGTATAAAATTGCTCTACGTCGAGAGGATTGAGTTGCGCGAAAAGGGAATTCAGTTTGTCCAGAGAAAGTTGCTCCGACTGCTCTTTCATAGTGATGTATTCCCCCAACTCTCTCTGTTCTGCTTACTTTCTTCATTGCCCTCGTTTTCCCTGTTTTCCCTGTTCTCTCCTGGCAATTCCTGGGTATCGGGATGGCGTCCCCAACGCTCTATCCAGCGTTGGATGAGCCGGTTGGTACGCAAGCTTTCCTGGTCAATAGGGCCGTTGGCGTTTTGAAGAGCGGCATTGCGCAACCACCAGGGCAATGCCATACGCGGCTCTGTTAGCGTATGTTGTTCGATGAACGCGCCCATATCTTCTGGGAGCAACATGTACTCGGAGTGTGGGGTACGAGGGATAGGCGGCAATGCTGCATATCTATTGAGTGGTGGCTGAGACGCATCGGGAGAGGCAATGGAGTCGGGATCGGGAAGATACTCATCTTCTGCTGATGGTAAACTGCTCTGAGCAAAAAGTGCCTGCGAGATAGCGGTCATGGGTTTGTCTTCCTGAGCAGATTGAGCAGTTGCCTTTTCCCAGGTGCCGTTTTCCCAGGTTGCCGGAGCGGGGTTTATGTCTGTGTCTGTGTGATGCGTGTGGTTTGTGTGACCATTTAAGCCAATCGCCAGTGCGTGCAACATTTCATTAGTGGGTTGGAGTATTGAAGGGGCTTCTTCCTGAGCCGATTGCTCTTGTCCGTCTGCGGGCTGCAGCAATTGCTGTAAAAGTTGCTCACGAGTGTGTAATTGGGCAAGCTCTTCCAACAACTCCTCCAATTGTGCGCGGCGGAGTCGTTCAACGTCACGATAATGCAGCCATTGCTGATATTGCCCCATAGCCAGTACCTGTTTTCCTGGAAAACTTTCACTTATCCGTGGAGTCAGTATAGCATGTTCTAGTATGAAGGTACAAGTCTAGCCCAGACCATCGCGTTCCTGTGCTGTGTTATGCGAGATACGTAGCAGAATACCAATGATGATGTAATTGGCAATCACGGAACTGCCACCGTAGCTGAGGAAGGGGAGCGGAATACCCGTGAGAGGCAAGAACTTCATATTTGCCGCGGCAATGACAAACGTTTGGATGGCGAAAATGGAGGTGAGGCCGGCTGCCAGCATTTGATTGAATGAATCGCGTGCCTCAATCGCGATGCGATAGCCGCGATAGATGAGCAGCAGGTAGATGCCCAGGATGGCGAAGAGGCCAGCCAGGCCCAGTTCCTCGCCAAAGGCAACAAAAACCATGTCCGATTGTATGACTGGAACGAAAGCGGGATGACCAAGGCCAAGGCCAGTGCCAAGAATACCCCCGCTGGAGAGTGCAATCAAACCCTGTACAATTTGCAGTCCTTGATTTTCCGCGAAGTTTGTTTGAGCGGTAGTCCAGTTTTGCCAGTTGACGACATCGAAAGTCACCGCCTGGAAACGTAATTGCACATAGCTAAATAGTTCATAACCAATGAAGCCAAGCACTACAAAGACAAGTAAGCTGACGACCACGTAGGATATTTTTTGTGTTCCCAGGTAAATCATACACAGGAAAATACCATAAATGAGTAATGCGAGACCAAGTTCGCGAATACCCAGGAAGAGCAGGAGCGCAAGCCCAAGCATGAGTGCAAGCGGGCCAAGTTGTGCTAATGGCGGGAGGCGAAAACGCCCGATGCGCAGGGTGCCTTCGGAGAGGATATCGAAGTTCTCGCTTAGATAGGCCGCGAAGAAAATGACCAGAAAAATCTTGAGCAGTTCCGACGGTTGCAAGCCCAGCGGGCCAAAGTTCAACTGGTCGTGTGTGGGACTATTCAGGTTTTTTGTGCGTAGGGCATTGACAAGTGTCAGTCCTACCAGCACGATACCAAGAAAGGCCCATGTGTATTTATAGCGCCGCAGCCAACTCATTCTGCGTAAGAGAAAGAGCGTTGCCATACAGACGACAATGCCGATAATCACCCATATCAGTTGACGGCTGCCTAAATCCGGCACGCCGGTATCAGGGCCCAGGCGGGTTGCCATGAGCATGCCGAGGCCACTGAGCAGTCCTACCAGTGGTAACAGCAGTTGGTCAGCTTTGGGAAAAGTGAAACTGAGCAGGATATTGGCGGCCAGCAATACGCCTATCAGGCCGAGTGCGGGTATCAAGTCATGGATCGTTGGCAGGCTTTTTGTGCTAAATGAGGAGTGGGGGTCCAGGTTCGCCAGCAGCAGTTGGGTCATTTCCAGCAAAATAATCAGAAAGGGAATAATGAAAAGCGACAGTTCTCGCCAACGGTAGTTGCGTAGCGTGAAGCGGCGCGATGCACCGGCAAATTGATAATTGTTTGCTTTGTTCGCCTTTGTTGCTTTGATTGCCATAACCCTGTACCTTTGTTATCCTCTAGCTTCTAGCCTCATCTACTGTGTCAATTTGAACGTGATATAGCCAACCTGGACAATATCGCCAGCTTTTGCCGGAAGGGCATCCATCGCTGGCTGGTTGTTCACCCACGTGCCATTCGTGCTGCCCGCGTCCTGAACATACCACACGTTATTGCGGTTCCAGATGTGTGTATGCTCCGAGGAAATAGAATTATCCGTCAATTGAATGGTGTTGGTTGGTCCGCGTCCTATTGTCGTTTGTGGCGCAAGGTCGAAGCGCGTTCCTGGTAGAATATTGCTGGGGCCGCTATCAACTACCACCAGGTGACCAAGTACAGGCGGCGCTTTGTCCACGGTGTTCACAGAGGCAACTGCGCTTTTGCGTAAATCTCTCGTAATAACAATAACGACCTGCATCAGAAACAGGTAGAGCAAAACAATGAATAAGAGACGTAATATAAGCAGAAAAATGTCTAGCTGTAACGGCATAGAGTGAATATCTCACATTCTCTGAAAGTAAAAATCATAGCTGCCTATGGTGAAACAGTCACCATTGCGCAGGATATGGTGGCGCTGATTTGGCGTCCCATTAATGGTAATGCCATTGGTGCTGCCAAGATCAAAAATGGCGAATTGCCCATCGGGCTGGAACTTGATTTGAGCGTGATAACGCGAGACACGCTTATCCTCAACAATAATGTCGTTATTCAATTGGCGTCCAATTTTGACGACCGGTTTCTCAATGCGATATAATTGCTCGCCTGCCTGGGGCAACTGGATGCTCAGGGCGGCCTGAGGCATATTGATGGCACCGGGCGCGGCTTGTGGTGGCACTGGCGGCATAAGCGAAGACGATGGATTGGGCGGGTGGCCTGGGTAACTGGGATAATCCGGGTTGCTGTTAAGCCCTTGCACAGGCGCTCCCGGATGTCCAGGTGCGAGGCTGCCCATTTCAGACATGTTATGCACGCCCGATTGTTGTGCGCTTGCTAATTGAGAGCGCAGTTGTGCCAGTTGATCAGGGCTGATAGCCTTCGTTGCCATCAGGCCGCCATCCACGCTGGGGCCAGCATTGGCGTTCGGATGAAAGTGTTGTTTGTCCGCCAGTTCTGCTTCGATGCGAATTCTGCCAACGCGCAGATCGCTATCTTCTTCCAGGCGCAAGATGGGCATAGTTTTGAGCGTATAGTGGCGCTGGCGTGCTACCTCGACGAGATGGTTTTGCCAGTCAGTCGCATGATAAGAGAAGCTCTGTGAAAGTTGCTGATAGTCCTGGCTGCTGAGATAGATGGTATACAGGTTGGGTGCCAGCCGTCGCCCTTCGCCCTGGAGAACAAGATTATCCTCCATCTTCAATTCTAACTGGCGGCGCACCTGGGCTGGTTCCAGACGGGCAGGGAAAAGGAACGCAAAAGGGCCTTCCACAATGCGCTGCATGAATGATTCAAATTTTGATAATGGGTTCTGGCGAGTTGTCACGTCGCTCATCTCCTTGCGCCATCTGTTTTACCCGGAACTACCCGGAACTGTCTTCCATTGATGCGTTCAATGGGGTGGCGGATGGCGATGCCTGTGATTCTAATAATTGCCGACCTTGTTGTGCATCCATTGCTATCTGGGCTTTTAAGGCCTCGATACCCGCGAAACGTTGCTCACTGCGCAAACGTGCGATGAAGCTAATAGTAATACGTTGATCGTAGAGGTCGGGTTGAATGTCAAGCAAGTGTACCTCTACCAGTCGTATTGTTTCATTAAACGTTGGTCGTACTCCAATATTGGCTACACCATTATAGACGGGAATCTGCCCGTCTGCGTCACGTTGTGCCATATCTCCTATGGTAACACGCACGGCATACACGCCATTGGCAGGTATCAGCCGATGCGGTTCCGGCAGCAAATTAGCGGTGGGAAAGCCGATTAACCGCCCGCGCTGGTCGCCGTGTTGCACGATGCCGGAGAAGGTGAGCGGGTGCCCCAACAATTCATTCGCCGCCGCGATTTCTCCTTCATTTACCAGCTTGCGTATGCGTGTGCTGCTAATGCGTTCACGGTCGTTTTCCTGCAAGGGAATGGCCTCTACCTCTATAGTATGCTCCTTGCCATACTGCTCAAGAAAGGATATATCGCCCATGCGGTTATGCCCAAGACTGAAATTGGCCCCCACGACCATGCCTTTGACGGCAAAATTGGTACACAGGCTGTCCATAAACGCCTCGGCGCTCATCGCGGCAACCTCCGGCGTGAAATGAATGACGATGCTATGGGCGATGTCGCCATAGCGTTCTGTCAGAGCCAGCTTCTCATCTAATGGAGTCAAAATTTGCAGGTCAATGTCTGGCCGTACCACCTCCAACGTGTGTGGCGAAAAGGTGACCAGCGTCGGTGTGCAATGAAGTTCGCGTGTCATAGCGACCAGTTCGTGCATCAATCGCTGGTGCCCTCTGTGAACCCCGTCAAAATTACCAATGGTAATCGCGATAGTTTCGTGTGCTGCGAGTGTTGTTCTGTATTGCATGATGTAATAGTAACCCTCAATGTTCTCTGGCCTATAGTACCACACTCGTTGTTGGGACGCAATTCGTTAGACGAAGGTATTGGCTCGGTAAGGCTAAAGCGAGTGATGGTCCACGGCAAATACCTTCGTCGGCTGCCACATTCCGCGTTCCATATCCCATTCCGCGATAGCCACAAACTGCCCATGCGTATCATAGACGCGAGCCAACTCAGCCTTTGTCTCGGTATCATAGGGAAAAGTGTTGCCATGCAGAACGCGCTCAGTGGTTGCATCATCGAGCAAAATAGCCGGGTAGTGTTGTAGGACACTATCGGATGGATGTACGTATTGCTCAATAGTGCCATTTTCGACAGCTTCCGCCAGTTGGTCGAGCGAGATGCTATCAGAGAGCGAGAAAGGGCCGCTGCGAGTACGTACAAGGCCGACGAGGTGAGCGCCACAATTGAGGCGTTCGCCGAGGTCGTAGGCGAGAGAGCGAATGTAGGTGCCTTTGCTGCACTCGATGGCGAGCGTCAGTTTTGGGGGTTGCCATGCGAGTATGTCGAGCCGGGTGATGATAATAGGGCGTGGCGCAAGCGTGATGTCTTCACCCGCACGCATGCGTTTATACGCGGGTTGGCCTTGCAGCTTGATAGCGGAGTAGAGTGGAGGCATCTGCATCTGTGGGCCGAGGAAACTCGGAAGCACCTGCTCTATCTCGTCAAGGGTGAGGTTTTCGGTGCTGGCAGTGCGCACAACGGAGCCTTCGGCATCGTAAGTATCGGTGACAATCCCAAAGAGGATGTCAGCCGAGTAGGCTTTGCCGCTTTCGCTGAGGTATTCGGCGACACGGGTTCCTTGACCGACGCAGATGGGCAGGACGCCACTCGCTGCCGGGTCAAGCGTACCAGCGTGACCGACGCGCTTCTGTTTGAGCAATTTGCGCACCTTTGCTACCACGTCGTGCGAGGTCATGCCGGTTGGTTTGTTGATGTTTAGTATGCCATCTATCATAGTTAACGTTGGGCGTCCTGATGATTGTCCATGACGCGCTCCAATTCAGCTACTACCAGTGCGATAGCCTCTAGCAGAGGCATGTGTATGGTGGCACCGGCGGCGCGAGCGTGACCACCGCCATTGGCGATGGTGTGGCAGATGTCGGCAGCGTTATAGGGTGCGGCGCTGCGCAAGCTCAAACGTGTGATAGCTGGATCATCATAGCTTTTCAGGAAGGCCGCGATTTGCACGCCTTCGATATCGCGCAACATGCCGGAAGAGTTGTCGTCCATATCTGGCGTGGCTCCTGTTGCCGCCAGTGTCTCGCCGGTAGCGAACGACCAGATGATACGTCCGCCCCGCGTTGTTTGTGCGTGCGTAATCACCTGCGCCCGGAAACGTTCCTGCGCCAGAGGGCGAGTACGAAAAATGGGTTGCACAATTGTTTCGGGAATGACGCCGTGGCGCATAAGATAGGCACTGACCTCCAACGTGCGCGGCGTGGTGTTGGTAAATTGAAACGAACTCGTGTCGGTGATGATGCCGGTGAGCAGGCAGAGCGCGGCCTCTTTGCTCATGGGCAGATCGGCCTGCTGCTGGAACAGTACCAGCAATTCAGCCGTTGCCGACGAAACCGGGTCAATGATATTGACCGCACCGCAGCCACCATTGCCAAGATGGTGGTCAATATTCAAGATAAGAGCGGAGTCGAGATAGGCGCGGTGATGTTTGTATAGCGAGCCAAAACGCATAAGCTCATTAGCATCAAGCGCGATGATGAGGTCGAAATTTTCACCATCTAGCGTATGCTGGAGTTCGCCAATGCCTGGCAGAAAGTCGAGATTGCCCGGCGCGGGGTCGGCACACGCCACTACGCAGCTTTTCCCAGTCTGACGCAAAATATGGGCGAGTCCGAGGGCTGAGCCGAGGCAATCGCCGTCAGGATGTTCGTGGGCAATCAGCGCAATCCGTTGCGCTGGCTCTATCAGCGCCATTGCCTGTTGTACAAGCGAGGGGTCAATTGTTTGTAGTGTCACCATACTTCCATCCTCTACACATCTGCCGGTGTCTGTTGTGCCTGTTGTGCTTGCGCAGCCTCTTCCCGTTCGACCTTATTAATGATTTCAAGGATGCGAGAACCTTCTTCTATCGAGTGATCGAGTTTGAAGACGAGTTCGGGCATAAAGCGCAGCGTGAGGCGACTGGCGAGTTCGTGGCGTAAGAAGCCATTGGCGTTTTTCAGCCCCTTCATGGTCTCTTTCTGTTCTTCGCTATCACCCATGACGCTTACGAAGACCTTCGCGTAGCGCAGGTCGCCGCTCATCTCGACGCGGGTGATACTGGCAAAACCGACGCGAGGGTCTTTTACGCGAGTACGTAACAAATCGCTGAGTTCAGCCGCGATCAATTCGCCCAATTTTTCCTGGCGGTATGCATTTGGCATGAAACTAATCCTTTTATGTGATAATGAATGTTTACGCAACCCTCTGGACGACATATTGCCGTCCAGAGGGTTGCGTAAACATTCATTATGTACCCTTATGCGCCGGGCTTGACCCGTTCCTGGTTGAAGGTCTCGATAATATCACCGACTTCAATTGCGGTGAAATCTTCGAGAGTAATACCACATTCGTAGCCGGTGGCTACTTCACGTACATCGTCTTTGCCACGGCGGATAGAGGCAATTTTGCCATCATACACTTTCTCATTGTTGCGCGTAATACGTGCGCTGGATGAGCGAGTAATTTTGCCGTCGGTGACGCGACAACCGGCAATAACCGTCGTTTTGCCAGATTTGAAGGTTTGCAACACTTCGGCGTGGCCTTCAATGACCTCGTGGAAGGTTGGTTCCAGCATACCTGTCAATGCCGCCTGGATATCGTCAGTCAGCTTGTAGATGACGTTGTAGTAGCGTATATCAACGCCCTCTTTTTGTGCCTGGCGCTGTGCCGCGCCATCGGCTTTGACATTAAAGCCAATAATGACAGCCTCTGAAGCCGAGGCCAGGTGAACATCGGTTTCGTTGATATTGCCGATGCCCTCGTGAATGAGGCGCACCTTGATATTCTCTTCGCCGACTTTGGTTAAGGCATTCTTGATGGCCTCGGCGGAGCCTTGAACGTCACACTTGAGGACGATATTCAGTTCCTTGACCTTGCCCTCTTGCATTTGCATATAGAGGGTATCGAGGCTGACCTGACCGAGCGGCATCGTGTCCATACGGCGCTGTTCGGCCACCTTACCGGCCATTTGTTTGGCGGTACGCTCGTCGGCAACCACTGTAAGATGATCACCGGCATTCGGCACTTCCGGCAAACCCAGAATGCTGACCGGCATGCTGGGCGGTGCCTTCTGAATGCGCTTGCCCCGGTCGTTGAACATAGCACGTATTTTACCAGCCAGGTGACCGACTACAATGTTGTCACCCATCTTGAGGGTACCCTGTTGAATGAGTACGGTGGCTGTTGGGCCGATGTTTTTCTCCAACTTGGCCTCGATAATGGTGCCGGTAGCGGGACGGTTGGGATTGGCCCTGATATCCTGCACTTCGGCGACGAGCAGGATCATTTCCAGCAACTCGTCAATGCCGGTACCTCTCCGTGCCGAGACTGGAACGCAGACCACATCGCCGCCGTATTCTTCGATCACGACGCCGATTTCGGCAAGCTGCTGCTTGACGTGGTCAGGATTGGCATTCGCTTTATCAATTTTGTTGAGGGCGATAATAACCGGCACTTTCGCAGCCTGTGCGTGGTCAATGGCTTCGCGGGTCTGTGGCATAACGCCGTCATCGGCTGCTACGACGATGATGGCAATATGAGTCACTTGCGCACCTCGCGCCCGCATAGCGGTAAAGGCTTCGTGACCCGGTGTATCCAGAAAGGTGATCTTCTTGCCGTTGATCTCAACTTGATACGCGCCGATATGCTGCGTGATACCGCCGGCCTCGCCAGCGGCGACCTTCGTTTTACGGATGGTGTCCAGCAGCGATGTTTTGCCGTGGTCAACATGTCCCATGATGGTGACAACGGGTGGAATGACCACCATATTCTCTTCGTTGCGCGAAGCCATCATTGCCTCGTTCGCTGAGAGACCGCCTGTTCCTGTAGTTGCCGGTGCGGTTGTGATGGTACTCTGCTGTGGTTCGAAACTCAGGTCTTGCGCGACCAATGCTGCCTTGTCATACTCTACCACCTGGTTGATGCTGGCAAAAATTTTATGTTTGATAAGACCTTTGATGATCTCATTGGGTGTGGCGTGCAGCAGTTCCGCGAGGTCTTTCACCACAATTTGTGGTGGAATTGAGATTGGCCCTGTGGGTTTCTCTTTCACGGCTGGAGTACGTCGCTCCTGTGGTCGTTGTGCCGTTGAACCGTTGCGATTGCCTGGGCGGCCACCAGGGGCATGACCCCCATAACTGGGGCGCGTGCTTGAAGGACGGCCTTGACCACCGGGTCGTGCTACGCCAGGGCCAGCATTACCGGGTCGTGCTGTACCTGTACCCCGTCCTGGTTGCCCTGCTGGAGACGACGGGTAATAATTACCCGTTCCTCCCTGGGTATTCGGACGGGTTGCAGGATTTGGTGGACGCTGCGCAAAGGTATTAGGGCCGCCTGGACGTTGTGCCTGTCCATATGTGCCGCTATTGCGTTGCTGTGCTGGTGCGTTTGCTCCTTCGATACGTTGTCGAGGTGTTGGATTAGTATTCATTCCTTCGGTGCGTGGTCGAGGAGCGGGATTATTATTTGCTCCCTCGGTGCGTGGTCGAGGCGTGGGATTATTAAGGGCTCCCTCGGTGCGCTGGCGAGGCGTGGGATTATTAAGGGCTCCCTCGGTGCGCTGGCGAGGCGTGGGATTATTAAGGGCTCCCTCGGTACGTTGGCGAGGCGTGGGATTATTAAGGGCTCCCTCGGTGCGTTGGCGAGGCGCGGGTACCCCATCGCCAACCGGAGTGGTAGGAGCAACTCTATTGGGACGTTGGGTTAGTGCCGCCGGGGCAGGGCGTGCTGTTCCAGCTGATGAAGCTGATGAAGCCGTGGCTCCCTCCGCACTATTGCGCCTGGTCGTGTTACGTTCGTCCGTTCCAGTTGTATTGGCCCCGGCAGGAGTAGTCCGTCGGCGGCTAGTTGTTGTTGTAGGTCTTGCTTCCTGATCCTGGCTATCAGGTGTTGTATTATTTGCACTGTCCGTTTTTGGACGAGCCGGAGTTCGGCTTTTTGTTGCTGTTGGCTTGACCTGCTCGATTCCTTCAGGGAATTCAGGTGTGTTTCTCATGAAGAAGACTCCCTTCTATCAAATGATGCGCCACAGGTGGCGGCGGAAATCTCTCTTCACAGCCATAGAAAAGGATTGTCGCCCTTTGCTATATACCGTGTTCCATTGCTGGGCGACGATAGAGAATGGGTGACAATCCCTCGCAGGTGCAGTGCCAGGCATGTTTCAGTCTGCGCTCTCAAATGTAGAGGCTATGGTTAAAAGATCATAGCTATTGCTCCGCAAACATTCGCTCGCCACAACGGCCCTGTTGACGAGGGGCTGTGTCTCTTCTATTAAGAGTAGAGATATAACGACACATCGTTTTGTTTACTTTTGGTACCCATCCAGCGAATGCTGAACAGGCACAACTGCTGTTCAATCTTCATCTAGCCCGGAGGCTACATGTCAATATTGACACTTCCCGGCGATCTTTTTGCATTACAATCGGCTCCCCAGGAAGATTAGAACCATGATAATAACTGATACTGTAGTATAGCGTAGAATGCCTACCGTTGCAATATTTTGTGACCAATTGATAATGGCCTATGCCCTTACGTATCTTTGGGCATGGTTGCAATGTAGGCTTCCAGCGCGGCCCGATCCTCGGCGGATAGGGTCACTTCAAATTCCTGTTCGATACGTTTTTTCTTGAGCGCGTTCTCCCAGCATGAGCGTTTGGCACACAGGTAAGCGCCACGCCCGGATTTTTTGCCGGTAGCGTCCATAACGACGTGACCGTCAGGAGTGCGCACTATGCGCAGCAATTCGCGCTTGGGCTTTGTCTCTTTACAGGAGATGCAGGTACGCAAAGGAATATGCTTTGGCTTTTTTGGTTGTTTCGATTGTTGGTTCGTTGCGTTTGCCATAAGCTTCACTCTTGTTAATCCTCATCATACCCGTGGGATGATTGATGCCGGTTGCCGCCGCGATGGCCGCCGGATCGTCGGTTGCCTTCACTGCGCTCGCCGCCGTTGCCACCGCCACGATCATGACGACGGTCGTTGCGCTCTCCACGGTCACGCCGTGCAGCGTAGGTGGCGGCGGGTTCGCGTCCACCGTCGGAAGGTTCCTCAAAGACCTCACCCTCGGCGGGTTTGGTGACATCTACGCGCCAGCCAGTCAATTTCGCGGCGAGGCGTGCATTTTGTCCATCCTTGCCGATGGCAAGCGAAAGCTGCCGCTCTTGCACTGTAACCAGTGCGGTATGATCGGATTCGCGCAATTCAACCTTCAACGGCTTGACCGGGCTAAGTGCGTTGGCGACGAAGGTGGCCGGATCAGCGCTCCACTGGATGATGTCTATCTTCTCGTCGTTGAGTTCATGCACGATATTATTGATGCGCGAACCACGCACGCCCACGCACGAACCAATTGGGTCCAGCCCTTCCTGTCGTGCTACCACGGCCACCTTAGAACGGCTGCCTGGCTCGCGTGCGATGCCTTTAATCTCAACGGTACCTTCGTAAATTTCGGGAACTTCTGACTCGAAGAGACGGCGCACGAGGTCACGGTGAGTACGCGAGACGAGAATTTGCAACATGCGTCCCTGTGACCGCCGCACATCATACACGTAGACACGCAGACGCTGACCCACGCGGTAGCGTTCAGTGGGAACTTCCTCTGTTGCTGGCATCAGGCCCTCTATTTTGTCGGCCTTGTCGAGGTCAAAATCTATAGACCAGCCGCGCGAGGGTTCTTTGCGTGTGAGTATGCCAAGTCGAATCTCGCCCATCCAGTGTTTAATCTGGTCGTAGAGATGTTCGTGTTCTGCTTCACGGATGCGTTGCAGGATGACCTGTTTCGCGGTCTGTGTCGGAATACGATTAAAGATGATGGATGAATCGACATCAATGAACTGACCCAGGGCAGCTTTAGGTATCAGACGCTGGGCCTCAGCCAACGAGATTTCCTCGTTGGGGTCTTCGACCTGGGCAACGACGCGTTTTGATGCCCAGACACGAACTTCGCCGTTCTTATCTACCTCAATGCGAATATTCTCGCCGTCTCCGAAACTCTTTCGGTAGGCCGCGAGCAGGGCAGTAGCCACGGTCTCCATGACCACTTCGCGGGGTAGTCCCTTTTCGGCAATTAATTGTGCGATAGCCGCTTGAAATTCGCTCCTCATATGCCATGCTCCTCCCGCTGCGCTGACGCTCGGTAGATAGTGTAATCATTTTTTCCAGTGCAAAGAAAAGAAAAAGTCCCTGGCAAACAGAAAAGTGGGAAGACGCCCACTTTTCGCAAAAGGTTTCCTCTATTCTGTCCATATTATATCACGTAGATTGCCACTTGGCTAGTAGGTTGAGCGGGAAATACGGTGGAAAATGTTTCTGTTATAGCTAACACGATTGCCATGTGATATATTCCTTATAGTACAAGCAATAAACTGTCCACAGACGAACAAGAAGGAGTATTTCTCATGGCTGTTGCCCATGTCATTGACGACGAACAGGAACTGATTGCAGCGATTCACGAGCTGGCGGTAGAACGGGTTGCGCCACGTGCCGCGGAGATTGACCACACGGGGCAATTCCCCTGGGATATGCAAGAGTTACTGGCACAGCAAGATATTCTGGCGATGCCCTTTCCTACTGAGTACGGCGGCCTCGGCTCGACCGAACTGGCGGTCGTAATGGCAATTGAAGAGCTTTCCCGCTATTGCGCGACGACAGGGCTGTTGTTAGCGGTGCATCAACTTGGCGCGATGCCCATTTTGCTGGCTGGCAACGAGGAGCAGAAAGGTAAGTACATCACACGGCTGGCGAGCGGCGAATGGATGGCGGCATTTGGTCTGACCGAGGCGGGTTCTGGTTCCGATGCGGCCGGGATGAAGACAATTGGTGTGCGCAAAGGTGACAAATACATCATCAATGGCGCGAAACGCTTCATCACCAACGGTGGCCTCGCGCAGGTGAACTCCGTGTTTGTGAACACGAATCCTGCGCGGGGTACACGTGGTGTCAGTGCCTTCATCATCGAAAAGGACTTTCCCGGCTTCTCCGTCGGTCGTATAGAAGAGAAGATGGGCATTAAGGGCTCGCAAACGGCTGAACTCATCTTTACCGATTGCGAGGTACCTGTCGAGAATATGCTTGGACGCGAGGGCGAGGGTTTCAAAATTGCGATGGCAACGCTCGACCGCACGCGCATTGGTATCGGTGCGCAGGCCGTCGGGATTGCGCAGGGTGCGCTCGATCTCGCCGTTTCTTACGCAAAAGAGCGTGTCCAGTTTGGCAAACCTATTGCCGAAAATCAAGGTATCCAGTTCATGCTGGCTGACATGGCGACAAAGGTTGAGGCATCGCGCTTGCTGGTCTATAACGCTGCCGAAATGGTTGATCGCGAAGATAAGAACTTCGGCAAATATTCCGCGATGGCGAAGATGTTTGCTTCCGATTCCGCGATAGCCGTCACCAACGACGCCATTCAAGTTCTCGGCGGCTACGGGTACATGAAAGAGTATCCCGCTGAGCGTATGATGCGAGACGCCAAAATCACGCAAATTTACGAGGGTACCAACCAGATTCAACGTCTGGTGATTGCCCGTGAATTACTGAAGTAGGTCAAAACAAACAGCAAGACACTCCAGTCATGCCCGCGGACATGACTGGAGTGTCTTGCTGTTTGTTTTGACCTACTGAGCCTCAATAGCACGAGCTACAATTTCGGAGATATCCTCGACTTGGAGTTTGTCTTCGGCTTCGACGCCTTTGAGACCGTCGTCAAACATGGTGATGCAGAAGGGACAGGCTGCCGCCAGCACATCTGCTTCGGTTGCCAGCGCCTCGTTGATGCGGGCTTGATTGATGCGCTGGCCGATATTCTCCTCCATCCAGGCGCGACCGCCGCCGCCGCCGCAACAGAAACTCTTACTGCGATGCCGGTGCATTTCTGTGACGCCGTTGCTATTCAGGATCGTGAGAACGCGACGTGGCTCATCGTAGATGTCGTTGTAACGCCCGATGTAGCAGGGATCATGATAGGTCAGCTTGCGCTCGTCAAAGCCTTCGGGCAAGCGGATTTTCTTGTCGGTCAATAGTTTGTCTATGAAGACGGTGTGATGCACCACTTCGTAGTTGCCGCCAAGCTGAGGGTACTCGTTCTTGATGGTATTGAAGCAGTGTGGACAGGCTGTGAGGATGGTGCGATGTTGCGCCGCGCCATGACTGTCATGTCCATTTTGTCCACTGTGTCCGTTTGCTCCATTATTGCCATTATGCCCATTATGCCCGTTGCTGTCAGCTTTCATGGTATTGAAGCCGTAGCCATCCAGTACCTCAATATTTTGTTGTGCCATCATCTGCCACAGGTACTCGTTGCCGATACGACGTGCAGGGTCGCCGGTACAGGACTCTTCGGGTCCCAGGATGGCGAAATTGACCTGTGCGGCCAGCAGGATTTTCGCCACCGATGTGGCGACTTTCTTGTTGCGCTCGTCGAACGAACCCATGCAGCCGACCCAGTAGAGGACTTCGGCGTCGGGATTTTCCGCCAGCAGGGGTACACCGAGACCGGCGGCCCATTCGGCGCGTTTATCGTTGCTGATTTCCCACGGATTGGCGTTGCGCTCGATATTGTTGAAGAGCGATGTGACTTCAGTTGGGAATTCGCTCTTTTCCATCACGAGATGACGGCGCATATCCACGATTTTCGGCACATGCTCGATAGAGACGGGACATATCTCCATGCAGGCGCGACAGGTGGTACAGGCCCACAGTGCGTCGTTGGTGATAATGCCGCCGACCATTGTCTCGTGATGCGCTGCTTCCTCTGTCGGGGTCTCATCGGCCTTGATGCCAGCGACGCCGATTCTGCTCCAGAGCGTGTTTTCGCCAAGAATTTCATTGCTATGCACGAATAGAGCCTCTTTGACGCCCAGGATGATTTCTTTCGGGAACAACGGTTTGCCCGTATTAGTTGCCGGACAAACGGTGTTGCAGCGTCCGCATTCGGTGCAGGCATAGCCGTCGAGCAACTGTTTCCAGGTGAACTGCTCGGCCTTCGAGACACCGTAGTCTTCGCGCTCCTCCAGGTCTTCCATGAATGGCAATGCGCCCTTTGGCCCGTAGTTGCGGAAGAAGACGTTGAAGGGCGTCGCCATCAGGTGCAGGTGTTTGGAGCGCGGCAGGTAGATGAGGAAGCCCAGCACGGTCAGGATGTGCGCCCACCAGAAGACGCGGAACAGCACGGTATCGGCGGTTGTTCCTGCATTATTGAACCAGGGGCCAAGCCACATGCCAATCAGCGAGTAGGCCGCGCCGTTGGTTGCCGCGTACTCGAAGCCTTCGACGAATGCGAGCGTCACGATGACGGCCAGGATAAGACCCAGAATGATGAAGCCGTCCCACGGCCCATGCAGGAAACTGGACAGTTGTTTGGGGCGCACTATGCCACGGCGAATGGCGAAGAGGATCAGAGCAACGAAGACAAGGATGACGAAAATATCCAGTAGCACGGCGAAGATATGATTGCCGCCTAGCCACGGCAGCGAGCCATTGAAGGCACCGAGCATCAGGTTGAGCAGACCGAACTGAATGAGGATGAAACCCCAGAAGGTAAAGAAGTGGGCAATGCCAGGGATAGGGTCACGCAGCACACCGCTCTGACCGAGGACGACCAGGAAAAATTCGCCGATGCGGTCGTCTATGTGGTCTGAGCGGTCTTCGCGCCTCGCCTTCACCAGCAGCGCGATTAACCTGCCCACGCGAACTCCAAAGAGACCAAGGGTTGCTAGGAAGATAAGGACGAAGATGGTGGTACCGATCCATCCCCCGGTCGGTGAGAGTGCAGGGGGTGTCATAATGAACCTCCAGAATCATGGTTTCTATGCGGTGCAGCAACCAGTCCATGGACTGGTTGCTGCACCGCATAGAAACACTATTACGCTTTGCGTTTTTTCACTTCCTCAGTGACTTTTGGCAGGATGGTGAGTGCGTCACCAACGATGCCGAGGTCGGCGACGGAGAAAATGGGTGCGTTCTCGTCTTTGTTGATGGCGACGATATATTTTGAACCCTTCATACCCGCCAGGTGCTGGATAGCACCGCTGATGCCGACTGCGACATAGAGCGTTGGTTTCACGGTTTTGCCCGTTTGCCCCACTTGATAGCTGTATGGGAGCCAGCCAGCGTCAACAATAGCGCGAGTGGCACCTGCCGCACCGCCGAGGGCAGCAGCAAGGTCCTCGACAAGATGGAAATTCTCTGCTTTGCCGAGTCCGCGCCCACCGCTCACGATGACTGTTGCTTCTTCCAGCGCGGGGCCTTCGGTTGGTACCTCGACGTTTTCCAGAATTTTGATGGTCTGCGAAGCCGGGTTGAGCGAAACGTTCAGCGTCTCAATCTCCGCAGTGCGACCAGCGTATTGTGCGATGCTGAACGCTTTCGGGCGAGCCAGCACAATACCGGTACCGGATTGAGGATGAGTCGCGGTTACAACGGTCTCACCGCCCCAGGGAACGGTGACTTGCAGCGTGTCGCCGTCAAAGCTCAGGTCAGTGGCGTCGGTAATCAGGCCCATGTTGTTGCGCACGTTGAGGCGGGCGGCGATATCGCGCAGGTTGTAGGTGGTTGCCATCATTAAGAGCGCGGGTGAATGCTGCTTGAGCAGGTCGCTGATGGTATCAACTGCTGGCAGCGTCAGATAGGTGTCATAAGCGGCATCGGCGTGGACGTAGACTTTTTCCGCGCCAAATTCGCCCAGCGTGGGTGCGACTTCCGTTGCGGCAGCGCCAAGTATAATGGCCTCGGCGCGTCCGAGTTGCGCGGCTTTTCCCAGTACCTCAAGCGAGGAGCGGGTGGCCTTGCCATCTTCGAGTTCTATAATGACCCAGATAGTTTGTGGCATAGCTAGTTTCTCCTTTTCCTCTTAAAGCAACTGGTAGCGTTGCAAGAAACTGACGATCACTTCGGCGCTGTTGCCTTCGTCTTTGACGATTTGGCCGGCTGCGCGTGCCTCGGCTTTTCCTATAGTCACTACCTGTTCGCGAGCGCCTGCCTCACCCACCTGAGAGGCGTCAAGGCCGAGGTCGGCGAGTTTCAACTGTGCGAAGGGCTTTTTCTTCGCGCCCGTGATGCCCTTCATCGTCGGGTAAATGGCCTCGAACGAGCCACTGGCAATTGTGACGATTGCGGGAAGGGCGCATTCCACCGTCTGGTAGCCTGTTTGTGTGACTCGTTTCACCACAGCTTTTGCGCCTTCGATCTTGATTTCACGGGCGAACGTGAGTTGTGGCAGGGAAAGAAATTCGGCGATGCCGCCGGGAACCATGCCGGTATAGCCGTCGGTACTCTCGGTAGAGCAGTAAATAAGGTCGGCGTTTTCCTTCTTGAGAACGGCAGACAGCACGCGAGCGGTACCAAGTGCGTCGGAGCCAGCCAGCGCCGGGTCTGTGACGAGAATGGCGCGGTCAACGCCCATTGCCAGGGCGCGGCGCATAGTTTCCTGCGCTGAAGTCGGTCCCATGCTAACGGCGATAACCTCGCTGCCGCCGAGCGTATCACGCAATTTGATGGCGGCGGAAATCGTGCTTTCATCGCCGGGGTCAAGCATAAGGGAGACACCGCTGCGCACGAGCCGTTTGGTGTTGGGGTCGAGCTTACTAACAACGGTGTTAGGGTCTGGAATCTGTTTAATACAGACGTAAATCTTCATCGTTCTAATTAGCCTCGTCTTTTATATTCATGTATGCAAAACGTAGGGGGATAAGGAACCACCATAGATTCCTCAGCTATCTTATTGTACATGTCGAGAAAAGAGGGTGTCAACGTTGCTGGCTAACGTTCGTATCTCTCCACTGAACCTTAAAACTTTAACTTCGCTGCGATACTCTGTGCTATTGCCTGCTCATTAGCATCGGCCATTGGAACGTTAGGAAATTCGCTATGGGCGCGGGGATTGGCTGCGAGCAGGACGCCGAAGCGATAGAGGAAGTAGGCGGCTGGTTGCTTGAAGTTTGTTGGGGTTTGCTGGCCTGGGCTGGGTACGACGACTGCAAGACATCCTTGCGCCTCATTGGTGCCAACTGCATAGCCCCAATCAACGTTTGTACCGCTTGCTGTCACGCCATATTGCGTGGTGGCGCTTATCTGGTTGTTAATAGAGGCGCAGCTAATCGGAGTGATACCTTGTTCCAGGGTGTTGGAAGATGTATCGGGGCTGGCTTGCCACTTTGTACCATCCCAGGTTATTCTCAAGGCAATGCTATGGTCTTCTAAGGCAGGCATATTGCTTGAATCCGGTTGGTTTTGCGCTATGATCTGCCCGCTTTGTGTGGTATACGTCCAACTTGGATAGAACAGAGCATAAATGTCCCAGGTGAGTGGCGCAGATTTTGTTGATGGAACGCCAATCTCCGGCAATGTGCAGAGTTGCAAGCAGTTTTGTCCATTGAGAGAACAGGTGTCGCCATAGCCGTTTTGACATGGATGTTGTGATGCCGGGTTGGCATCTAACTGGAATTGTAATGTCGCTTGTAGTGACTGTGTCGCTGTTTTTATAAGAGTTGCGCCGGATGGTGAGACATATTGCTCGCCGGGTTGCACAATGTCTGTGGATTGCATCGAAGTGAGCGCAGCTTGAATTGTCTGTTTCAAGGTTGTCTGTTGGGTAGCAGGCAAATCAGCCATTGTCGCATTGAAAGTAATCAACCGCTCGCCAGGGGCAGTTGTTGAATTTCCGGTGGATTCGTAGTTACACGGCTCAGTTGAGAGCGGCGGGACAGAGATAATACAGGTGAGCGGCAGAAATGGCGGTGCTTGCCACACGATTTTATGCTGCCCACGCGGGAGGCGAATGGGTTTGTCCGTGAAGTTCAGGCTGTACGGGTTGGTGCTTTTCTTGATAACATGTCCGTCAATAGTGATTGTTCCTGTAGGCGTTGCTTGAATATCTATCAGGTCATCGCCGGCAACTAATGTTGCGGTTGGTGTTGGCGCGGTTGTCAGGAAACGGTTGACCACGATATCGCGTACAGGTGAGAAAATAGCGACGAGCAGTAGTACAATTACCAGAAACAAGGTAATGGTAAAGGCCAATCGCACTTTATTGCGTGGCGGTCTGTCGTCTTGTAGAGAATGCTCACTGTTTTCCTGGTCGCTCATGATGTTTCCCGAATGCTCCGAAAAAAGAATTATTACGATATCCCACCTCTTTTTAATACGTCAAGGAAAAGGAACATTCTCACATGTTAGTATTCTACGCCTGCTTGCTTATACCCAATAACATGTGACAGATTGAACGTGTATAATATGTTCATCACAATTTCACAGACAACTTTATGCAAAGGACAGGTTATGCAGCAACATTTATTGATTGATGGTGATGATACGCTGTGGGAGAATAATATTTATTTTGAGCGTGCCATTGAGGCATTTATGGACTTTCTCGACCACGCTTCGCTCAAGACGGAAGAGGTGCGGGCGGTGCTTGATGAAATTGAGATGACGATGGGCTATGGCTCGCTGAATTTTGCGAAGAGCTTGCAAGAAACGTACCGGCAACTGGTGGAGCGAGATGTGCGCGATGAAGATTTGGAGCGGGTGCGCAGCTTTGGTGAGCAGATTATGCACCACCCGATGCAGGTCATGGGCGGGGTGGAGGAAACGCTCGCGTACCTGGCACCACAACATCGCCTGATTCTTTTGACAAAGGGCAATCAGGACGAGCAGAGGTTAAAAATTGACAGTTCCGGCCTGGGTGTCTATTTTGAGCATACCATTGTCGTCGTGGAAAAAGATATCGCCACCTATAACCAGTTGATACATGAGCTTGAGTTGGATGTGCCGCAAACGTGGATGATCGGCAATTCGCCTCGTTCCGATATTAACCCGGCCCGCAACGTTGGTCTGAATGCCGTCTTCATTCCGCACCCGCGCACGTGGCACGTAGAAAAGCAGGAAATTGTTGCTGATGGAACGGGCAAACTCTTGCAATTGGAGAGCTTCGCCGAGCTACGTACTCATTTTTAAGCGGAAATAAAAATTGCCAGAGTCGGACTTGTGAGGTTTGGCTCTGGCAATTTTTTTTGCGCCCGTTTTTTCATTGTTGTATGGTTGTGATGTCTATGTGATTGGAAGTAACATCGCTGTGACTGTTTAGTGATACGCCACGAGTATACTCCTATCAAGCTCATAGAGGAGCTACACCTATTTCCAACTCAATTCAAGGAGAAAAGATCATGACTCACATACAGGCAACAACGGCTTCCAATCAAGGGAAGCACCAGCGTTCATCATTGGCATCCATGTTCATCGGACTCATTTTAGGGTTATTGGTTTGCACAGCACTCACTTCGGGCGTATTCTTTGCCCTCACAACCATGTTTGGTAATCAGGCAAAAATGCAGGTGGCCCATGCAGCGCAGGTTGAGCGGCATGTGCAGGCAAATCTGAACATTGTTATTAATCAGCCAGGCATGCACAAAGATTGGCCTGCGTATACGCCGACCAACCTGGTACTTCCTGCCCATAGTCTTGTGACGATTACCATTCGCAATTATGATCTTGGCGATACACCATTGCCGAACAATTCACCGTTTACAAAGGTACAAGGAACTATCGGTGGGACAGCTTCCGCGAATGGGCATACTTATAGCAGTCTGGCTGCCGACAAGGTGGCTCACACGTTCACCATTCTGCAATTGCATGTCAGTGTGCCAGTGCCTGGCGATGCCGTCAACGGTGCGAGCTATGCTGCCGTTACCTTTACCATCCGTACAGGCAATGCGGGAACCTATATGTTCCAATGCTTTGATCCCTGCGGCACGAGTTCATCTGGCTGGATGGGCCCGATGATGACAATGGGTTACATGATGGGTACGCTAACGGTTCAATAGATACATACTGTGATAGAGAGCGTCACAAAAGAGCGTAGATAGGCAAATCAATGCCCATCTACGCTCTTTTGTGACGCTCTCTATCACGCTTTACCTTCCGGTGTTATTGCGGCGAGGCTGTAGTGGTTCAGTTTTGAAAAATGAAAGGGCAGATGATATACTACAAAAACATCTTGTGAGAGGAGAATCAAACAAACTGTGACGCAATCACACTCCTGGTGGCAGACGGGCGTGATATATCAGATCTACCCACGCAGTTTTCTCGATAGCAATGGCGATGGAGTAGGAGATATCCCCGGTATCACCAGCAAACTGGACTATTTACGCTGGCTCGGCGTTGACGCAATTTGGCTCTCTCCTATCTATCCGTCCCCCATGGCCGATTTTGGCTATGACATTAGCAATTACACCGATGTCCATCCGCCCTTCGGAACCCTGGAGGACCTGGATATCTTGCTGCACCAGTCCCACCAGCGCGACCTCAAGGTCATCCTGGACTTTGTGCCAAATCATACCTCTGATGAGCATCCCTGGTTTCAGGAGGCGCGTTCCAGCCGCGCCAACGAGAAACGCGACTGGTATATCTGGCGCGACCCTGCTCCCGACGGGGGCCCTCCCAATAATTGGGGCGCACTGTTTGGCGGCTCAGCCTGGCAATTCGATGAGCGGACGGGGCAATACTACTTGCATTTGTTCGATGTGAAACAGCCTGATTTGAATTGGCGCAATCCCAGGGTGCGTCAGGCTATGTATGAGGTCCTGCATTTCTGGCTCGATCGGGGTGTAGATGGCTTCCGCGTGGATGTACTCTCGAGATTGCTCAAAGATGAGCAATTCCGTGATAATCCGCTGAACCCGGAGTGGAAGCCAGGCGATCCCCCTAATGCTCGTCAGCTGGGCATCTATATCGGAGACCAGCCAGGTATACACGAGATCGTGCGCGAGATGCGAGCCATTTTGGATCGCTATAGCGAGCGCGTACTCATCGGCGAGCTTTATCTACCGCTTGAACGCCTGATGCTGTACTATGGTGAGCAGCTTGACGAAGCGCACCTGCCCTTCAATTTCCAATTTGTAACCCTACCGACGTGGGAAGCACGAACCATTCACCAGGGGGTTGACGCATACGAAGCGGCCCTGCCACAGGGGGCATGGCCCAACTGGGTGCTAAGCAATCATGATCGGCCTCGCGTTGCCACCCGGGTAGGGCGAGAGCAGGCACGCATAGCCCAGATGTTGTTACTCACCTTGCGCGGAACACCCACCTGCTACTACGGCGATGAATTGGGGATGCAGGATATCTCGATTCCGTTGGAGTTGATTCATGATCCCAGGGGAAAGGAGCATCCTGAGCATAGCCGTGACCCACAGCGCACTCCTATGCAATGGGATAGCCATCCCAACGCCGGTTTTTGTCCCCCCGAGGTGCAACCGTGGCTGCCAGTTGCCAACGACTATCAAACCTGCAACGTTGCTATAGAGCAACAGGATTCACGCTCTTTTCTGACCCTGGTACAGGCATTACTGACCTTTCGACGGTTCTCACCTGCACTCAGTATGGGTTCGCAGCGTTCTCTTGACCAGCCGAACGCCGCCTGTTTCGTTTACCTGCGCCAACACGGCGGGCAGCGTTACCTGATCGCTCTCAACTTCTCAGCACAAGAACAGGTTGTGACCCTGGCGGAACAGGGGCAGGCTCGTCTTCTCCTCTCTACCTACCTGGACCACGAGGGCTCAATTGAGTTGAGAGAGATGCACCTGCGCGGCAATGAAGGGCTGCTGATAGAAATGGAAGCTTCATCTATACCCGGATAAGAGGGGCGGAGGCAATCCATGCTGTCACGCATCTCAGTTTTGGAAACGTTTCCAGACATAGGGGTGTAAATTTTGTGTTTTGGGAAAATACCTGATTATATTCCTTTACAAGCGGGGAATTTTATGTTATTCTCTAAAAAGAAACGTTTCCAACCCATGCTTCAGGCCGTATAATACGTCTTTCAAGTCATTGGTTGAGTTTGCTTTTTTACGTTTTGAGGAATAATATTCCTCAAGAAGTAGTACAATGAATGAACCGGGTGAAGGTAATCCAGAAAGGAGATGCGTCCACGATTGAGAATCCCCGTGAACTTGTTATATACAAGATAACATGTAGATTCGCATGGGCAAACACATTGTTGTGTTCATCTCTTGCAAACAGTTCTTCTTGAGAGGTCTTGCATATTTTCGATTGTTACGGGAGATCGACGGGCATGGGAGTTCAGAAGGTCGGTGAGTTTAGGTGGAACTTTTGCGTACTTCGAGTATACGTAGTGTGTTCAACCTACGTTAGTTGATTACTGGTCCAAAGGAGGATTAGACATGATCCTTGATCAAGGTGAAGTCATTGACGAGATCATCACCAAAATCCGTGCCGGGCGAATGAGCCGCCGGACGTTCCTCGAGCGGGCTGTTGCTGTCGGCTTGAGTACCTCTGTAGCCGCGTCGCTACTGGATGCCTGTGGTGGTACCAGCAACAGTGCAACTGGTAGTGGGCAAACCGTTAACATCAACTATCTTGAAAAGGACACGAATGGCGTATTAGCAGGACTTGTGGGCAAGTTTAATGCGCTAAATAATGGTGTTCACGCCACCTACAACAGCAATGCCCCCAGTGATACAGGTCAGCTTCTGACTATTCTCACGACCATGCTGCGTGCGCGTAGTAGCTCGATTGATGTTTTTCCGATGGATATTATCTGGCCTCCTGAGTTTGGGGCCAATGGCTGGACCGTTCCGCTGGATAGCTATTGGCCGAAGAGCGATCAGGCAAATTATCTGCCAGGTCCGCTTCAAGGTTGCACGTACAATGGCAAGTTGTGGGCTGCGCCAATCTACACCGATGTTGGGATAATCTACTACCGTACAGACCTCATTCCAACGCCTCCAAATAGTTGGGAAGAGCTGACGACTATGGCGAAGTCAGTATCGCCGTCTAAAGTGAAGTTTGGCTATTTATGGCAAGGGGCGCAGTACGAGGGGCTCGTCTGTAACTTTGTCGAGGTTCTCTACGGTTATGGTGGTAACGTGCTGGATCCCAACAATCCTAAGTCGGTCACTGTCAATAGCCCGGAAGGCATGGCGGCTTTGACGGAGATGGTTGGTTGGGTAGGTACGATCTCACCGGCAGCAGTAACTACGTATGAGGAGCCGCAGGCGCTGGCGGCCTGGCAAGACGGGGACGCTGCTTTCATGCGCAACTGGCCCTACGCCATTTCGTTGAGCAATGACCCAACGGCCTCGAAGATTCCTAACAAGTTTGATGAGCATCCCATGCTCTACGGCGGCACTAATACCCAGGGTCACTCGAACATTGGTGGTTGGCAACACGGCATCAATGCTTTCACCAAGAACCCTGACGCGTGCTGGAAGTTTATCCAGTTCAACCTCAGTTCGACCTGGCAGACAACTGTTGCCTCGCAGTTGTCGCTGTTAGCCACGCTTAAGAGCATTTACAGTGACGCCACTATAACGGCTAAGGACCCGTTCTTCGGCAAGGTGCTGCCGATAGTGCAGAACGCGCTACCCAGGCCGGTCACACCTTTCTACCCGGACGTTAGCAACGCCATTCAACTGCGCATCCACCAGGCCTTGACCAAGCAGAGCAGCCCTGCGTCGGCATTGAGCCAGTTACAGTCTGATTTGCAGACCATTGTGTCCAGGACAGTGTAGGTAAGTAGTAGGCGTTGTTTGTAGCTATGCAGTGAGGTACCTATATAGGTATCCCACTGCACAGCATGACCTTCGTACAGAAATCGTCGTATTTGTTGCCCATCGGGAGGTCGCCTTGGGGATAGTTGCTAGAAGGCATGCTCGCGGTGGATATCTGCATAAAGGGATGAACGCATGGCAACACAAGCAACACAAGTACAAACGGTAGAGGTACCCAGCAAAAGGCCGAGTTTGCGGGATCGTCTGGATCTGGGAAATGGCTTCTCACCATACTTACTGGTACTCCCCACTGTCATCTTGATTCTGGCGGTGGCGGCCTATCCGATCCTTAGTTCTTTTTGGTTCAGCTTGCTCGATAACCCGCTCAGTCCTGTTGCAAGTTTTACAGGATTGAGCAACTTTAATATGCTATTTAGCGATAGCACGTTCCGCGCTTCAATTAGCACGACGTTCATCTTCACTATTATCGCCGTGGTGTTTGAGACACTCTTTGGACTGGGAATAGCTCTGCTCATCAATGGCACTTTCCCAGGTCGTGGGCTGGTACGGGCCTCTATCCTTGTTCCGTGGGCTTTCCCCACGATTATCTCCGCGAATATCTGGCTGCTGATGTACAATGATCGTACAGGTGTCATCAGCTATTTTCTCCAACTGGTCCACATACTGGCGCCAGGTGCTACGTTATTGGAGTCAAATAATGGCATTCTTGCCGCTGCCATCATCACCGACGTCTGGAAAACCACGCCTTTTATGGCTCTCTTGATCCTGGCCGGTCTTCAGGTCATACCCAATGAATTGTATGAAGCGGCCTCTGTCGATGGGAGTACGCGCTGGCAACAATTCTGGACAATTACCCTGCCCATGCTCAGCGGGCCGCTGCTCATCGCGCTGCTCTTCCGCACCCTCGCTTCCCTCGGTGCGTTCGATCTCTTCTATGTACTGGCCGGCAACCAGGTGCAAACCATGGCATCGTACTCGTATAACTTCATGTTTACGCGTACCACATTCGATTTTGCTTCTGGAGTGGCAGCCTCCGTAGTATTGTTTGTGATCTTACTGATTGTCAGTCTCTTCTTTGCCATATGGATGCGTGTAGCGCGACGATAGTGAAGATAGGGTGTCTATATGTCATCTATCCTGAAAGGAGATGAACTATGGCAGTTAAGGAACAGGTTATTCCTGGTGCCAGGGTGGGAGTAGGTACTGCAAAATCGGGAAAGGGTTTTCCATGGGGCAAGGTGCTTCGCTATGCGGGCGTGGTGTTTGTTGTGTTTCTCTCAATCGCTCCACTCTACTGGACCTTTGCGACGTCGGTAAAAAGTGGAACTGAACTGAACGTCTCTCCACCCACTCTTTTCCCCCATTCCTTCAGCTTCGAAAACTACCAAACCGATTTTGGCCTGAGTTTCTTTATTCGTGATCTGATCAACAGTGCGATCATCGCAGCCATCACTACCCTCCTGGCACTAACCGTTGGTATACTTTGCGCCTATGCCATAGCACGCATGAAGTTTCGCGGCAAAGGTTTCGTGCTAGGGCTCACTTTGTCGGTGCAGATGATACCGGTTATCGCGATGGTTGGACCGCTCTTCATACTTTTCACAGGTCCGATTCCTGTCTTCAACACGTATCTGGCTCTGATTATCCCCGATCTCGTGCTTACTTTGCCGATCACCGTCTGGTTCATGACTTCGTTCTTCCGCGATCTGCCGCCCGATCTGGAAGAAGCGGCGCTGGTGGATGGAGCCACGCGACTGCGTGCCCTGTGGTATGTGATTGTACCTCTCACGGCACCGGGTGTCTTCGCATCGGCTATTCTCTCGTTTATCGCCGTCTGGAACGACTTCCTCTTTGGTTTGACACTGACGGCTGATCAAACTGCACAGCCAGTCACTGTCGGGGTCACACGCTTTGCTGGTGAGCATACCATCCCCTGGGGTGAAATTGCTGCTGCCGCGGTGATTGTGACTATTCCGCTTGTGATAGTCGTGCTGTTTCTCCAGAAACGTATTGTGTCTGGCTTGACGGCTGGCGCTGTAAAAGGCTAAAGCACATACAAACCTCATACTAACGATCATCTGGCTTTGTCGGGTGATCGTTGGTATAACTTGCACTTTTCTCAAGAAGCCTTATTTTACAGCCTTGTCGGTAGGTTATGTGTCTATGCATTGTGGTACCCATCGCGCAGTGGTAGCGATGGAGTGGCACTGTGTGTATCTCATCAAGGTAGCTATGAATGAGTCAATTGAAGCGGCGTTGGTGCATGGGCAGACTGAAAGGAAGCAAGTCTTCCAGGAGAAGTTCGCCGCTGATACCCATCGTCCCCGGTATCATTTTCTGCCGGCAGCGGCGTGGATGAACGACCCCAACGGGCTCATCTACTGGGGAGGATCCTATCACCTGTTTTACCAGTATGTTCCTAACGATGCACCGTGGGAAACAAAACATTGGGGCCATGCTATAAGCACCGACCTCGTCCATTGGTTCGACTTGCCAGTCGCGTTAACTCCAACGCCGGGAGGGCCTGACCAGGATGGGTGCTTCTCCGGTTGTGTTGTCAACCACGATGGTGTTCCAACGCTCATCTACACGGGCGTGCGGGGAGATTACCAGTTACCTTGCGTGGCTACCAGTGCCGATGGTTTGCTCACCTGGCAGAAGTATCCAGGGAATCCAGTGATTGCTGCGCCACCGCCAGACTTGAATCTGCTTGCGTTCCGCGATCACCGTGTCTGGAAGGAAGGAACCATCTGGTATCAGTTGATCGGTGCGGGGATCAGAGGGGTCGGAGGCACGGCTCTGCTGTATCGTTCGTTGAACCTTATTGATTGGGAGTACATACATTCCCTCTACATTGGTGACCGAAAGCGCACGGAGCCAGTGTGGACTGGCTCTATGTGGGAATGCCCGGACTTCTTTCCCCTGGGCGACAAGTCTGTGCTTCTGGTGTCGGTTTACGATGACAGTCGCTTTCATGAGGGGGCATATGCCGGGTGTCTGCACTACGCCATCGCCTTCGTGGGGGCTTACACTGATCACACTTTTACTCCGCAGAACCAGGGTATTATTGATTACGGCGGTTACTTCTATGCGCCACAAAGCTTGCTCGCTCCCACCGGTCGTCGCCTGCTATGGGGATGGCTGTGGGAGGGACGTAGTGATGAGGCACAGGGGGTTGCCGGTTGGGCGGGGGTCATGTCCTTACCGCGTGTTCTTGCCCTCGCCGCCGATAATACAGTGTGCCTGGAGCCAGTTCCAGAGTTGAAACAGCTCCGGGGCGTCCATCTGCGTGTGGTGGATCAGCCCATTCTACCAACATCGTTGATGCAGTGCGGGGCGATTCAGGGCGACTGCCTCGAAATCCTGGCGGAGTTGATGCCAGATGAGGCTACGGAACTGGGCATCGGGGTGCGTTGTGCGCCAGATGGCACGGAGCAGACGCTCATTCGCTATGACCGCTTGCAAGGACGTTTGCTCATTGATCGCCAGCAATCCAGCCTGAGCGAGAATGTGCAGCGAGACATACGAGCGGGGCCGCTTGCGCTTGCTGCCGGTGAGCCATTGCTGTTGCATATTTTCCTTGACCGTTCCGTGATCGAAGTGTTCGCAAACCGCCGATTATGCATGAGTAGCCGGGTCTACCCGTCCAGAACTGATAGCCTGGGCGTTGGGTTCTTTGCACGCGGTGAGAGTGCCAGCATCAAGGCCCTGGATGTCTGGGAAATGGGTTCCATCTTTTAGGGCTGGAGTAGACTTTCGTGTGAGCGAGGTCTATCATCTCGCCGACGCCGGGTGGTTTGTTAAGCTCTTTGGGCTGCCGATGCAAGTGTATGTGCCTGTGGAAGGCCAGTAATATTCAGTATTTTTGTCAGTTGCATGCTGACTACAAACGATAGATAGAGGTGACCAGATTGACCGAATCTTTCATTACCCTGGGAGACCTGCGTTCCTACACACGCGAAGGGCGTACACTCGTCCTGGACTATGGCGGTCCAAGCGTGGCAATCACCGTTTTGACAGATGGCATGGTTCGGGTGCGGTTGGCACCTGATGGGACATTTGCTGCGCGTCGCTTCTGGGCGGTTGTGCGAGCGGACGATGAGTTCCCGGAGGTATCATTTGAGATTGAGGAGTCGGGTCAGACGCTTTTGTTGCGAACGGTCGCGCTCACGGTGCGGATCGAGCGTGAACGGGGAAGCATCTCCTTCGCCGATGCGCAGGGGCAGCCGTTTTGTGCTGACGAGGCGGGCATGCAGTGGGGGCAGGCGACATCGGGGCTACGGCGGGTCGCCTGTGCCAGGCGTATCGAGGTCGGCGAACACTTCTTCGGCTTCGGCGAGCGCACGGGGCAACTCGACAAGCTTGGGAGCGAACTGATCAACTGGGCAACCGATCCGGCCGAGGGTCATGGCCCCGGCACCGACCCGCTCTACCAGGCTATCCCTGTCTTCCTGGCGCTCCGGCCCGGTCTGGCCTACGGCCTCTTCTTCAATAACAGCTGGCGCAGCCGCTTTGATATGGGGGCGAGGCGGCCTGGTGTGTGGCTGATGGAGGCCGAGGGGGGCGAACTCGACTACTACGTGGTCTTTGGGCCGACACCGGAGCAGGTGAGCGAGGGATTCGGCACGCTGCTGGGTACTATGCCGTTACCACCGCGCTGGGCATTGGGCTATCATCAGAGCCGTTGGGGCCACGCGACAGATAAGTTGGTGCGCGAGTTGGCAGCCGAGTTTCGTGTACGTGACATCCCCTGCGATACGATTCACCTGGACATAGACTATATGGATGGGTATCGCGTCTTTACCTGGGACCCACAGCGTATTCCCGATCCGCGAAAGCTGATCGGCGACCTGCGTCGCTCAGGTTTTCATATCGTGACGATCATTGATCCGGGAGTGAAGATTGATGCCGATTACCCGGTCTACCGGGAAGGGATGGATCGCGATGTATTCATCCGCCGGGCTGACGGTGAGGTTTTCCATGGCTATGTCTGGCCTGATGACGCGGTCTACCCTGATCACACGCGACCGGAGGTACGTGAGTGGTGGGGTGACATGCAGAAGGCACTCGTGGATGTGGGAGTTAGCGGCATTTGGAATGATATGAACGAGCCCGTGGTGTTCGAACTGCCGTTTAGTCAGGGTGTCGGCAAGGTGGGGACGATTGCTCTCGATGCTATTCAGGGAACCAAAGAAGAGCGCACGACCCACGCTGAGGTGCATAATCTTTATGGGTACGGTATGGCTCGCGCCTCTTACGAAGGGCAGCGACGACATCGTAGCGAGGAGCGGCCTTTCGTACTTACGCGCTCGGGCTTCGCTGGCGTGCAGAGGTGGAGTGCTTGCTGGATGGGCGATAATAGTTCCTGGTGGGAACACCTGGAAATGGCGATGCCGCAACTCATGAACATGGGCCTGTCGGGCGTGCCTTTCGTTGGCACTGACATTGGCGGCTTCAACGGGAACGCCAGTGGCGAGTTGTTTGCCCGCTGGATGCAGTTCGGTGTGTTATCGCCCTTCTGTCGCGGCCACTCGATGCTTGATACCGAACAACACGAGCCATGGAGCTTCGGCCCGCGGGTCGAGGCAATTTGCCGCGAGTATCTGCGGCTGCGCTATCGGTTGCTTCCCTATCTTTACACGCTCTTCTGGGAGGCGGCGCAGCGGGGAATCCCCGTGCTGCGACCGTTGCTCTATCACTTCCCGGACGATACGGCCACCTATCAACTGCACGACCAGGTGCTGCTGGGGCCGTCGCTGATGGCGGCACCGATTTACCACCCCGGTCGTGAGTATCGTTATGTCTATCTGCCGGCGGGGGTATGGTATGACTGGTGGACCGACGAACTGATCACCGGGCCGGTACACCTGCTTGCTCACGCTCCTCTGGAGCGCATGCCGCTCTATATCCGCGCCGGGGCGATTATGCCTGGTGGGCCGGACCTGCACTATGCTGACGAACTCCCGCTCGATCCGCTGACGCTGGACATCTACCCAGGCGATGGAGCGTTCACGCTCTACGAGGATGACGGCCACAGCTTCGAGTACGAACACGGCCAGTTCTCCACAACGAGTTACACGCGGCGGCAGATGGGAGATCGGCTGGTTTTCACCATTGGCGCACGCGAAGGTGCTTACGTCCCACCGACGCGGCGGCTTCTGCTCAGGGTGCATGCTATCGGCGAGCAGGCGGCGGAAGGATATCCTGACGCGAGCTACGATTCAGTCCGTCGGCTGCTGACGCTCCAGGACGAGGATGATGGCAGCGCACGAACATTGAGCTTTAAGCTGAGGGAATAGTCTTGCCTTTCAGAGAAACATGGTTGTGTGTTACACCGGCGAGGAAGAATGCCAGAGAAGGGTACCTGTCATGTCTTGCAGCCCGGCGATGAAGCCATTTCCGGCACCAATCAACACGACCTTTTGTGCATCTAGCGTTATGTCGGATATAGGCCCATTTGCATTATACCGCCAGCGCAAGATGCCTGTATCGGCTCTTACAGCTTCGACTATGCCTGCCGCTGAACCGAGATACACGGTATCATGAGTGACCGTCACTACCGTAAGCGGTAGGCTGGCAGGTGTATAGCGCCACAGTAAGGAACCATCTTTGGTGCGACGTGCGTCCATAGAGCCATATTGGGAACTAATGTAGACCACTCCCCCGGCAACTAAAGGAGGGATGAAACCTGTCCCGGTTGCAACTTGCCAGAGCTGCTTGCCAGTATTCGCTTGCACGACGGTCAGCGTGCCACCGGGCGTATTCGTATTCTGTTGGCTCAGGTAAACAAGGTTCCCACCCTCTGCTATAGCGATATTCCCGCCTTGCAGTATAGTTGCATTGGAGAAGTCGTGACGCCAGAGAAGCCTTCCATTCTCTGTTTGTATGCTAGAGAGTGTGAGTGAGATTGAGAGTGTGCTGCGTGAGAATGCAAAAGAAGTCTCTATGGGGCTTTCTGTGGTAGGCAGCTGGGGTATATACTTCGGGGTGAACAACTGCCAGAGCAGAACGCCAGTTATGGCATGTACTGCCACGAACGTATCACTGCTGGTGTCGGCGTAGACCATACCAGCAGTAATAGCGACGGGAAACATGTCCTCACCTTTGATAGAAGTCTTCCAGAGCAATCGTCCATCGCTTGCTTGCCAGGCGGCAAGTGAACCATTTACCAGGGATATGGAGACGATTCCCGCTCCTACGACGGGTTGCCCCTGAAGCAGACTTTCGGCAGGTGTCTGTTGCCAGAGAAGTTTTCCGGTGCTTGCTCTGATGGCATAGATAGTTGTTTCGGAGGAAGCATAGATGATACCTGCAGCGATTACGGGTTTGCCGGACAAGGGACCATCTGTCGGGAAATGCCAGAGCGGACGCCCGCTGTTTATTCGTAGAGCCATCAGCACGTTATCATACGAAGCGACGTAGATAGCGTTCTGATCAGCCGTCAGGAAGACATCATGATTGGTTGCCCACGCGCTATTTATCAGGGAAATCTGTTGATTCCGGCTCACCAGCAGGCGTGAAATATTCCCAGGGTTGACGAGGAACACGAGTAGGAGCAGACTGCTTATCAGGGCAAGCCACCATATGATTGGTGCTTTGTGTTGTAACGTGTGTATGTAAGAAAAACTACGTGGCCTCTGTGCATCAAGGTCGCTGATTTCAATATCATTCTCATCATTGCGGTCTTCGTACTGGCCCCTGTTCATCGGAATTCCTTGCTCAGCGGTGAGGGCGGCAGTTCCATAGTTCCCCAATCGCCGGGTTGACTTGCCAATGCAAAGTGAATAATTGCACCCTCAGCAATTTCTTTATGCCTGATCCACGCCCTGTGTAGTGGTGTACCGTTGAGCGTAGCTGCTACTACAAAAGACTTTTCAGGACTGGCATCGGGAGCTTCAATCAGCAGGCTCTTGCCACTCTGACCGAGGGCTATGGCTGTTCGCTGGAAAATAGGAGAGGAAAGCAGATACAGGTCTTGTCCCATGATTGGATAAATGCCCATTGTCGAACACATATACCAGGCGCTCTGGCATCCCATGTCCTCGTTATCATAAAGGCCATCACGTGTGGGGTGAAAAAAGCGTTGCAGGCACTCGCGTACTCGTACAGCCGTCTTATCTGGTCGTCCGGCGTAGATATAAAGGTAGGGAACATGCAGCATAGTTTCCTTCGAGCGATATTGTCCCTGGTCAAAGAATGCGTCCAGGTGGCGAACGAACGCCTCGTTTCCACCATGCCGTGCAATCAGTCCCGCGAAATCGTGCTGGACATTGTACTCCCATTGTCTGCCGGTGCCTTCGTAGAAGTAGGGGTCTTGATCAATAAGAGGCGCGTAGAATTTTGTGGGATCGAAAGGATTCTGCCACTGCCCATCCGCATTTTTGGGTGCGAAGCAGGCAATATCATCGCGCCACAGGTTCCATACCTTTTGCGAGCTTGCAAAATATGCTTGCGCGATTTGCTCCTGCCCTAAATGTTCAGCCAGTTTACCAATGCACCAATCCTGGTAGGTATACTCCAGGTGACGAGAAACGCAATTCCTGATCCCCACTGGAAGATAGCCCAGCGTATGATATTCCTGCAAGTATCGCCCATAGAGCCATGGGTCGGGTGAAGCCACCTCATTATTTTTGCGCATTTGCAGCAGGGCTTTTTCATAGTTAATGCCGGGCAACCCTTTCAAGGCTGCCTCGCACAGGAGTATATCGGCTGAACTTCCTCCCTGAATCATCGCGCTATGTCCGGCAATCCAGGCATCAACCAGCCAACCGGTATGCCCGGCAATATCCAACAGGCAATTGAGTATCGCCACCTCAAGTTCGGGGTTGAATAGAGTGATCAGGGAGTTCGCGTTGCGCACGCTGTCCCAGAGCGCGTAGAAATCGGTAAAGTGGCGCACGCCTGACATCCACCAGGGGTTTTCATCGTCTACGCCGAGATCGCTGGGCATACAGATGAGGCGAGTGAAAAGCGTGTAGAAGAGCTTCTTTTGTTCCTCAGTTCCACCATCGACGCGAATGCGTGAAAGGGCCTGTTCCCAGGTAGTCGTGGCCTCGGCGCGGATGGTATTGAAATCTTTCTCATCGGTTTCACGGGCAATACTGGCCCTGGCTTTCGCGATACTGACGTAGGAAATACCAACTTTGAGCTGTACCTGTTCGACCTGCCCAAAACTGGCAATCGCTTTGCAGCCAGCCCCATCGGCTGCCATAAGAGGGAGTATGCCCTGGGCATTGGCGACCACAATGTCGCTGGCGGCTCTGTCGAAAGTGGCGCAAAAATAGACCGAGTAAGGGAAATTGTGTCCCCAGCCGCCACGAAAATCGCCGCGACCGATGATTTCCTGCTTTGAGACAACTTCAACGAACCCGCCGGTGGATGTGCCGGTCGTTGTGCCTGGCATATGGCGTGCGTCTGTCGTTTGAATAACGGCACCGATATCAATCAGTATGTTGGCGTTGTTTTCGTTGAGAAAGGTGTAGCGATGAACTCCCACGCGAGGCGTGACGGTTAGTTCAGCTTTCACGCCCGCGGGCCATAGTGTGACCGTGTAATAACCTGCTTCTGCTGCCTCATCTTCCTGCTTACAGGTATCCGCTGAAGTTCTGGTCTCGCCGCTAAAGGGCGTGATGCCGATATTGCCATAGCGGCCGCCGCCGCCGGTGCCGCTCACATGCGTATGGCTGAAGCGGATAATAGGATGGTGACTATCGTAACCGTTATTCGGATGAGGGATGAGGGTGTCCGGTCCCAGGCGTACCAGGCTAAGGGGTAGGTAGGGGCCGCACAGGCAATGACCTCTGCCCTCAACACCAATAAATGGGTCAACGTATGAAATCAGATTTTCCATCTATTACCTCGGATTCAATCAACTGGTTCACGCCCAGTTTTTTCGGGCGGTGCTGGACTGACTGTAGCATGCATCATCCCTGTCTATCATTTTAGGCTGAAATGCGCAGACTTTCAAGGAGTTCATACAGGCACCGGAAGAATGGTGGCCCAAAAAGATGAAGGGTCTCGTCAGCGCGGGCAAAATATGATACAGTAGAGGCGGATGCGTAACGTTCTCAATGGCGAGTGACCAATACGGATCATATTTGGACGGTTTCGTAAGAAGGCCGTCTCAGACTTGATGCAACCCAGGCGACCGCGAGGGCGACCTCGCAAGCAACTGTTGCCTGGCCTGATTCGACTCTGCTCAAACGGCCACCAGGTCGCTCTCGTAAGCTCGTAAGAACACATTCACAGATTAGTGGGTTGTACCCAGATTGTCAATCTGTTACACTGAAAACAATGGAAACGTTTCTATGGGAAATTTCTCCAGGGGTGTTAAGAGAATACGTGATCGAGGTTTGAAACGATGGCGACAACTATTCACGATGTAGCGCGAGTGGCGGGTGTAGGTATTGGCACGGTTTCGCGGGTCATCAACAATAGTTCTGGTGTCAGAGCAGCGACACGCGAGAAGGTCTTGACGGCAATTCACCAGCTCAATTATATGCCTGATCCGATTGCCCGCAGCATGATTTCACGGCGTACTGGTTCTATCGGGGTAGTGGTGCCATTTTTCACACGTCCATTTTTCATGGAGGTGTTGCGTAGTATGGAGATAGCGTTGGAGCATTATGGGAGCGACTTCGTATTGTACAACGTGAAAACCAATGCTCAGCGTGATCGCTATTTTTCCGAGTTACCTATGCGTCGCAAAGTGGATGGTTTGCTGGTGCTTTCGCTTCCTCCCGACGACTCTGTGGCGTGCAACTTTCGAGAAGTGGGGTTGTCGGTGGTGCTGATAGACGCCTATAGTCCTTTGCTGACCTCGCTGGTGGTGAATAATGTGGAGGGGGCATACACCGCGGTGCAGTATTTGATTGAGCAAGGTCATCGGCGTATTGGCTTTATCAACGGAATTATTGAGGGGAATTTCAAATTTAACCAGGCCAATGATCGTTTGATCGGGTTTCATCGCGCCTTTGGCGAGGCCAATCTGCAATTTGAGCCTGAATTGGTCGTGATGGCAGAGTGGAATCGCAAGGGTGGACGTGAAGCGGCATTGCATTTGCTCTCGCTGGAGCATCGCCCGACCGCGCTTTTCGTCGCCTCGGATATCCAGGCGGCGGGAACGCTGGAGGCGGCGAGACAGCTTGGTATTACCGTACCCGACGAACTTTCGGTGATAGGATATGATGGTATTGAATTGTCGGAAGTACTTGGATTGAGTACTATCCAGCAGCCATTGCAGCAAATGGGGGAAGTGGGCGTCAGAAAGCTCATGGAACTGATTGAGGAGCCGCAGCAACCCCCTGAACTGCTGCGTTTCGGAACAACCTTGATAGTACGTAATACGACTGCACCGCTGGTGGTGTAAAGACGTTTGAATGAGCGTGAAACACATTCATGTGCTTGCCGTGACCTCTGACGAGCATGATAAGATAAGCAACAATGTCCCTTGTCGCCAATATATCTCACTTGAGGAACTAAATAAGCAGGTGGATGGGCCGATAAATCGGCGGTGGGCGCGATAAATCGGCCCCTACGGGGTGCAATGCTTCTTCTCACAATATTTTCTCTGATGCAATGTATGAGTATCTATCTATCCGCTTTTGGCCGTATCAAAAGTAAGGTGATGGCGCTGCCTGCTGCATAGCGAGTGTATGCCGGAAGCCTCCCATGACTGGAGAACCCTGTTCTTCTATAAATTTGCGATAGCGCGTAATGTGTCGGTATATGTTTTTATGCTTTTGAGGCCAGTATGAAAGATGATGAATACTTTGGTTTTTCTACGCATGATGATTTCAAAGTAGTCAACCTGCCGGAAGATGTTAGTGGAGGTGAGGACGATTTTAAGCTAGTAGACGTGGTGGATTTCGGTACTGAGGACGATGTGAGAATAGTGCGTCTGCGCGATGTAAGTAACTTTCACGATGTTGCGGTTGAGCAAGATGCGAAACGGAACTGGATGAGTCAAATTAATAGTATGAGGCGGAAGGATTAACGAAATAATGCGCCAATGTAGAGGTAAATCAATTTGTTAATCTGCATAACCACGCAAGGGTAAGATCATCCGCGCTGCCGTCGCACGAGGGTTGCGACGATAACGGCGAGGAAACCGGCGACAAACAGGGGTATGCCTACCTGAATATTGCCCGTCAGCAGCCAGCCTGCGACGCCGATTAATTCCAGCACAAGGCCGCCTACGAACAGCAACACAATTGCCAGCGGCGAATGTTCAAACGTTGCGCGAATATCCTGGCGGCCATAAACTGTAGCGGGTGTAGTGGGTTGTGTATTCTCTACTACATTTGCTTGCTCATCCGCGAAATCTGGATGTGTTGTTGGCGTATATTGCTCTATGGTAGAGCGCAAGGCCGTGTAGAGGTTTTCAATATGTTTGCGGGGAGCGCGAATCAATACTTTGCGCTTACCATCGCTGATGGCGAGTTCGCGAAAGAGCGGCTCATATGTTTTATGGCGCAGCGTGATGCTGCGGAGCGAGGCAAGCGGGAAATCTTCGAGGAAAAGGCGCTCGCGAGGAAACGTTACAAGCTCAAAGCCTATCAGGCGCATATTGGTGACAATCACGTCGCACGGTTTGCTATGGTGCGTCTGCCCGTTATCCCAGATGGCGGGAATTTTTAACAACGGTTCCTCGCCAGGCTGCAATTGCTGGCGCAGGCCCTTCGTGCGTGCCAGTATTTTCTGTGTATTGCGATTGGTCTGTATTGTTGACATAAGATAAAACCTTCTTTAATATTACCGAGAAAATTATAGCACACTCTTGAAGGGTATAGAAAAGTTATAGGGAACATGCTGGGAAAGGGGCTGGTAGGGAAAGGGGCTGGTGGGGGAAAGGGGCTGGCGACCACAAGGGTCGCCACTACAATGATACGCCCTCGCGGCGCGAAGCGCCGCCCTACGGGATCATTGTAGTGGCGACCCTTGTGGTCGCCATAGATCATCGGGAGGTCGCCATAGATCATCGGGAGGTCGCCATAGATCATCGGGAGGTCGCCATAGATCATCGGGAGGTCGCCATAGATCATCGGGAGGTCGCCATAGATCATCGGGAGGTCGCCATAGTTCAACGGGAGGTCGCCATAGATCATCGGGAGGTCGCCATGGTTCAACGGGAGGTCGCCATAGATCATCGGGAGGTCGTCATGGTTCAACGGGAGGTCGTCATGGTTCATCTGTCCCTGTTCCCACTTTTTGGGCCAGTGGCACGGAGATGGCGAGGCGGAAACCGCTATCAGCGTGGGACCGGCGGCAAAATGCCCTCCCAGAGCGGCTACACGTTCGGCAAGGCCATGCAGACCATTGCCGAGGTGGTGAGAAGAAGCACCGTTGGTGGATGCCGCGCTGGCTGGTTGAGCAACAGGTGCGAGGACAATACCCACTCCATCGTCAATAATTTCGACCTGGGCAGTCTGCATTCCTCGCGTCACGCGGATGGTACACGAGTGCGCACGGCTGTGCCGGATAACGTTCGTGACCCCTTCGCGCATGGCCCACGCGAGAACCGCTTCAATCGCCGTGGGCAGCGTTTCTATGTCGTTTCCATGACTGCCATGACTACCATTACTACCATCGCCTTCATAGTGACAGGTGATACCGGCGGCGGCCAATATTTCTTGCGCTGCGTGGAGTTCGTTCGAGAGAGTTGGCTGACGATAGTTGCCGACGGCTTCGCGCACTTCCTGTAGCGTTGTGCGGGCCACCTGCTCGATATCACCAATCTCGCTGGCGAGCTGTTCTGATGATGTGCCGGCAAGGCGTCGGGCAAGTTCGCTCTTGAGTGTAATCAGTGAGAGGTTGTGTCCCAGCAGATCGTGCAGGTCGCGTGCGATGCGCAATCGCTCCGTCATTACGGCCATGCGAGCGGCCTCTTCCTGAGCTGCACGTTCGCGTACCTGCTCCTCTTGCTCTTGCACCAGTTGCGCTACACGCAAAGCCGGTGCGACTTGAGCCGCGAGCGTGTTGAGCAGGCTCCGGTTCTCGCGATCATACGCTTCACCGTCCAGGCTCGGCCCAGTGCGATCAGACCGATCAATTTTCCCTGGCTGGCAAGTGGCAGGGCAATTTCTATCCCATGCTCGCGCAAGTTGCGTACTATGGGCGAATTCAGTTGCAGGTGTTCTACTTCTATCGGCGTATGATGGTGCAAGGCAAAAGCTAGCAAAGGATCATCAGCGGCAATAGGAATTTCGCGAGGCGAGGGTGCATACAACTGCTCCCCTACTTGCGGTTCGGCGTGTGCGGGGAGGTTTTCCCTGTCGTGTTGTACTGCTTTGCGCACCCAGACGGAGGCGACCTGGGGTCGCATAGTTTGCTGCACAACGGCGAGTAGCCCGTCGCGCACCCTGTCCAGATCAATCTCTTCACGCAGCGTTGAGGTGAATGCCTCAACGGCTCGTGTCGCTGCATAATCTCTGCGGTTGAAACGTCGCTGGATGAACGCTCGCCCAAAGGTACGTAAGGGCGCAAGCATGATCGCCCATGCCAGCGTAGTGGTGACAACAATGATCATCGGAATGGGCGGGCCGTGATAGAGGTAGAGCAAGCCAAAGCCAGGGGTGTGTATGAAAAATTCTATGCCTGTGATAGCGCTAAAATAGAGAATCTCCAGGCAGATGGTGAGTACGCCATACAACCATGTGCCGTGCAGCAGCCTGGAGAGTTGGGCAGGCGACCAGACGATAGTTACGAACACGGGCAGCAGGATGAAGAACAGGTTGGAAAGGTTTGTGCTAAAAAGGATGGCGGATAGCACAACTGTGATAAGCACCGCGCCAGAGAAGCGCAGGAAGGCACGCCATCGCCTGCGTACACGTGTGCGACGTATCTTCGATGTGGTATGTGACTGCGCTATTCTTGATGTTACCTCAAATACCGGCATAGCCCCCTTCCTTCTTGTCAGTATCATATCACATCAAATGAGAGCATAAAACATAAGTCATCCCGAATTTCTTATCGGTAAAACCGGCAGTTCGCGGACAACTGGAGACGACGGACGCCCGCAAGGGGCCACCAGCCTTACACGGGTAGGTTTTTTGCACCGCCCGTCGCCGCCTGTCGCCGCCTGTCATTCTGAGTGTAGCGAAGAATCTCTAGTGGCACGGGGATGCTTCGCTACACTCAGAATGACAGGCGACGGGGATTCTTCGCTACACTCAGAATGACAGGCGACGGGGGTTCTTCGCTGCGCTCAGAATGACAGGCGACGGGGATTCTTCGCTGCGCTCAGAATGACAGGGCGACGGGGATGCTTCGCTGCGCTCAGAATGACAGGGCGACGGGGATACTTCGCTACACTCAGAATGACAGGGCGACGGGGATGCTTCGCTACACTCAGAATGACAGGGCGACGGGGATTCTTCGCTGCGCTCAGAATGACAGGCGACGGGGATGCTTCGCTGCGCTCAGAATGACAGGGGACGGGGATTCTTCGCTGCGCTCAGAATGACAGGGCGAGGAACCAGGCGGTGCAAAAAACCTACTGTTGAAAGGGGCCACCAGCCCCTTGCGGGCGTCCGTTTATCTTACCTCTTTTGTTCGTGAAAAGTTCGGGATGGCCTATGCTCTCATGGACTCATGCCGAAAGGGGGTTGATTTGCAGGTGTTCGCGCACGAGCGCCACGATATTCTGTGTGGTGAATGGCTTGGTGAGATACTCTTTCGCGCCGGAGAGACGCCCTTTCAGCTTGTCCAAGGCGCTGCTATGTCCAGAGAGGATGATGATGACGGTATCCTTACACTGTGGCTTCATGCGAATATACTGGGCGATACTGTAGCCGTCCATATTTGGGAGGCCGATATCAAGAATAATCAGGTCGGGTACGCGCTCAGGGTGCTTTGTCAGGCAGCGAATTGCCTCGTTGCCACTGGCGAAACTGATACAATCAATGTCTTCACGCCGCAGGCATACTTCAACGATTTTGCGAACTGTGAGCGAATCGTCAATAACCATCACCAGTTTGTTCATTTTCTTGCTCCCGTCGTGTGATTGCGCTATTGTGCTATTGTGCTATTGCGCTATTGTGCTATCGTGTTATCCTGTAAAAGGGATCTCTGTGTGCGTCTAGAGAAGATGGCCCATTTGCCTTAATAAACGGGCTTGCGGGAAAAGATTGCGCCGAATTCGTCCCAAATTTTTGGTATGTGCATTATTAGCACGAATTGAATGTTTTTATAGAGGGGATATGGGCGGCAGACGTGCTGCCCATAGAGCGAAAGGACAGTATGAAGACGATACTTAAGCACACCAAATCTCATGCTCACTGGCTCCATATGCAGTACCTGTTGCCCATCTTTGCGATTGGTGTCCTATTTTTGCTGGCGGCCTGTGGTGGTGGGACCACTACCGGCAGTAGTGCAACGCCTACCGCTACGACAGGCAGTAGCAGCGTTGCGGCGACACCAACCGTTGCGCCAACGACGACTGGGAGTGATTCCTGCTCGATCGTTAGCGCGACCCAGGCTACGACGATTCTTGGTGGGACAGTGCAGACACACTCAAATTCTGAAACCGTTGGCGCATCGCAAGCGACCGGTTGTGCGTATGCTTCTACAACGGGAGGCGCGGCTTCGCTCTCCATAGTAACTACTACTGATGCCACCACGGCACACGCGACATTTACGGAGTTGCAAACGGCCTCGCAAGCAACAGCTGGCGCGAAATATCAGACGGTGAGCGGACTTGGTGATGCCGCCTTTACCGACGGCAAGATTTTGTACGTGTTAAAAGGCAAAACCGTGATGATCATTACGGTTGCGAACAGTGACTCAACCAAAGTATTGCCTGAGGAAAAGCAATTTGCCCAGGCTGCCCTGCCGAAAGTCTCATAACACCGTAGGGGCCGATTTATCGCGCCCAGCGCCGATGTATCGGCCATGCGAGCAATAACTGATAATCGGTGATTTTTTGTGGATAAGGGTACGGGCCGATACATCGGCGCTGGGTACGGTAAATCGGCCCCTACTTGCATTCATGCGTTTCATCCGTTACACTATGCCCAGCCAAATCATGATTGTACGTTTATGAGGCGGTAACCTCATGAAACGTCCTCCTTAACGTGGTATAAATTGCTGGTGGGCCTAACAGGCCGTAATCAAGTCAAATGACCAGTCCTTCTTCCTTTCGCAAACTGGTAGGCCCAAAAAGCCCCGTTAAGGGCAAAAAGAACAGCAATGATTGAGAAAGCTATAGGGTTTTTGCTTGCTGTTGCAGCAAAGAAAAGCATAGCAATAACCGCGAGGAATGAGAGGACCGCGACCAACAGATAAGAAGCCTGAATTTTATTCATATCTTTCCTCTCTTGACTATCTGTTTCTTCATGCCTCTTTGAACGGGAGTACATGACCAGAGTGAACGACGCGTTTGCATCATGAAAGTCCTTTCTCATACTCAGGTTAAATGCCTTACGTATGACTCATAAAAAACGAAGTGACCTTGAATTCACGCTTAAACTAAATCAGGTTAGGGATCGCTGTGAAGCCTCTACAGCTAGTTGAGTGGTCTGAAACTGTTCTTGTGTCACAAGACCTTTAAGTTGTGAATCAATCGTTGCATGGAAGTTTACCACATGAACATGCCGCTCGACTTTGGCAATCAAAGCATTGAGGGCTGTGGGGTTAGTAGATATAGAGGCAGCATGAGCTGTACTCGTCTGGTTCATCAATGATCCAAACAAAACAGCAACTGCAAGAATCGAGGTGACAACAATCAGTGAAAGCCTTTTCATATTTTCCCCCTTCGGTGTGCTACAAGATTTGTATTAGGCAGCAAATCTTGTAAATGAACTTCAAACACAAAAACACTCCATAGTTCCCTTTAGATATACCTGCTCTCAGCAAATGTAAGTCTTTTACTCCTTTCTCTCTTTTTAATTTGCTGATGGCAACCATGCTTAATAATGTCGAAGACCTCGCGCTGATAAGTCAGTTTGACTTCCCCAGAGCCAACGGACATCTGCTGCTGACAACGTGTTCTCAGTTTACCGGAGTACTGGCGCAGCCCATCAATCTGCAAGCGTTGCCAGAAGAGGAGGGATGTCGGTTCTTGCTGCAGAGAGCCAAGCTACTCCCAGTGGATCAAGGCCTGGAAGAGGTGCCAAAGGGATTGCTGCAGAGGGGAAGGGACATCTGCCACGAACTAGAAAACTTCCCTTTAGCTTTGGATCAGGCTGGGGCATACATTGAAGAGTCTGGATGCAGTCTCTCTGAGTATCTGCGGCGCTATGAACACCACCATCTGCAACTGCTCGATCGGCGAGGTATCCTGGGGGGGGATCACCCACTGTCGGTGGCTGCCACGCTCTTGTTAGTATATAAACAAGTAGAGCGCCTGCATCCTCTTGCTTGAGAAGGCCGGAAGCTATTTGCTGAAGCGAGGCCGTTCTGCTGAAGCCAAACCGCTTTTGACCCATGCCCTTGCCATTTCAGGAATCCCTGTATGGGCCTGCTTCTCCTGAGAGTGCAAACATCTTGCATTCATACCCTTCATGCGTTACACTAAGCGCGACAAATTCATCATATATATCGTAGGGAAGGGTATTGAGGCTCCATGCATAGTTCGCAGAGTTCCGCCGCGCAGAAACGCTTTGTTGAGCAGTATTATCGCGACCTTGCCGCTTATGAGGAACAGGATGTCACCCACGAGACTGCCGTGCGATCGGCATTCCAGAATGTGCTGGCGAATTTCGCGCCTTCCGTCAACTGGTTGCTCGTGCCAGAGGAACCGTTAGCGAATGGCAAACGGCCCGATGGCACGCTGCGCGATACTTTCCGCTTGCCGCGTGGCTACTGGGAGGCTAAGGATACACGCGACGACCTGCTGGTAGAGATACGCAAGAAGATTGCGATTGGCTATCCCACTACCAACACGATTTTTGAGGATACCCGCCGCGCCATTCTCTACCAGAGCGGCAAAATCGCGCTGGACATAGACCTGACGCGGCCCGACCAATTGACCGACCTGTTGCGTCAATTTTTCAGCTATACTGAGCCTGATATTGCTACTTTTGAACAGGCCGTGGACGAGTTCCGCCAGCGCATCCCCGATCTTGCGCAGGGCTTGCTGGCGCGTATCAGCGAGGAGCATAGCAAAAACCGGCAGTTTGTGACGGCATTTTCCACATTTCTCGCGCTCTGTCGCACATCGCTTGACCCCAATATTAGCCGCGAGACGGTCAATGAGATGCTGGTGCAGCACTTGCTGACCGAACGCCTTTTCCGCACTATTTTCAACAATCCTGATTTCACGCGCCGCAACGTGATCGCCGCCGAAATCGAGAACGTTATCGAGGCGCTGACCAGTCGCGCCTTCAATCGCAACGATTTTGAACGCTCGCTTGACCGTTTTTACGTCGCCATTGAGGGAGCGGCCCGTATGCTGGACAACTGGACGGAGAAACAGCATTTTCTCGATACCGTCTACGAGCGTTTCTTTCAGGGCTTCTCCATCAAACAGGCTGATACGCACGGCATTGTCTACACGCCGCAGGAGATCGTGGATTTCATGGTTGCCAGCGTGGAAGAGGTCTTGCAACGCGAATTCAACACGTCGCTCTCGACGCCCGGCGTGCAAATTCTCGACCCGGCCACCGGCATCGGCAACTTCATCGTCAACATCCTGCGCCGTATCAATGGCAGTACGCTGGCGCACAAATACGCGCATGACCTTTTCTGCAACGAAATCATGTTGTTGCCCTACTATATTGCCGCGCTCAACATCGAACACGCCTATTACGAGCGCAGCGGCGAATACAAACCTTTTGAGGGCATCTGTTTCGCCGACACGCTCAATCTCGAAGGCCAGCAAATGGAACTCTTCAGCGAGCGCAACACCGAACGCATCCAACGCGAAAAAGACGCGCAGATTATGGTCGTGATTGGCAACCCACCGTATAATGTCGGACAGGTCAACGAAAACGACAACAACAAAAATCGGCGGTATCCTACGGTTGATGGGCGTATTCGCGAGACATACGCGAAAGACTCAAAAGCGAGGCTCAATACAAAACTGTATGATGCTTACGTTAAATTTTTTCGCTGGGCGGTAGACCGTTTACAGGGACGTGATGGCATTGTGTGCTATGTCTCGAATAATTCCTTCGTTGATCAGATAGCCTTCGATGGTATGCGCAAGAACCTGTTGCAAGATTTCACGCATATCTACCATCTTGATTTACACGGCAATGTGCGCAAAAATCCCAAACTTTCGGGTACAACGCACAACATTTTTGGTATTCAAGTAGGTGTTGGTATTACGCTGGCAATAAAGCTGTCTCAAACTGATGAGCAGAAACTCTTCTATTATAGAGTACCTGAGTTTTGGAATAAAACAGAAAAACTCGCTTTTCTTTCCCAAAAACTTAGTATAAAAGACGTTGAGTGGCAGGAATTACGTCCCAACGAAAAATATACATGGATTACTGAAGGTATGCAATCTGAATTTGCCAATTTCTTGCCAATGGGAACGAAGGAAGGTAAAGCAGTGCATATGGTAGAGACACAATCAATTTTCAAAAATTATTCTTTAGGGGCATCTACCGGACGAGATAAAGTAGTTTATAGCTTTGACCAGCAAGCTTTAAGTCATAATGTTGAACAATTTATTGAAGAATATAATGTTGAGGTATCCCGATGGATAAGAGGAGGACGAACAAAAGAAGTTGATAATTTTGTTCGTTATGACAAAGTTAAATGGAGTGAAGGGCTTAAAGGAGAATTAAAACGTGAGCGATATGGTATATTCGACAGTTCTCATATTAAGCCCGCAATGTATCGTCCATTTGGTAAAATGTGGATGTATTATGATCCTTTACTAAATGACCGCCCCGGTTTATTTGATAAGATTTTCCCCACAGTTTTGGGTGCACTAGAGAATACTGTCATTGTGGTTAGCGATCATGGTTATCGTTCGCCTTTTAGCGTGTTTGCCAATAATGTTGTTCCAAATTTACACCTACTTGCTACAACAGACGTATTTCAATGCTTCCCCTACTACACCTACGCCGAAGATGGGAGCAACCGGCGGGAGAATATTACGGATTGGGCGTTGGGGCAGTTTCGGGAGCGGTTTGGCGCGGAGGTGAGCAAGTGGGATATTTTCCATTATGTGTATGCTTTGCTGCACCATCCACGGTATCGCGAACGGTACGCGGAGAACTTGAAGCGTGAGTTGCCGCGTGTTCCTTTGTTGGATGATACGGCGGCGTTCGAGATGTGTGTGCGTATTGGCAAACGGTTGATGGAATTGCACCTGGATTACGAGTCGGCGGAGGAATATGCGCTGACGTGGGTCGAGAATCGGGATGTGCCGGTAAATTGGCGCGTGGAGAAGATGCGCCTCTCATCCGATAAAAGCGCGATTGTTATTAATGACTGGCTCACGCTGACGGGTATTCCTGCACAGGCTTTCTCGTACCGTCTGGGCAATCGGTCTGCGCTGGAATGGGTGATTGACCAGTATCAGGTTTCGACGGATAAACGCAGCGGCATTACCAGCGATCCCAACAGGCTTGACGATGAGCGATATATTGTGCGCCTGATTGGCAAGGTGATTACGGTGAGTATGGAGACGGTGCGATTGGTGGAGGAGTTGATGGGTGGTGTGAGGCAGGAGATGTGGGAAGGGTAGAGGTTTGTAGAGGGTGCGACTCATTTTTTGCATCGAGGAAAGGGCCAGGGCACCCGCAAGGGGAATGCCCTTACTATACACGCGGGACGGGCAATGGTGTATAGTAGGGGCATTCCCCTTGCGGGTGCCCTGGCTGTGCAAAACGTTGGGTCGCACTCGGTTGTAGATTTGTCCTTGACAAAGGAAATAGCAATATGTTAGCTTTCATATAGCGTGTTGTTATAAAACGATGCTATTCTCATGACGAAAAGAGGAAAGAAAAGATGCTAGCCTGAACGATGGCTATCTGACACTGTAAAGGAGTAAAAGAACATGGCAAAGCGCAAGAATAAGCGGCCTACAGCAGGCGACGTGATAACAATGATCGGGATTGCGACACTGATGGGTTTAGCTGTTCGCGAGCAATTGCAAATGCCGCCAGAGGAGCGGACATGGCACGGAACACTCTACGGCATTCCCTACGATTTTCGCCGACCAACCATCGAGCGTCTGCGCGAAACGTTCTGGAACAAGGATACAACACGTGTGCTGGTTCCGCAGGTCTTCGGTATGGGCTGGTCAATCAACTTTTACCCGTTGATCAATCCGTCAACTGCTGAACACATGCAGGAAACTCCGGTCAAGCAATAACGGGTACATGACCCGAACACTGAGCAACGTTTGTCCTGAAAGTCGAATCTTTCTAACCGATGAATTTCTTTCATCTACATAATCGTACTCTCTATGGGAAGGAAAGCTCATGAATACCGGACTAACTCAATTTTTTCAGCAAAACTTGTGGGCGAATTTGCGTTTGCTCGATGAGTGCGCGAATCTGACGGATGAGCAACTTGACGCTACTCTAGATGGAACGTATGGGAGTGTGCGGGTGACGCTGATGCATATCTTCGCTGGCGAGGAAAGCTATGTGCAGCATTTCACCGGGCAGCGACCGGAACCAGCGCTGCGCACGAGCAATCCCTTTGTCGGCTTCGATGAATTGCGGAAACGCGCCCGTCTGAACGGTGAAAGCCTGATTGCGCTCGCGGGGCAATGGGAAGAGGGAGATGTGCTGCACATTCCCGATGATGGCGAGATATATGACATTCCCGCCATTATTGTACTCATTCAGGCCATCAATCACGCGACCGATCATCGCTCGCAGATTGCGACGATACTGGGGCAGCAGGGTATTGAATTTCCCGAACTTAGCGGCTGGCGCTATTTTGATGCGATAAGCGAGTCGGGGGCGACGGGGTAAACGGGAAGAGGACGGACGCGAGGGACTGTAGCCCCACAGGGATATAAGGAGAGGATGGACGCCCACGAGGGGCCCCACCACCCATCCGCCTTACACGGGTAGGTTTTTTGCAACGCCCAGTTTCAGAATCTGTCATTCTGAGCGGAGCGAAGAATCTCTTGTGGCACGCAGATTCTTCGCTCCGCTCAGCATGACAGGGCGGGGAACCAGGCGTAGCAAAAAACCTCCTGTTGAAAGCCCTACGGGGGTGGTCCTTAGCGTCCTATGTCTTTGCGGACAAAGCGTACTGAGGCCAGCACCAGCGCGGCGAGGCCGACAGCTAGCACGCCCAGTGTATCTCCTACGGGCAGACCGTGCAGCAGAGGCGTCCCGTAATAGTAGAAGGCGGACAGCCGCAAGACTGAATCCGACCAGTTCAGGTCGGGGCCAACAAAGGTGATAAAGAACCAGATGACCAGCAAAAAGCTTAGGAGGCCAGTGTCTACCGCTGTGCGCAACCAGCCTGAGAACAGGTAGCCGAGAGCAGCCACCAGAAGGCCGAGTGGGATCATCGAGAGCGTAGCCGCGGCCAGATTGCCACCGTCGAGCTGCAAACCTGTGGCTGCGGAGGCGACCGCCGAGGCGGCAAGTGTCAGCACACCAATAATGATCGTCGCGGTGGTGAGCGCGGCAAAGCGCCCCAATAGTACGCGCAAGCGTGACTGGGGTGTTGCCAGCACCAACTCCAGCCGACCGTCCTCTTCATCGGCGGACCAGCGGTTGGCCTGGGTGACGGCGAAAGCCATCAACAACAGTGGTAAGAATACAAAGATAAAGCTCAAGATGGAGGCATTCATAGAGACGTTGCCGCCACCGACCCTGGTGATTACATCTTTCAGGAGCGGTGAGCTTTGTAACAGCGAGGCTAGATTTGTCTCAATTTGCTTGTCAACGACGACCATCCACGCGGCAAAGCCCGCGATACCCAGCGTCCACCAGAACGTGGGAACAGCGATCATGCCCAGGCTGCGCAGATAGACTGAGCGCAGCGACCAGGCGTTCACGGGCAGCGCGTACTCCGGTTGTTGCTGCCGTGCAGGCAGGTGCAACCAGGCAGGGCCTGTTACCGTCCCACCGATATCGCGTCGCGCAAAGAGCCAGATAGCGGCCCCGCTCAAGAGGATGCTCAACGCCAGCAGGACCAACATGGCACCAGGATTGGCACCGTAAGTTGAACTTGGCACGCCGTAACTCGAAGCCGGTACAAGGGGTTTGCTTAAATTGTAGTAGTAGACCGGCGAAAGGCGCGATATCCAGTCGGTATTGGGGATGACGCGGTGAACCATATCCAATACAATAAAGATCACCAGCAAGCCACCCGTTATGCCAGAAGCCGTGCCGCGCTCTTGGGTGAACTGGGAGATGAGCAGAGCGATGCTGCCGAAGACGCCGCAGATGAGTACGATATTCAGGCCGAAGAGCAGCGCGTCGGAGAGACCAATGTTCCCACTCACGCTCTTGCCGCCCGCAAAGGTTAATAGCCCGATCAGTAGTCCCATGCCCAGCAGTGCCGTCCACACCGCTGCCAGCTTCTCCAGCGCCACCCGCCCGCGTCCACGCGGCAGCGAGAGCAGGACATCCAGCGAGCCGCGTTCCTCCTCGCCGCGCAGTACGCGACTGCCCGCCAGCAGCGGCCAGAGGGCGATCAGCAAAATGGTGATGCCGTATTTCCAGGTTGCATAGCCGCCGGGGGAGTCAATCGCTATCGGTTCAGCCAGCCAGGTGAACGTACTGGACAGGCTGATTAGTGAGGCGCGGGCCTGCGGCGTTTCCACCAGCGCGGGAAAGGCAGACAGGACCACGTATGTGAGCAGACCCATGCCCACGCCCCAACCCAGAATGGCAACGCGGAAATCGCGCAAGGTTTTGAGGTAGATGCTCTTAAACCACATGACTCGCCTCCTTGAGGGCCTGTCCATCGCCCTCGTAGTAGCGCAGGAAGATGTCTTCCAGGCTGGGCTCATGACTGGTCAGGGTGACAACTGCATATTGCGCCGCCGCCTTGATTACCGCGTCCGCCTCGCCCTGCATTGTCAGACGCAGGGAATGCCCATCGGCCAGAGTCTCTACCTGTACCACCCCGTCCAGCGTTTTGAATGTCTCGGCAGGGACGGCATTGGCGAAGGTGATGGTGATTTCGTGGCGCTTGATGTCCTTCAATTCGGCCACGCTACCGATGCGCACCAGTTGCCCTTCACGAATGATGCCCACGCGAGTGCAGGTCTGTTCGACCTCGCTCAAGATGTGCGAGGAGAGAAAGACGGTGCGTCCCTCGTCGCGCACTTCTTTGACCATGCGACCGAACTCTTGCTGGTTGAGCGGGTCCAGGCCATTGGTCGGCTCATCGAGAATCAACAGGCGCGGGCGGTGCATGAAGGCTTGAATCAGCACCACTTTGCGCTTATTGCCGCTCGAATACTGGCGAAACTTGCGACTGGGGTCGAGGTCCAGTCGCTGGATGAGTTGCTTGAGATAGGTTTGATCAACGCCTCCGCGCAGATGCGCGAAGTATTCCAGAAGCTGTCCGCCGGTCAGGCCGGGGTCAAGCGCTGGCTCGCCGGGTAGATAGCCGATCAGACGCTTGATTTCCACTGATTGCCGCCAGCAGTCCAGCCCGGCGATACGCGCTGTACCGGCGTCGGCGTGCAGCAGCGCCATAAGCAGTCGAATGGTGGTGGTTTTGCCCGCGCCGTTGGGGCCGAGGAAACCAAAGACCTCGCCTTCTTCCACCTGAACTGAGACGTTGCTGATGCCGCGTTTACTGCCGTAGCTCTTGGTGAGACCCTCAACTTCGATGATTGCTGTCATGATGAGCATTCTCCTCTTCATTCAGGCCATTATTCAAATCCTTAACTTTATCAAGTAACTCGGTAAACATCTGTTTGCCGGTATCGGTTTGCTCTGGAAGTTTCGCCGGTTCCAGCCAGCCATGTATCATGTCGCTGACTCCCTCGGTGAGCTGCTCCATGGATGGCTGATGCTCCGGGCTGAAAATATCAGGGGAGTGGATAATGCCCACTTTTAGAGCGGTCAGCAGATAGGTGATGGTGGAGGGTGGAATGTCTTTGCGAATGAGACCTGCCTCTTGCAGTTGGGCAAAATAGGTATCGCTATCGCCTAAAAGCTGATTGAAAAATGCTGGCTCATAGGTCCCGATCAAGCCGTTGAAGATATCTGAATTACCTCTGATAACGGCGGCCACCAGTGGATTGGAGAACGTGGCGAGCATGCCGTGGGTAACGACGCGATGCAGCAATCCGCCTTGCGGGTCGGCAGCGATACGTCGCTGCAAATCTTTGCTATAGCGATGTTGTTCGCGCACGATTGCCGCTTGAAACAGTTCGTTTTTGTCCTTCCAGTGCAGGTAGATTGTTCCCTTGCCCACCCCTGCCTCGCGAGCCACGTCATCAATCGTGGTCTTGCGATAGCCCCAGCGCACCAGCAGTGTTGTAGCGGCGTCCAGCAATCGTTCCTCCCGCAGCTTGCGCTCATCAGACGCGGGCTGGCGTTCAGATGGCTGTTCTGGCGGCGCGTTGTGAGTGCGTGTCCGACGGGCATGTTGGCGCGTGGTTGCCATTAAATATGCTCCTTGCTTGACTGAATGACTAAGTGACCAGATGACTAAACTAACGATATTAGTCAAAGTATAATCTGAAGTAGAGAAAATGTCAAGAAGGGTGGTTGAATATGAACAGTTGAAACAAGTTAGTCCGGTAAAAGGAGTGAGGGCTGAGGGCCGGGGGGCAAGGTGATACAAAAGCGACTGCCCTCCCCCATGCGACCTGAACTCTCGACCCAGATGTGTCCTTGCATTGCTTCGACTAAGTATTTACAGATGGAGAGGCCGAGGCCTGTGCCACGTGTTGGCCCGCCCACGTCACGCTTGAGGCGAACAAACTTCTCAAAGAGGAGAGGCAGTTCCTCGGGTGGAATGCCAGGGCCGGCATCTTGTATACTGAGACACACGGGAGAAAGAGGCGTTGGTTGCGTGGCTTCAATACTGATGATTGTCTGTGTGGGAACATACTTAAAGATATTGCTGAGCAAATTCTGTAGCACATGATAGAGGGATTGTGGGTCTGCCCATACCAGTATCTCTTCGGCCACCTGGAGACGTATGGTATAGGTCCGCACATCCTCGGGGTCAAGATGGGCCAACACTTCCTGCGCAACCTGGAACACGGGAACACTTTCACAGTGAGGCGGGGGAAACGTTCCGGTGATTGTGACGGAATTCAACACGCCATTGACGAGGCTGACCAGTTCTTCATAGTTCGCGAGTGCCTGGGTGAGGAGTTTGGATCGCGCCAGCGGGTCCATCTGCTCAAAGTACTTCTTGAACAGCTCGAGGGAGCTACCCAGTACGGTGAGTGGAGTACGCAATTCATGATTCACATGCAGCAGAAATTGATCTTTGAGTTCATTGAGTTGGCGTTGGTGTTCATAGGCGAGCCTGGTGTGGCGTTCTGCCTGTAAGGTTAGCAAGCGCTCTTGTTCTGCAATAAGCGTTTGTTGACGAGCAACATGCATCAGGTCAACTGCTATGCGTAACCAGCAGATTGTCAGACCAAGCAGGAGCGAGATACCAAGTCCAACAACTGCTCTCTCCACCAAATCCGGATTAATCCCACTTCTCGCCAACATGGCGTAGTAAATCAGCCCCATGACGAGAGCAGTTGAGGATATACTGATGAGCAAGCCGCGATAACGAAAGAACCAGCAGAGACAGATGATGGGTACAACCATGCTGGCTGCATTGTGGACAAGTGGAAAGAAGAACCAGAGTCCAGGGATTGCCAACGCATAAGAGAGGATCACGATAAGCAGGCGTTTGCCCCAGGAGAGGTTCAGCAAAAAGAGCGGAAACATTTGTATCTTCCGCAGAAAGGTTCTGGCATGCTCAGGCTGGTACATCTGTATTCCACTCCTTTCCATCTTCACAAAACACGTTTCTTCTGATATGGGTGAAGTACGCTTTAGAAAGCGGCAATTCAAGCAATTTGAGTACTAAAACCAGTATAGTAGAGAAACACGTCAATGTCTACTATACCATGGGTAACCATTGATTAATTTACCAAAACGGGCTATGGGTCATTGAAATAAGGGGAGAAGGAGAAGAGGGGGAGATGGCGAAGACGGGGGGAGATGGCGACCACAAGGGTACGCCACTACAATGATGACGATGGGACGGCGCGTCGCGCCGTCGTCCATCTGCCCTGGCGCAAAAATGGCGTTCACAGATAACAAATGGTGCGCCCCAAAACCTGGTATCCTCTTGACTTTTACCAGATGAGCGGCTATACTTGAAGCAAGCAAGCTATATTGCGATATAGTGAGCTTACCATCCTCAGTTTCTTTCCTCACAAGCGCGAAGTATCCACCTTGTAGATTGTCTCCCTATCCTCTATCCCCATTGCTCCAGGAGGTTTTTCCATGTCTGATTTCTCTATGCCGGATTTCAATGTGCCGGAACTTCAGGTGACGGACCTGACGATGCCAGATTTCTCCATGCCGGATGCCAGTTTGCCCGATCCGCCATCGCCTGTTTTGATGCAGTTGGTTATTCCCGCTGATCTGGATGTTCTGGCAAGTTCTTCCGTGCCTGATGCTGTTGATCCTACAGACGGGTATTCACTGACGTTGGCAGATATGCCAGATATGCCAGATACGCCAGATATGCCAGATACGCCAGATATGTCTGGTGAGCCTGATGGGCCGGGCGAACTGGTACAAAATGTGCCAGGAATGCTTGATAGCTCGGCGGACTCGCTTGTTTTGCATAGCCCGGATAACCAGCAATTGCCATCGGGTCTGGCCTATGACGCGCTCAACAGTACTGCCGAAATGACGACACGAGAGCGGCACCTGGGTATGTTGCTGCTGGGTTTGGAGGGCAAGATGCCTGCGGAAGGGGCAGGGGGAACAGGGCGATGAAGGCCATACGTATCGAGAGTGCCATCTGCGAAGGGCAGGAGCGTCTGGATACCGCGAATGGTCGCCGCGAAGTGCGGGTGACGATTATTCGCGGTGGTGCCAGCGTCAACGGCTACTTCTATGGTGAGCCAGCCTTGCGAGCCATTGCGGCGCTGATCGAGAATGCGCATGCGTATGTAGACCATGCGCGTACCGAGGCTGATACGGCGGTACGTTCAGTGCGTGATATGGTGGGTTTTTATCACTCGCCAGAGTATGTCGTGGAGGATGCTGGTGGGAGTGGGCGCGTGGATGCGGCGCTACATATTCTGGAGTCAGCCGATTGGCTCTGGAGCATGATTCGCGAGGCGGTGACGCCTGGTCGCCCGGAACTGGTTGGGCTTTCGATTGACATTTATGGTACCTGGCAACCGCGCACTGACCTTGCTGGAACGGGACGCCAACGCGGAGCAACCACACAGAGTCATGCGCGACGCGCCGGAAATGCCAGCAATACTGGAACCTCCACGCAGCCACTCAAAGAGGTGACGGGCGTGCTGGCGTTGAATTCGTGCGATGTGGTGACGAGACCTGGCACCGGCGGTAGTTTCCAGCGCGTATTACAGGCACAGATGCAGTCTATGCTGGCCGGGACAATGCCGGACGAAGGAGCAATGCTCATGAACGAACAGCAACAATTGGAAGAGATGCAGGACACAGGTGGCGTGGGGGGTGTAGGAGGAGCAGGCAGTGGTAAGGAAATAATGGAGGGAGCGGGTAGTACTCGGAGTATGCATAGTCAACATGGCTCGCATGATCCACATGTAGTGGAGCAGGAGATACGTGAGGTGAAGGAAGCGCAGACGTTGCGCACCTCGCTGCTCGAAGAGTTGCGCCTGGAACGGGCGCAATTGCGTTTGGAGCGGCGTCTGCTGGAGGCCGCGCTGCCAGAGGCGATCAAGACGCAGTTGCAGGGTCGCTACGCCGGGCGCGTGTTTGAGATGGAGGAGTTGGAGCGTGACATTACCGGCAGTCGGCAGATGCTGGCGGAATTGTCGGCGCAAGGCCTGGTGCGCGGACACGGACATGAGAAGGTCGAGTTGAGTATGCAGATGACAGAGGCCGAGAAGATGCAGGCCGCGTTCGATGGCATGCTGGGATTGGAGATTGACCAGAGCCGGTTCGCGGGCGTGCGCGGCTTTACCAGTATCCGCGAAGCCTATGCGCGAGTGACGGGCGATGCCTCGGTGAGCGGCATCAGCGAGCGGTCGCAGGTGGGCAATATTCGCGTTTCGGAGGCCGCGCCTATCACGCGCATCACCGAGGCTGATACTACTACCGCCTCGTTCTCCTACTTGCTGGGAACCTGTATGAATAAGCGCCTGTTGAAGGACTACCAGGCATGGCCGGCAGAGTGGATGAAATTCTCCTCGATTGTGCCTATAAAAGACTTTAAGCAACAGTCGCGGGTGCGGTTGGGCGCTTTCGGGTCACTGCCGATAGTGGCTGAGGATACGGCCTATAGCGCGATAACACTGACGGATACTGCCGCGACATATGTGCCGCAGAAGCGGGGTAATCTTGTAACAGCGAGGTTACAATTTTGCCCATTATTGTTCATGCAAAGAAATCTACTTACTTCTAAGCAAGGTAGTTTCTCCCAAAAAGTAAGACCGCTTTTCGTGCTGTCTTCCCATTCAGGAGGGCAGCATTTTTATTTCAGAACACAAGTGTTGTTGTGTATGGGTAAGTTTATCTTGTAAAGAGACATTTAGAACTACTGTTTTTTTTGTGTGTTGTGATAATTTGTTTCTTGCAGAGTTTATACGAAATTGGTATGCTCAGATAACTATGCTGACCCACGACGATTTATTAGCAATTGGAAGTCTTATTGATGAGAAGATAAAACCCCTGAAGGAAGGGCAGGATGGTCTTAATACCCGAATGGGAGGACTTGAAACACAGCTAGAACGCATAGAAAAGAAACTAGACCGAGAAGTAACCGACTTAGCAGAGAATGTACGCGAAATCATGGTAAAGCTTGATAAGTTAGACGACCATGAAACCCGTATTAGTCAATTAGAACGTAACCTCGTTCCCCGCAGCCACTAACCTAGGAGCAGACAGACATCTAGCCTTAAAACTCTCTTTCATGTCACCTATGCTTTCTTGTACGATGTGAGGGCAATGCTATTTTATTTCTCTGTTATTACTCTTTCTCTGCTCCGTTTCAATCAATAGAGAAATTTGCTGATGATTGGAATTTGGAGGACTTGCATGTTTGAGCATATTAAGATTTCAGATATAAAAGGGCTTAAAGAATGTGACTTACTAAATCTTGGTAAAATTAACGTCATTTGTGGAAAGAATAATAGTGGGAAATCAACCCTTCTTGAGGGGATTGAGCAGCACGGAACGCATGGTAAACATTTTGAGGAAAATGATATTGATAAGTTTTTCGAGGAAACCCTATCAGAAATGAGAATAACATTAGGTACACAACCAGCAAGTATTTACTCATCAGCCTTAAAAGATGTAATTAAAGTAAAACAAGTTTGGTATGCATCTGACAATGATAAGATACAGTTTGTAAACATGTTACAAGAAGCATTGAGGGTAAGAATGCCGCATATGACTTATAATAACCAAGCTGTCATCAATGCGTATGATAGGATGACACTAAGGCAAGAACGAGTTGTATTAATTCCACCTAAAAGGCAACTTGAACTTAGTGTACAGATCGATGCAAGCCAAGAGGCAATTTCACGCGGAAGTGGCATATTGAACTATCTCTTCTATGCAAAAAACCAAGTTGCAAGTTCAGATGATTATTCGGTATACTCTCAAGTTATGGAGGCGTTTTTAACAATCTCGCCTAACTACACGTTTGACATCTTAATGGGGAAAAAAAATCTGCTCACTTTACGTTTCTCATATCAAAATCAACCGTGGATAGAAGCACAACATTGTGGTTTGGGCCTGCAAGATTTACTTGTACTCCTCTACTTTTCTATTCACCCGCAGTATTCGGTTGTGCTAATCGAAGAGCCAGAAAGCCATCTCCACCCTGATATTCAAAGGCGTTTTCTCTATTTTCTCAAGGAGAAAACCGATAAGCAATTTTTCCTGACGACTCACTCTAATATTTTTCTCAACAATTCGCTCGTTGATAAAGTATTCTTTACACGGTTTGAAAATGCTGTTGAAGTAGATGATGCTACCAGCAAAGCAATGATGCTCAACGATTTGGGGTATGCTGTCACAGATAATTTGGTTTCTGATTTAATTATTTTGGTTGAAGGCCCAACAGACAGGCCGATTATCGAAGAGTTTCTTATAAAGTTCGGTTTATTTGGTTTGTATGATATCAAAATTTGGCCTTTGGGCGGTGATATTATGGATCAAGTAGATTTATCTGTTTTCGCACAAAAATATACAATTATTGCATTGATAGATAACGACCCCAAAAGCCATATAATTCGAGAAAGATTTTGTAAAAAATGCAAAACCTATAATATTCCTGTTAAACGATTAAAGAGGTATGCTATTGAAAACTATTTTTCTATTAGGGTTTTACGGGAAGTATTTAAAGGACAGATTTCACCTGATTTAACAGAGATAGATTTTCATAAAAAACTAGAAGACCAGATAGGAATAGATGTGAAGGGCAATAATAGGAAATTAGCGAGTAAAATGAATTTAGAGGAATTAGAAGGCTCCGATTTATACGAGTTTTTTGAAGAAGTGAAACGTTTGTGTGTCCAGGCATCAAAAAAAGAAGTTGCTGAACTTTCCTAACGTTAAAGTACCCTATATGAGAAAGCATCAGTGATAATGTAGCTCTTATCCTACCCTATCTGAGATAGTACTTATTTGCTAAACTCACGAATACTGGCTATTATTATGATAGGATTGGCTGCGGGGCACTAACGCAAATCATTTTTCCTCACCGGTCCGCTCAACCTACAGAAATAACAATTGTTTGCAAGGGAGGCAGGAGGCGTCATACATGCAAAACCTCACTTATGAAGAACTCTCTGAGTTTGTCAAGTCTGATATATTACAGCAATTTTACATTAAAAGGCTTGAAAAGCTCAACGAACTCAACTTTACTGAACTACTGAAAAGGAAAAAACCCTATCTCTTCAAGGCAAAAAATATTCAAACAGCAGAGCAACTCATCCGGTATATTCTTGATGCTTATTTGTCTTCTCAAGAAGAATTAAGTTTGATGATATACTTACCTCACGAGTTAATTAGTGCCTGATATTTGGCATGTCACTTCACCAAAAGGAGCGTCTAATGCTTGCCGCAATGAATGGAAGCATACAAGTTGTTGCAGGGAATGTAACTAAAAAAGATGGCCCATTCTTTTGTCCAGAATGCAATGGAGAAGTGCTGGTGAAGAAAGGCACTAAAAAAGTGCATCATTTTGCGCATATTCCACCTACAACATGTGTATATGGCGAAGGTGAGACTGAGCTTCATCGTAAGGCAAAGATGGAACTATTCCAGGCTCTTTCTCAATATGATGAATTAAGCGAAGTGCAATTAGAGCGCGGTCTTGGTGAAGTCAGGCCAGATGTTAGTTTTGTCTACAACAATACGCTGTTTGCAATAGAGGTTCAGGCAAGTAACTTAGATTGGAAAGAAATATCACGCAGAACAAGTATCTATCAGCAAAAAGGTATACCGGTTCTATGGACTCCTCCATATCTCGACAATATGTTCAAAAAGCGCAACGAAGATAACCTACCTCGTTATACTCCGAAACTTTGGGAGAAGTACCTTCATGCAATGTACTTTGGTAAAGTCTTCTATTGGCTTCGCGGAGAGGAGCTTAAAATTATTAAATTTGGTGAACATATGATATCTACCGAGGAGTACTACGAGTATGCTACTGGTAGTGTTTATGGAGGACATACTTATCGGTCAATCAAATTTAGAACTCCTCAAGTGATTGGCGAAACGAAGGTAACGGAATTGGAAATTAAAAAAAGACCGTTCAAAGCTTTAAGAGATTTTTCTTTGCCAGAGGCTCTATTGCTGGGGAAATGGACTTGATACCTCTTTATTTCTCCCTCTTGTCGCATAGTCTGGCGTTTATAAATTTCGCTTCAAATCGCCGCTCCACACCGTCTTTTTTACTATTATACGACCTACCTATTACAATAAACCCTAACTATGTTATATAACTCTTTATGCTAAATGTCTAAAGAGACTAAACGCCTGAGCGTATATACAAAGGAGTAAGGTCATGGCCTTTAAAACTTGTCCTCGATGTCGTCATCTGTTTGACTCGAATTTGCAAGAATGTCCTGATTGTGGGTATCCTAAAGTCAGGTATGTAAAATGTCCTCGATGTAATAAGCCGATGAGTGTCGAAGAAGGATATTGTATTTTCTGTGGATATCCAGAGCGCAAACAAAAAGCTTGTCCTCGTTGTCATCACCTCATTGATGCTGATGCAAAGTTTTGTTCTGAATGTGGATCACCTGCCTGAATGGTCAAACCAATATCAGGACAATGTGAGAAGTAAAAATATCCGTACAGAGAATTTTTCCTTGTACTTTGAACTATGGTTGTGTGCATCACCTTTCCAATTTTACACTTCGTTTGACCCCGCTTCTATCATCTTTGTTCTCAAGCGGCGAGTCTATCAAGTGGTTTGTGTAAATAGCCATAAAATCCCGCTCCACGCCGACCAAAGAATATTGTTCGGTAAGCTCTTCCCCTTGAACATAAATAGCTGTATAATACCCCTAACTTTTTTGCTACTTAATGTCTGCGCTAGATGAGGAGAATGATGGTAGAGCTTCCTGAATTGAACGACGATCAGCGACTTTTCTTGAAGACAATTTTTGACTATTTTCATACTCAGGGAGAATGGCCTACCTACCTCTGGGTGGAGAATACTATTCTACGAACGCATCCAGAAAAGCGTTCAGAGTTTGATTTGATAGAGATATGCAAAAGTCTTCCCGACGGTTTTGCTTCTGGTTTTGGATTTAATCGTAACTATGAACAAGAGGCAGGTTTTATTGCTCCCGTCCTCTCCTACTTCTCTGAAGCAAAAGAAGAAATGTCTGACTTTATGCGAGTGGTACGTTTTTGTGTAAAGAAGATCAATACTTCTGATGAGCTAAGGCCGGAAATTTCAAGCGAAGACTTGAGTAGTCAGCTACACATGCAGCCATTAGCAATTCGCAAAATGTACTTATTGCTCCAGTGGGAACCGAATATTATGGGCGGTTCTGGGGCTAACGAAAACTGGTGGCGAATTACTCTTCAAAGAGGAAAAGATGGTGTCAGGCGTTTTGAAGGGATAGAAACCTTTGAGCAGTACTTAGAGAAGCGAACTCCAATAACGCGCATGTTTTCAGGACAGAATTTTTCGCGGCCAATACAACGTGAACCAGCCAATAACAATCCAGTATCCGCTTCCTTAGTGGATAGGGCTAAGGTTAAAATTTTATTTCTTGCAGCCAACCCGCTAGGTACAGATCGCCTCAAGCTCGACGAAGAAATTCGGGCAATTACCGAGAAAGTGTATGCGTCAGAGTATAGAGATTACCTCCAGATAGAGTCATCTTGGGCAATCCGCCCCGACGATTTACTTCAATCGCTGAACAGGCATAGGCCGCATATTGTTCATTTTAGTGGACATGGCAGTCAAACAGGTGAACTTATTCTTGTTGATAGTTCTAGCTTACCGAAGACCGTCAGTACAATGGCTCTTAAAGCTTTATTTACGACACTCAAGGATAATATCCAGGTTGTTATCTTAAATGCTTGCTATTCTCGATCACAAGCAACAGCTATCACTGAAGTGATCAATTGTGTGGTAGGCATGAATAATGCAATTGGAGACGAAGCAGCTATCATCTTTGCTGCTTCATTTTATCGTGCGCTTGGGTTTGGCCGCTCTGTTCAGGAAGCGTTTGATCAAGGGAAAGTAGCTTTACTGTTGGAAGGCGTTCCCGAAGAAAATACGCCAGAATTATTAGTTAGAGCAGGAGTTAACCCATCTCAAGTCTTTCTTGTAAAACAGCCTTTAGAGAAACAACAATCTCATCAAGACCAGCAGCACCATAACACACTCCTGAGAAAACTTAAAACTGAGTATATTATGTCTCACCCTAATGTGAGTAAAAATATAATTATAGGCACTGAGCCTTTACCGAAAGAATGGGTCGAAAGACGGCTTGAGGAAATGGGTGAAGCATGGCGACAAGATATTTACTTTATATAAATGTGCTTTTCCTAATTGTAGCCTCAAAACCACTAATCACGCCGCCCAAGAAAGATTGTGCGAAGCATGTTAAATACTTTAAAATTGGAGGAAAGAAGTGACAGATTGGAAAAATTTGATCGTGCAGAGCGAGGAATTAGAAAATGATGCACGCATTATTCAGAGTGATGGATTGTTGAATATAGTGAAGGTTGAAGAAGTCGGTGACGCACTTAAGAAATTTGCATTAGATTATTACGATTGGTATGGTCAATGCCTATCTGTGTTACCTGATGACCTCAAAATTAAGTTTCGTTCTTCTTATGAGGGAGATGGATATGCTGCTCCGTGTATTAAAAAGTTTCTCGAAAACCCTCTCAGTCAGCAAAAAACCTATCCTGATGGAAGAAGAGGTAAATCGGTCTATTTATTTCGATACCCTTTTGAGAGTTTCTTTTTTAATCCCTTGCAATCTCAACGACAGCTATTGATTGAAGCGAACAAGCATCAGGAAAAATTGTATACCTTGTCTGATGCAGTAAGCAAGGTAGAACTATTAGCACAACGCTTTGGTCTTATTGCTAGAGCCTGTTAGGGACTCGAACTCAAAAACTGGTCAAGGACTAGAAAAGGCCGTCCATTGATGAAGCATGAGACAAGCGAACACCACCAAATGCAACCCGGCAAGGGTGGTAGGAAGTCGCTCA
>Ga0307373_10000490_pt1 | contig 74905 bp, 60 predicted proteins | sample OX2MG_FD_202534 | JGI IMG/M metagenome (GOLD analysis project Ga0307373, IMG submission 202534) | Soil microbial communities from Risofladan, Vaasa, Finland - OX-2 | ecosystem: Environmental > Terrestrial > Soil > Coastal area > Acid sulfate soil | place: Finland: Risofladan, Vaasa | collected... | reverse complement strand
AAGGTCATCGAAACCTTCAGTGCCGAGAAGAAGATCGTGCCGGGCCGGCCGCCGCAGGTCGGGACACCCAAGTCGATCGTCGGTATTCCCTATGACATCCAGGCCATGCCCGTCGAAGTTCGCCGCCCGTCGGTCGGCGCGCCTTATGCGCAGCGTAGCCTGTTAGGCGTTAGGCGTTAGGCGTTAGGCATGTCGCCGTCTGGCTTTTTTTTCGCCGCGCATCTACAACGGCGGCATGGATTACCGCCGTCCATTGCTCGTCGTTGGCACCGCGAACCGTAAGAAGGGGCTGGAACTAACCGAGTTGGTCGCGCCACTGGGGCTTGAGCTGCGCACGTTGGCCGACTTTCCCGATGCGATCGCAGTGGCCGAAACGGGTGACACGTTCGCCGCCAACGCGGCGCTCAAGGCCGGCGAACAGGCCAAACACCTGGGCCAGTGGGTGCTGGCGGACGACAGCGGACTGGCCGTCGACGCGTTGAGCGGCCGGCCCGGCGTTTTTTCGGCGCGCTACGCCGGTCCAGAGGCCAGCGACGAGGAAAATAACCGCAGGCTGCTGGCCGATCTGGCCAACGTGCCGTTGGCGCGCCGCGCGGCGCACTACGTCTGCCACGCCACCTTGGCCGATCCCACCGGCGCGATCCGCGCGGAAACCGAGGATTATTGCCACGGTCGCATCATCTTCGCCGACGAGGGCTGCGGTGGCTTCGGCTACGATCCGCTCTTCGAGATCGTCGAGTACCACCGCACGTTTGGCCAGCTTAGCCCGGCCGTCAAAGCCTGCCTCAGCCATCGCGCGCGGGCGATGCGCCAATTGCTGCCGGTGTTCCAGCGATTGCTGGCGACCGGCCAATGGGTGTGAGGATGAGGCGCGATGCGACCGCGCCGATCGCCGCCGAGGAGGTTATGCGCGTTGGAAATCCGCCGCGGGCCACGCCGCCCAAGTCAGATCAAGACTCGATCTTGAAACGGACTCTTGTTCATTCAGTGACTGCGCCGCCAACAACGTATCGCTGTCGGGGTTGATCTGCTCCACGAGATCGGGGCTATGGCTGGTGACGACGACCTGAGTGTGCGAGGCGGCCTCGCGAAGGGCGTCCATCAGCGCCCCCGCCGCCGCCGGATGACCCGTGCTGCGCCGGCGAACCGCGTCGACACCGCCGCGGGACTTGATGGCATGGTCGAGCGAGGTTTGCAGACCGTCGACGACGAACCGCAAGGCGTCGAGGAAATTGCTCTTACCCGAACCGTTCCGGCCAACCAACACCGTGAGCGACCCCAAGGCGACGTCGCACTTGCCAATGCTCTTGTAGTTGTCGATCCGAACGCGGCTTAAGAATGGGGCGGCGAGACCTCCGCGTGATCCATTCGTGTTTTGAATCAGGTTATCCATCCGAAGTCTCTTCCAAATCGTCGCGCCAGGACCAGTACGCCGTGGTAGCCGGACTCGCTGGAATTCGGGCCGGTCTCGACTCCCGTTCTTCTTCGTCCGCAGTCACGCCGCCAAGAGCGGCATCACATTCAACTCTTGAGCACTTTCGAAAACCTTCAATCGCTCGGGCAGGAGCCGGCTCTTGCCGCGACTCGGTCCGGCGGCCCCGTTCGACTTGGAACGCTCGAAGATCTTCCGCAAACCAGCGATCACGCCGCGCAATTCAACGGCCTCAACCGTGCGCTCAAGGCAATTCAACTCCTCGACCATGTGGCCAAACTGCTCTTCGCGCCCCAGTTCGCATGCGAACGTCGCGCTCAAGGCCAGCGCGGCCACGCGTTGCTTGGGTGCGTGCCCGGCGACGACGTCGACGACCGGCCGCAAAACCTCCAGGGCGCGCCCCTGGTCCGGCGGACTGCCGTCCGTACCTTGGCCCAAGGCGTTGGCCAACATGATCCGGACCTGACCGGCGTTGGCAGCCTGGGTTTCCAGGAAGTTCTCGCCCAGCGCGACGGCCAGGTCCGGCCTGCCGCGATTGATGTGGAGATTGCCAAGAATGGCAACCCGGTTCGCGTTGCCGGGACCGAACGTGACGGCCCAGCGGAGGTGTTCTTCGGCCAGGTCTTGACGTCCCAATCCCAACGCCTGGCGGAAGATCGCGTAGTGCAAGTCCGCAAATCCCGGAAGGTCTCGCAATCGCTCTTGCAAGAAGCGTAACGTGTCTTCATCGGGCCGATTGAGCTCGTGTTCCGCGCCGAATTCGGCGAGGAACCGCCGTTCTTTCCGCTTGAGTTGTTTGAGTCCCTTATCGCATTCCCCCAGCGCCGCGTGCAAATCCCTGCGATTGGCGGGCACATTGCCCTGCGCGATCAATCCGTGGACGATCTTCAGGATTTCGGCCGCTCGGCCGCTCGCTGTCGCCAGCAGGAAGCAACTCGCCGCCGAGAGCCAATCCTCGGCCGCGTCCGCGTGGCGCCCCGTGTCGAGAGAGATCCTCCCCATCCGCTCGCGGCGGGCGCCCGCCTGCAAAGCGTGGCTCGCCGCCTCCGCGAACCGCCCGAGGACGCGGCGCGAATCGTGGTCCACCAGATCGTTGGACGATTCCAACTCCAGTTCGTGATAGTCGAGTTCTTTGGATTTAACGCGAATCACGAGTGCAATCCCTCCGTTCGGTTGCGCGGCGCACGCATAATCGTCACACTCACCCAGCGCTTGGTCAGGGTCGGGTTAAGATCACTTTGCTCTCGCTTCATGGCGAACAGCCCAGGTAGGCCGCCTTTCCAACGTCCCGCGATCTCAATCATCTCCGTCCGCGAGCCGTTCAGATAATAGTCGTGTCGCGTTCCGGGAGCGGATCGCCGGGTGAACCGCGTCTCGGGTTCGATTTGGGCCATGACCGCGACGGCCACGACAACCGCCGCCAACTCCACTCTCATCGCCTGATCGTCATCGCGTTCGCGGAGGTTTGCGATCTCTTCGTCAATGTCGGCGAAATGCCGCCGCAGCGCCGCCAGATCCCATCTTAACACAAGTTCGTCGTCAATTGTGGCATCACCTGCCGACTTCCTCGATTTTAACTCGATCGAACACCGGTCAACACCCGGTTTTCCCAACGTGACAATGGCGGAGGGGATATACCTGTGCAGTCGAAACGGATGTTCGAAGAGGCGAACCAAGTCGTACTCCATCGAGGGCGGCCCTATTCCGGCGTTCCAGTCGTTCGCGGGGATTATACGTCCCCGCGTTGGAAGACGGGAGACGTGTCCCGTGCGACGCACATCTCACCTCGCCGCATTCGACGACAGTGGTTCCTCCTAACGTTAGGGGATGGGAATCGATGAACACGATGCTCGACACGATTCTCGACGAGATCGCTCAGTTCGAGTGCGAACGCGGCGGCCGGAAGCCACGACTTCTTCGCTTACCGACCTGGGACGCGCTCGATCTTGTTAAGGAGCGCGCGGACGTCTACCCTACGCTTGACGACGTGACCCTGATCGATGGCGTCGCGATCGAACGCGGGGGAACCCGTCGAGAACTCGTTGCGTAGGTTCGTCTCGGCGGGGGCATGTGCTGCCGGACAGCCGTTGGCTTGGCGTTGGACCGTGACCGCTAAATTCGCCAGGTGCCCCGGCGGCGCCCGCTTCTCGGCTGGGAAGCGGGCACCACCATTGACCGTTCTTGATGGAAACCATCAAGCTTGCAGACGGGCGCAGCCGCGCGTCACTGGGCATGAGAATGGCGTTGGCTGCCGACTCGGCGGCCGCGGCGCCGGCCCATTCGCCGGCCCAGTATCCGCAGATGCCACCGAGCACCCCGCCGATCGCCGCACCGATCGGAGCCCCGACGCCGCCAAACACGGCCCCTATGGCGCCGCCCGCGGCCGCGCCGCCCTTGGCGCCCGCCGCGGCGCCGCCCCACCCGCCGACGAACCCACCCCCATTCCCCGCGTGTTTCACCACGCGTTCATGCTGGCCGATTTCGCCCCTCGCATGACGACGCTCGACTTGCATGGCGTCGTTCACTCGCAGCCCGCCATCCACGACGACACCGACCACCACCGTGGTCTTGGCCGCGCCCCGCAAGATCTTCCCGCTCGCACCGCGCGCCGCGGCCGACGCACCCTCGGCGGAGCCGGCAACGCCCTTGCCTGTCGCGGCGCCGGCCTTCCCAGCGCCCTTCAATGCCTCTGCCGCCATCTTCCTTGCGGCCTTGGTCATTCCGACTGACTGCTCGATCATAGTCGTCGTCGGTTCTCCCTGGATATGGGACGTCCTGACGACGTCGACCACCAGTTCCCCGCGCGAGGCGGCATGGAGGATTTCCTGCGCGGCCCTCTTCTGTGGCGGCGTGGCCTTGGCACTCGAAAGTACCCGTCGGGCTGACTCAACAGCCCATTCGGCCGACCCTTGCGGATGGCCATAGGCATGCCCAAGCTGCCCGGTGCCCCCCTTGGCCTCGAACACGTGGACGGAGCAGGAGAAAAGGGTATCACGCAGCCGGACGACTGCAAAATGGCGGTGACGGGTATTCACGCCCGTGGTATACTGAACGGCGAAAGATCGACATAACGGCCCGCGCCTTTGGGATGATTATGACCCTGACGATTGCTCTGCCACCAGAGACGGAGAATAAGCTCCGCGCATGCGCTGCGGCGAGCGGCCAGGATATTACCAGCTACGCTCTCCAGGCCATTGAGGAAAAACTTCAGGCACGCTCCAGCGTCCCCATCGACGAGATCCTGACACCACTGCGCCAGGAATTCCGCGAGAGTGGCATGCCCGATGAGCAACTCCACGATCTTCTCGCGCAGGCGCGAGACGAGGTTCGCCGAAAGAAGCGGGGACTGCAGTCTCCATGAGCACGAACGTGCCTGGGGCGGTTTTTGATGCAGTGGTCTTCCTCCAAGCGATGATCAACGACCAGGGGCCAGCTTTTGCGTGTTGGAAGCTCGTGAGTGAGGGCAAGCTTACTTTATTCGTCAGTCCGGTGGTCCTGGAAGAAGCCAAGGAAGTGGGCAACCGTCCTGCCTGCGGTGGAAGTTCAGGAATCTCACTCCGGAAGGCGTGGATGCCTTCTTGCACGACGTTCGGGCCAAGGCAGTCCACGTCAGCGATGTCCCCAACGTCTACTCGTACCCACGCGACCCGGATGACGAACCGTACATCGATTTGGCCATTTCGACCGCTTCCCGCTACCTTGTCACGCGTGACAAGGACCTCCTCGACTTGATGGCGGACGAAACGTTTTGCCGGCAGTTTCCGACGTTGACGATTCTCGATCCTGTCTCCCTGCTGCGTGAGCTGGGCGTCCAAAGGAAACCGGGGTCTCAGCCAACCGAGGAGCCGTGATCGCCGCTAGTAACGGCAATTGCGGCGCAGCGTAGACGGCCAGGGCGTTCAGGTACTTCAGATTGAATTGGAGCAAGATGACGTTGGCCTTGGCGATTCCCCGCCCGCTGACAAACGTGCCTCAACAATTCAGCGACGAGATCGTTGCCGCGCTTCAGCCCGCGGGTTTGTTCGACGTATCATTCGCCGGGTTGTCGGCGCCGCGGATGTCGTCGTGGTTTTCCTTTCGTCACCTTCTCCGCCGCCCATACCGCCAGCTTCTCGCGAAAGATCTTGGCGTTGTGCCGAACGTCGACCGGAAATGATGGGTGCCAGAGAAACGTCTCAATTTCCGCCGTCAGTGGCCGCTCGCGGGCCAATGCGCGCAACTCGGCAAACAGTTTCCGCTCGGCCCTCGCATCGGCCGGCCGCCGGCCTGGGCGGGGTTCGACGATGATCACCGGCTGTACTTGATCCGCAGGGCCAAGACCGACCAGCGCACAGCGGAAGACCGCGGGGTGGTTGTTGAAAATCGCCTCGCACTGCTCGGTAGAGAGCGGCCCCCGCGGCGTCAAGACCCGCTGGGCAAGCCGGCCGCAGTACCAGAAACGCTCGCGCGCGTCGATATAGCCAACGTCGCCCATGCGGTGCCAAACCGTCGTGCCGTCGGCAATTTTGGCTCGCGCGTTCGACTCGACGCGCGTGACGTACTCGCTGGTGACGACCTCGCCCTTGACAATCAACTCGCCGATCGCGCCCGGCGAGAGTTCTTCCGTGTCGGCGATGGTAGGCAGTGGGCCATCGACCGCGCGGATCACACGCCACTCGATGCCAGGAAACCGGCGGCCGACGCAAACGCCGGCGCCACGGCGCGTGGCCGCCGCCGTGTCGCCGAGCACCTCGGCGGCCGAGATCGACGCGACGGGCAAGGCTTCGGTCGCCCCGTACGGTGTGTGCATCTCGCAGCCCTGGTCGAGGCACTCCTTCATTTGCTCCAATACCGCGACGGGCACCGGCGCGCCGGCCGACAACACCCGCCGTAACGTACGTAGTCGGATACCACGCTCGACACAATAGGCGCCGACTCGCTGCCAGACGGCCGGCGAGGCGAAAGCCTGCGTCACCCGGCAATCGTGGATCGCCTCGACGATATTGGCCGGGTCGACCGTCGCGGGGCGCGAGGCGTCCATAACGGGTACGACCGTCGTCACGCCCATCGCGCAGTTGAACAGGCCGAACAAGGGGAAGCCGGCCAGGTCGATGCCGCCGGGCTGGATACCGTAACGATCGCGGATTTCCGTGACCTGGTGGTCGAAATTACCGTGCCGGTAGAGGACGCCCTTGGCCGGCCCCGTGCTGCCGGAGGTGAAGATGATCGCGGCCGGATCGTCGGCCCCCGTCGCGGCAAGCTGCGCGCTTGGAGCACTGCGGCGCATGCGGCTGATCGTCGTGCCACCCCAGAACCAGCGCCGCCCGAGGGTGACGTGAAACCGCGCCCGGCGGAACCGCCGTCGCAGGAGGCATCGTACCGCATGAACGGCCGGGACGGCGATGAAGCCCTCCGGCTCCGACTCTTCCAGACAACGGACGAGGCCGCGTAGACCCATTCCTGGATCGACCAACACGGTCACGGCGCCGACCTTGAAGAGCGCGAATACGAGCGAGATGAAGTCGAAACCGGGCCGGACCAAAAGCGCCAGCCGCGTGCCGGCCGTGACACCCATTTCGCGCAACCCCAGTGCGAGAACGTCGCTGTCTTGGTCCAACTCGCGGAAGGAAAAGCCGACATAGCGTCGCCGGCCGTCGCGGTCGCGGCCTTGCGGCTCGATCACCGCCGTCGCGTGGGGCCACGCTTGGGCGGCGGCGGCCAATCGCGCGGCGACGTTGACGATTTCAGCCATCCCCTAATCCGGATCACTCCGGGAACAGCTTCGTCGAGAGGTAGCGTTCGCCGATGTCCGGCAGCACGACTACGACCAGCTTGCCGGCGTTGGCGGGTCGCTTGGCGACTTGGATCGCCGCCCACGCCGCGGCGCCGGAGCTAATGCCGCTCATCAGACCCTCGAGCTTGGCCAGACTGCGCGCGGTCTCCATGGCGTCGTCGTCGGTCACGAGCACCACGTCGTCGATGATGTCGAGGTTCAGCACCTTGGGAATGAAACCGGCGCCGATGCCCTGGATGGTGTGCTTACCCGGCTTGAGAGGCTCGCCCTTGCGGGCTTGCGTGATGACGGGGCTGTTGGTCGGCTCGACGGCGATGATCTGGACACTCGGCTTGCGCTTCTTGAGCACCTCGCCGACGCCGGTGATCGTACCGCCGGTGCCGACGGCCGAGATGAAGACGTCGATTTTGCCGTCGGTGTCGCGCCAGATTTCCTCGGCCGTGGTCTTGCGGTGGATTTCCGGGTTGGCCGGATTGTTGAACTGCTGGGGCATGAAGTAGTGTTGGTTCGCGCCGGCCATTTCCTCGGCCTTGCGGACGGCGCCGGGCATGCCTTCGGCGGCGGGCGTGAGCACCAGTTCCGCTCCCAGGGCCTTGAGCATCCGGCGGCGTTCGAGGCTCATGCTCTCGGGCATGGTCACCATCAGCTTGTAGCCACGCGCGGCGCAAACGAAGGCCAGACCGATGCCCGTATTGCCGCTGGTCGGCTCGATGATCACCGTGTCGGGCTTGAGCTTGCCGTCGCGCTCGGCGGCGTCGATCATGGCTCTGCCGATACGGTCCTTGACGCTCCAAAGCGGGTTCGAGCTTTCCACCTTGCCCGCCACCGTGGCCACGCAGCCCTCCGTGACGCGGCGGAGCTTGACCAGCGGCGTGTTGCCGATGCACTGTGTGATGTCGTCGCGGATACCGGCGGAAGTTGCCGTGGCCATAGGAGTTCCTTTTCCCGTTTTCGACTGATCTTGCCTGTGGCGGGGATTATAGCCCAGAAGGCGGGCGGAGGTCAACGCTGTCAATGGCTCTTCGACGGGTGCCGTGGGCTGAGCGTCGCGGCGGCGTTACCGCGTCACGCCGGCGAGTGTGCCTGCCACTAACCTACGACCGCTCTAGCCGCTTGACGGCACGGTGAGCTACAATGGATCGGGCGCCAAGCATCAGCACGGCGAACGGGCTTTGAGGAAAGCGGCCATGTCAACCAGTACGAAAGCGGTCTCGCGCTCGGCGGTGTTCAACCTGCCGAACCAGTTGACAATCGCCCGCCTGGTGCTGTCGTTCGTCTTGTTCGGCCTGATCAGCGCCGCGCAGTCCTTTAGCGCGCCGTCCTTGAGCCCATGGCGTGGCCATCTCTATATGGCCAGCCTGGTCGTGTTCGTCGTGGCCGCCTCGACCGACTGGCTCGACGGCTACTTCGCCCGCAAATACGGCATGGTCACGATGCTGGGCCGCATTCTCGACCCCTTCGTCGACAAGATCATCATTTGCGGCACGTTCATTTGCCTGGTGGCCGACGCGAACTCCGGCGTAAACGCATGGATGGCGGTCGTGGTGGTCGGCCGCGAACTGCTCATCACCGCATTGCGAAGCTTTCTGGAGCAACAGGGGGCCGATTTTTCGGCCAGCATGTCGGGCAAGTTGAAAATGGTCTTTCAGTGCGTCGCGGCCGGCGTGAGCCTGTTCTGCCTGACGTACCCCAGCGATCAACTCCCAGGGAAGTTGCATTATCTGCTCATCGGATCGGTGTGGGCGGCCTTGATTCTCACCGTCTACTCGGGCTTCGAGTACGTCCGCCGGGCAATCGGTCTGTTGCGCGGATAGCCCGGATGTAGCAGAATTCGCAAGAATTCTGGCGCAACTCGCGTCCACGGCCTGACTTCTTGCGAAGCCAGCTACGGGACCATGAATAATCCGGGATAGGCGATGTCTGTTTTGATGCCGTTCACCGTCGCCACGCTCGTCGCAGCCAACCTGTGGCTGTGGTTCTTGCTGGTCGGCCGCTGGCGCCAAGGCCGGGCGCTGGTGCCCCTGGAACCGCGCCGGCCCGTACCTTGGACCGGTTTGGACGTTGCCGCCGTCGCGCTGGGCTATTTTTTGGTGTCGAACATCGTCGTGGCTCTTATGCCGGCGGCCGGCCAACCAATGGTTGCCTCGGGCGAAGCCGACGCGGCGACTGACACCACGCGGACGCCGGCCCGCTTGATGGGTATCGCGGCGGTCAACCTGGCGACACTGGCCGCCGCCATCTTCTGGATTCGCCGACGACGACGCGCGGAATGGGCCGACCTGGGTTTCGACCGGAGCCGGCTCTCGGCCGATGTCCGCCTGGGACTGGCCGCGTTCGCCGTCGTGAGCGTGCCGATCTACGCCATGCAAGCCGGTCTGACGCAACTGACGACACCCAGCGAACACCCGATCGTCAAGGCCTGGCAGGCGACGTCGGAGCCAGGCTGGGGGCTGCGGTTGTCGAGCCTCTTTTCGGCCGTGCTCGTGGCGCCTTTGGCCGAGGAGTTCTTGTTTCGCGTCGTGTTGCAGGGCTGGCTCGAATCGTTGGAGAACGACTCGTGGATGCAAGCCAACGGACCCTCGATCGCCGGCGCCGCGATTCGATCGACTCCCACGCGCCGGCGGTGGTCGCCGGTCGTGCTCAGTTCGGCGATTTTCGCCCTGATACACCTGCCGCACGGTGTGGTGCCGTTGTTTTTTTTCGCGCTGGCGTTGGGCTATCTGTATCAGCAAACGCACCGGCTCTGGCCGTCGATGGTCGTCCACCTGTGCCTGAACGCATGCACGATGGCGATGCTATGGATGGGGCCCAGGTAGGGTGGGCACCGCCCACCAACGAACGGGTGGGCACCGCCCACCAACGAACGCTATTGGCCCAATTCGATCGTGAACCATACGACTCGCGCGCCGCTCTGGGCGATCACCGAATCGTCGGCGTTCACACCCGCGCCGATGTAGCCGTGCGCGTTGTGATAGATGTGGTCGCCGTGGTCGGCGAGGCAGCAGTTCGTCAGGAAGCTGACGTGGAAATCGTCGAAGAGCACGTTCTGGCCGCGGCTCTCGTGGTTCGCGCTGCGGCAGCCGGGCTGCTCTTTTTGCGGCGCATCGGCCATCAGGGCGAAGTTTTCACGTCCGCGGTGCTTGTGCCCGCGATAAACGCCGTCTTGGTAGTAGCCGAACAAGAAGCCGTAGTCGCCCCCCATCCGCTGCTGCAATTCCGCAAGTTCCCGGGGACCGGCGGCCTCAAGTTCCGCGAACGTCGGAACCTTGAATTCGCCGCCGTTGCCGGCCACGACCGAGCCGGGCACGACCGAGCCGGGCACGACCGAGCCGGGCACGACCGAGCCGGCCACGACCGAGCCGGGCACGACCGAGCCTGCCGCAGCCGAGCCGGGCACGACCGAGCGGGCCGCAGCCGAGGCCGGGCAAATCAGCCAGGACGGGCTTTCCAGATAACCGAGGCGCGACAACGTGGGAGCATACATGCCCGCCACCGCCAAAGGCCCCTCCGAGGGAACCACTGGAAAAAAGCCGCCATATGCGTCACTGTACTGATTGAGGGCCATCCCCAGCGACCGCAGATTGTTTTGGCAGGCGTCGCGGCGCGCGTCGAAACGGCTGGCGGCAATCGCCGGGAAAACAAGCATGCATGCCGCCACCGCGATGCCGCCCGCCACGATTAAGTCTTGCAAGCGCCATGCGCTCGCCGGCGAGGCGACCGCCGTCCGCCCGGCCGAAGAACCGGTCCCGAATGGCCTCCCGGCCAAAGAACCGGCCGCTGATGGCACCCCGGCCGAAGAACCGGTCCCGAATGGCCTCCCGGCCAAAGAACCGGCCGCTGAGGGCGCCCCGGCCGAAGAAGCCGAAGAACCGGTCGCGGCCCGCGCGGCGACATAGCCGCAGGTGCGCAGCGCCAAACCCGCGGGCGGTTCGTAGGGCTCGGCATCAGCCGCCAAGAGGTCGAGTTTTTCACGCAAACACACAAACTCCGCTTGTAATTTCGCGTCCGCGTTCAGACGAGCTGCCACCGAGTCGTGCTCCGTTGGCTCCAGTGCTCCCAGCAGGTAGCCGAGCAAGTGCTCTCGCATTGCCTAGGTCTCTCCGGATAGGTGGGCGCCGTTCCAAGCCTCGTGCAGCTTGAGAATGGCTGTGTGCAGGCGACTCTTGACCGTGCCGACCGGAACATCCAGTATCTCGGCGGCTTCCCGGTACTTGAGCCCCTGGTAGTAAATCAACGTCACCGCGCTCAGCAGCGGCTCCGGTAACTCATCAACCGCATTTCGCACCCAATCGCGCCGCTCGTCGGCTTCGAGTCGAGCGACGGGGCCCGATTCCTTGCTGACGAGCAGTTCCATCAGTGTGCCCAAGTCGTCGTCGCCGTCGGAGTGGTTTCGCCGGTCGAGGCTGATCATCCGGTGCCGCTTGTTGCGGCGCTGGGCATCGATCGCCTGATTGGTGGCAACCGTGTAAAGCCACGGGCGCACCTTGCGGCCTTCCTCGAACCGTTCGCATTTCAAATGCACTTGCAAGAAAGTCCCCTGGAACGCATCCTCGGCCAACACGGCGTCGCCGAGGAATCGGCGCAAGTAACTATACAGTTCGCGTTCGTAGCGATGCACCAACTCGGCAAACACCTGCGGATCCCCCGTTCGGCGGTAGGCCGAGAGGATTTCTTCGTCGCTCTCGTTCGACCAGCCTGGGGCCACCGATGAGTTTGCTCTTCTGGATACGATCATCTGGCTCATAGTTTTCTACGGTGCCGACGGAGAACGGTTCGCCACAAACGAAAAAATCAGCGAACTATTTCGCGCCCCGCCGGCTTTTACCGCACCTCAAATATAGCAAAGTCTTGATTTGTTGACGATCACAGTTCAAACTGGCCGCCATACTGTCAATGCGGCAGTTTGCCGCCATGCGTGCCACAGTCATCGTCGCTATATCCGCAATTATCGTGCCTCGTCGCCCAGGCCAACCGTGAGAACCTACCGCTGGGCCACTGCCGGAGACGTAAACGCCTTCTTTGGCTTGATCTTGGATAATCTTGCCAACCTGTTCTTGACGGTCAGCATGCTGGCCGCGGCTTACAATTTCCCTGCAATTTTTGCATTGAGTGGCGTTTTCAAGCTCATCTGCGCCCTTGGCGCCGGCTGGATTCGCCGCGTCGTGCCTCGCGCCGGCTTGCTCGGCTCGCTGGCAGCGGTAGCACTGGTGCTGATAAGCTTCCTGCCGTTGGTCGAAATGTTGCAACACCCTGTCGTCGGATTCGTCTCACTCAGAATCATTTTGACGACACTTGTGGCGAGAGTTGACCTTCCCGGCCGGCTTCCGGCCGGCCGATGAGAATGAGACATTCACGGTGGCTGGGGCAGAGCGTAAGCGATGCCCCGGTCGCTATCTAGCCGGGGCATCGCTTACGCTCTGCCACCCCAGCCACCACTTTCTCGTGACAGAATTGTCGCATTGTCGGCCGCGTGAAGTATATCCGAAAACTCGTGCAAATCGACGGCACGCCATCGTGGGATGACCTTCCCAGGCCGTCCGCGGCAAAAGACGGCCTGGGAAGGCCGTCCCACGGTGAGTTTTCGGATAGACTCTGAGAACTTTCTTCAGGGCTTCGGCCGCCGAGGCGGTGGAGGCGGCCGGATTCCGCCGGGGCGTGGCGGCGTCGCCGGGGGCGAGGCCGCTGGCTTCGTTGGCGTCGGCGGGGCAACCGCCGGCCCCGCGACCGATGATTTCGGCGGCATCGCCGCCGGCTTGGCCGGCGGCGGGGCTGTTCGTACCGGCGGGGGCGGCGCGGCGCGCACCTGGCCCTGGAAACCGCCCGGCTGGACCGCCGGCGCACCGCCCGTGCGGCGTTGCCGCTCGTTGAACCGCACGAAGTTCGTCCCGATCTTGATCACATCGCCGTCCTTGAGCACGGTCGGCGCGGAGATCGCCTGGTTGTTGAGCCGCGTCCCCAGCCGGCTGTGGTTGTCTTCGACCACGTACGAGCCGTTGGCCTGCCTTGCGATCCGCGTGTGTTCCGATTCGAGTTCGGCGTTCATCGGTCCCAGGAACGGCAGTGGCAAATGATCGCCGCGCCCCAGGCAAGTGACAGGCTGGCTCAGGATCAATTGCCGCCCGGCGCGGTAGCCGTCGAGCACGGTCAGCCAGGCTTCGCGGAGCACGACCTGCGCCAAACCGATCAAGGCGCCCACGGCCAAGCCCAGGATCACGAAGCCGGCCGCACGGCTCGACATGCCCGAACCGCCCGAACCGCCCACCAGGGTTCCGATCGGATCGAACAGGAAGCCACCCAGCAGGCCGCCCAGCGCGCCGCCGATCAGGCCGTTGCGCAGCTTGCGCGGGGCAAGGTCGTAGAGCCCTTCGACGGCGCCGACGCCCAGCCCCAGAATCATCCAGCCGCAAGCGCGAGGCAAACCAAAACGGAACAGAGTTTCGCCCACGGCGGTGCCCACCGCTCCGGCCATCGCGCCGGCCGCCAGCCCCGGCACGGCGCGGAACACGAGCTGCTTCCACTGGCCGTTGGCCAGGCCCGCCACGACGTTCAGCCCCAGGCCGATCGCGGCGCCGACCAGGCCGCCGACCACGGCCAATTCGCCCACGCCTTCCGCTTCGCCGTGCCGATAATAAAGCCATTCGGCGAGCACCCAGCCGACCAGCGCGGCCCAGCCGCCGATCACACCGCTATAGTAAACCAGCCGAATGAGCGACATGCCTTGTGCGCCGGAACCTTGGAGGCGATTTTAGAACCACGATATACTTCACGCGGCCACCGAGTATAACCGCCGCCGAGACGGATGGCTACCGATTACCGATTCAGGCTGTTGACGTACCGCCGTAATCGTTTTACGCTAGTAGGGTTAAAGACGGTGACGTGCCAATGATGAATTCCTCGAAGCCGTTCAAGGCGTCTTGAATTGGATCGAGCATAACGTGTGAGGGACGTCGCGATGGCCGACATTGCCTATCGATCGGCGTGAGCCCGGAAGAGATCAAAGCGACTTGACCGGTCCCGTCCGTGCGTCAGACGGTCGGCTTCCCGCCACGCCCATTGTGGAGTTCGGATCCGAAATTGCCCTCACTCCGCCCTGGTCTGCGCGTCGGCGAACAGCGCCCGGCTTTCCAGTTCCAAAAGCTCCCTGCGCAACGGCCCCTGCACGCGTTCCAACGAGCGGACGACGTCGCGGTACTCGGGCGATTGCCGGTCGAAGTCGGCGTCGCGGAACCGCTTGACGACCGTCCGCATCCGCCGCGCGGCGGTCACGGTGTCGCCGGCGGCCAGGTCGGCCAACGCCCACCAGTAATAATAAACGAGCTTGCGCGGCGATTCCAACGCGGCCAGCTTGAACGAACGGGCGGCCTGGGCGTATTGTCGCCTCCAGAAGGCGTTCAGCCCATTGGCGTAAAACACACGGGCGTGGGCTTCCGAAGGTTCGACGGTTTTCAACTCGCTCGTCTTGGGGCTGATCGCCAAAGGGATCTCGGCCGCTGGCGCTTCGCTCCCTTCGGCCGGCGGCTCGCTCTCTTGCGTCGCGTGCCTGAACCAGGCCGCGTCGCCGCGCATCAAATACCCGCAAAGACGCTCGATCTCGACCGTCTGACTCTCCTTGAGGACGCGGCCCCGAAGAACCAGGTTGAGCTTGTCGGCTTCGTTGGCGTCGGGGGCGTAGTAGCCGTCGACGATGGCACAGCCGCCCAACCGCGGATCGGTTTCGACGCCGATTCGCAACTCGGCCATCAATTGCGAGTAGGGATATTCGCGGTCGCGCGTGGCGTCGATCGCGTAAGCGCCCGTGCGCAACCACGACTTGATCAGCCGTTCGAGTTCGCGACGTTGCTGGGGGGCGCGGGCACGGTCGAGCACACGGTGGAACACGAACTTGCGTGGCGGTTCGTTACGGTTCAGGGCGCCGGGGTCGCCGCCGTCATCGACCGTAAAGTACAGCCACGCACCGGCGAGCTTGGGATTGGCGACCATGGCCTCGCGGATTCGCTTATCGAGCAGGTTGACGTCGAAACCGGCACTGTCTTGGAAACCGGCACTGTCTTGGAAACCGGCACTGTCTTGGAAACCGGCACTGTCTTGGAAACCGGCACTGTCTTGCGCCGGTGCCGAAGGGGTCGATAGAATCGCGGCGGCGATCACGGCCAGTAGCCCCTGGATTGTCAGTAGCGATCGTCGCACGGTGCGCGGCACGGTGATCCCCTCTGGAGAGAAAGCCAAACTGTGGAGAGAAAGCCAAACTGTAGCCTATTTGGGGGCGGCGGCGATTGCAACGGGCTAGCCCGGATTATTTATGCTCCCGTAGCTGGCTTCGCAAGAAGTCAGGCCGTGGACGCGAGTTACGCCAGAATTCTTGCGAATTCTGCTACGTTCAACGCTGCGCCTTGCTTGCGCCGCGGGTTCGTGTTGGACCATGAATAATCCGGGGTGGCCCGGTCTCCATCACCGTTCGGTCGTCGTCGTAAAGCCATACCACAACTGAACATAGAAATTGGTGTACATGCGCCTTGACTATGAACGCTAGTATATTATAATTGGGTTTAGTGCGAATTTCGACCGAGACACGGGCACCGAATCCCGGCAAGCCACGGTCCCGGCAAGCAACCACTCCTAGCCAACCAAGGAACCCGAACCATGGCCATTTTGGAACAACTGACCGATCGGCAACGCGAGGTTTACGAATTCATCCGCGACAAAATCCGCAACCGCGGATATGGACCGACGGTGCGCGAAATCGGCGGTCAGTTCGACATCAGCTCGCCCAACGGCGTGATGTGCCACCTCAAGGCGCTTGAAAAGAAAGGCATGATCACGCGCGAGCCGAACATGTCGCGGGCCATCACGCTGGCCACCGAGAATGCCGACGGCACTGGCGGCCTGCCTCTGTTGGGCACGATCGCCGCCGGCGTGCTCCACGAGGCGATCACCCAGGACGAGCGGATCGACTTCAGTGAACTGTTCCACGCCGACGACCTGTACGTGCTCAAGGTCAAGGGCGAGTCGATGATCGAAGACCAGATCGCCGACGGCGATTACGTGGTCATCAAGAAGCAGCCCACGGCGCACAAGGGGCAAACCGTCGTGGCGCTGACCGAGGACAACGAAGCCACGCTCAAGCGCTGGTATCCCGAGGGCAAACGGGTCCGGCTCGAGCCCGCCAACAAGTCGATGAAGCCGATCTACGTCACGAACCCGCGCGTGCTGGGGGTCGTCGTCGGCGTGGTGCGGCACCTGAAATAGTCGGGCTGGTGGCGTGGTGCTTTCCCTACGTAGCGTGGGCTTTAGCCCGCGTCTGAAATAGTCGGGCTGGTGGCGCGGTGCTTTCCCTACGTAGCGTGGGCTTTAGCGCTTTAGCCCGCGTCCGTGGTGGGCGGTGCCCACCCTACCTGTAGGAAACGCCCTCCGTGGCGTTCCGCGTCCCGCCAAACGACGTCGCAACCGCTTCACGGAACGCCACGGAGGGCGTTCCCTACAGCACCCAATGCGACGATTCCAGCCTTTGAGCGGGTCGTCATACCGTTCGCCGAACGATCGCAAACCACGCCTTGGGGCCGCCCGCGCTGAACGAAATGTCTTTCAAATTGGGGAGAACCTCGAAACGCACGGCTTGGATCGATTCAATTTTCCAACCCTTGGCGAACGCACGCCGAAGTTCCTTCTTGGAAATTCGCCGCGGCCCATGCGCGCCGGGTTCCTTGTCGCTCAAGCACAACAGGTAAAGCCGGCCGCCTGGCTTGAGCACGCGCGTCAGGCCCTGGACGTAACGCGGACGATCTTCGTCGGAGAACACATGGAACAGGCCGGAATCGATGACCGTATCGAAGACCTCGGGCAAGTCCACCAGCGCCAGAGCGTCCATGACGAGAAAGCCCGCCGGCAGGCCGCGATCGTCGGCCTTTTCCTTGGCCTGTTTGATTGGCGCCTCGAGGTAGTCGATTCCCAAAACCTTGTGGCCTCGACGAGCGAACAACAAGGCGTGCTCGCCGGTGCCGCAACCGGCGTCGAGGACCGAGCCGATGATCTCGTCGGCCACGTCGACGAAGACCTTCTGGGGCCGGCCGATATTCCAAGGCGCTTGCCCCGAGTAAAAGGTCGCGAAGGTTTCCTTGGTCGCCACTTCGTACATCGCTGTTCTCCGCTGATCGTTTTGGAGGGCATCCCCTCCTGGTGATTCTACAACCGCCCGCTCAAGGCCAGGACGCGGGTCGTTGTTATTCTACCGTCAACGTGTGGCGAAATGCGAGTTTCCGCCGCGTTTTTAGCGAAATTAAGCTTGATCGGGTGCTAGCAGTCCAGCACGGAACTTCTCGTCATGCCGAAGGCGGGCCGTGAAGTGGCTGGACACCGTACTTATGGGTGGTTTATACTTCCCGCAGCCGACCATGAGCCGGGAAAGCGGTGGCTGGTGGCAGAGCCTAAGCGATGCCCCGGCTACTAGACAGCGACCGGGGCATCGCTTAGGCTCTGCCCCAGCCACCGTGAATGTCTCATTCGCGACCGCCTTGAAGTCTAGACAGCAGCCACCGTGAATGTCTCATTCTCGACCGCCTGAAGTTTAAGCGAATCGACGCGGGCCGGAAATCGGAGGCCGAAGCGGCCGGATTTTTTGCCGGAACCTAGCTGGTATTTGCGCGCCGACTGTGTACACTGATGAATCGTCGCTAGGCGACGGCGAACCCTTGATGGACCAAAGGTGTGAATCATGGCACGGAAAAACGGCGCGCGGAATCAGGCCGACAAACGGGCCGGCGCGCATGCGATCGAACGGCTGATCGAAAAAAAGAGAATCAAAGAGGCGTACAAACAGGCCAAGCTCTGTTTTCACCAAGACGCCAGTCCCGAAAATCGCCGCCTGGTGGAACGCATCTACTTGTTGAGGATTCAAGAACTGGTGCGCGGCGGAAGTCTGGATGTTGGGAAAGAAGTCGCCAGGAGCTTCTTGGAGTTTGGCGTGACCGACGCGGGCCTGCTGCCGGAGTTCTTGTCGGTCTTGCCCCAGGTGGGGTTGGCCGGCGCGGCGGTTTCGCTTGCGAGCCGGCTGGACTCTCCCGAGGCGCAAGCCGAACTGACCGTGAAGCTGGCGGATCTCGCCGTCAGCCATCCTGATCAAACGCCCTCTTCCAGGGCCGAGTTGCGCGAAGGCGCCCAACGCATTCGCGCGGCGCTGACGGCGGTCGCCGAGGGGAACCACGCCCAGGCGAGCGAGTTGCTCAAGGACATTGCACGCAGTTCACCCTGGGCCGACTGGCGGTACTTCGTGCGCGGGTTGGCGGCCATGCGCCGAGGCGTATCGGAGCAGATAGGCGTATCGGAGCAGGGAGGCGAATCGGAACAGGCATTGGCCAACTGGGAGCGTCTCGATCCCCGGCGTTCGGCGCACCGCATCGCCGAGACGTTGCGGCGCGCCGCCGCGGGCGTCCAGGTCGCCAACGCCGACCTGTCGACGCTGGAAGCGTCCGTATTTGGCGAATCTCTGCTGGGGCGGCTCGATCGGCTGGCGGGGTTGGTGGGATTGGTCCCTCCCAAAGAAGCCGACTGGAGGCGGGCGATCGACCTGCTGCGCTCCCTCTCGCCGGCCTTGCGCCGCGTCGATCCGCGGCTGTCGCAGCGATTGACCGCCTTGTTGCTGGAACCTCTCCGCGGCGAAATGCTCACTCGGAATTTCGAGAGCGCCGAGCGGCTGGCGCGCGATTTCACGGGCGCCGTCGAACCGCTGACGTGGGATCCTCAATGGAACCGCTTTTGGGCTCTTGTCTTGCGGAGGATGGACGCGCCCACGCGGGCCGTCGCCTGCTGGAAGCAATACGCCGACGACTTGGAGAAACACCCGTCGCTCGACCCGGACGAGCGGCGCCGATTGCTGGCCCTGGTCTGGCGGCAAATCGCCGAGATCGACGCCGACATGGTCGACGCCGACTTGCCTTTCGAATGGTTTCACACGAGGCCGGACGATGACGCGAGGCCGGCTGATGACGAGTTCAAGTCGAGCGCCATCGCGGCCCTGGAGAACAGCTTGCGGTTCGATCCCTCGCAGCGCGACAGCCACCAAATGCGAATCGAGTTGCACCAGCAGTGGGGCCAGGCCGCCGCCGTTCGGGCCGCGGCCGAGCGACTGCTCGATGTTTTTCCCGACGACATCGAAGCGTCGCGGCTCCTGATCGAGCACCACATGAGCCAAGACGAGCCTGAAGCCGCGCTGGGGTATATCGAGCGTGTGCAGGCTCTCAAGCCGCTCGACGAGAGTTGCGTACGGCAGGAGCCTTGGGCGTGGTCGGCGCTGGCGCGCCGCCGGGCACTCGAGGGACGCTGGGACGAAGGCCGCGCGGCGTTTGCGCGAGCCGCTCGGATCGAGGATCTTTCACGCGATTTCCGCGCCGTGGCGCGCCAGGCCGCCCTCGAGTTCAAGGCCGGACAAGACGACGCCGCCGAGCGTTTCGTCGGCCAGGCCATGGCGCTGGTGGAAGAGCCGGCGGCCGTTTGGCTCTCGCTGGCGATCGAAGGGGCCAGGTACGAGCTCCCGCCCCAACGGCTGCGGGACTTTCAAGAGTCCTTCCATGCCGCGCTGAGAAAACGGACCACGGGACGAACCGCGGCATTGATGGCCGAAACCCTGCTGGCTTGCGAACTCCATGGCGTGAAGTACCCGGAACTCGATGATCACCGGCGCGCCGTCACGGCGTACATCAGCCGCGCGAAACGCGCCAAGTACGCGCAAGCGGACATGATCCATGTGTGCCAGTTCCTGCTGCATGCGCCGGAGTCCGCGCAAGTCCTGCGATTGTTCATTCGCCGCGGCCTCAGGACATTTCCCCAGTGCGCGACGTTTCCCTTCCTGGACTCCAAGCTGGAACTGTCGAAAGGACCATTCGGCGGCGGCTTCGAGCGGGCGCTGGGCATGCTGAACAAGTCCCTGCGGCTGGCCCAGGCAAGCGCCGAGCCCGCCGACCGCGAGCTCGTCGAAGTCATCAAGCGGCAACTCCTGCGCTTCGACGACGCACGGGAAATGATGGCTAGCATGTGCTTTGGAAAGATGCCGTTCGACCTCGCCGGCATGTTCGATCAGACGGACGACGAAGACCTGGACGACGAAGACCATGGCGACTCGCCGGGCGATGACTTCTTCGGCGCGCCGTACGGCCGTCCGTCGTTCTCATCCAGCGTACCCAAATGAGCGAAAGCAGATCCCGCATGACAGACCCCTTCGAAGAGTTGGGCTTGCCGCGCGACGCGGACGAAGCCGCGATCCGCGCCCGCTATCTGCAACGGGTGCGGGAGTTCCCGCCCGACCGCGCGCCGGAACGCTTCGCCGCGATCCGCGCCGCCTTCGACGAGCTGCGAGATCCGGTCGCCCGTCTTGAGAGACAGGTTTTCCACCTGTCCTCGAACGATTCCTTCTCGGCGCTGGCGGCCGAGCTGCGGCGACGATTGGCGACCGCTCACCTCTCCGTCGACGCGCTGCTGGCGCTGGCCGATCACCCCTGAGGCTTGGCACGATGCTCCCGAACGCGGACGACGAACGGCTCCTGGAACGGCTTGGGCAGTGGGTGCGCGAAACGCGCGCCGCCGCGGATGAACTCGAACGGAACGGCGTCTCGCCGCCCGCGGCGGCGGCGGGGTCGGCGAACGGCCAGGGTCCGGGGATTTACCGGATCGCCGAGGAGTTGACGGCGCAGCGCCACGAAGTGAAGCTGCACACCAAGGAGGCTCGCAGCCTGGAGGATGCGGCGCAAACGCTGCTCGAGGGGCTGGGGCGGGCGATCGATGCCTTGCAAACGATCGAGCCCAAGGAGGCCCAGGCCGCCTGGAGCGCGGGCAACGCGCTGGCGCTGGCGCTGGCCGAACTTGATGAGGCGCTCGAGCGGGGCCGGCTGCAAACCGAAAAAGCCGCCGCGGGGCTGCTCGATGAACCAAGCGACGCTTTCGTTCGGGCGCTCGACGAGTTTCATCAACAACAGTCGCCCCTGCGTCGCCGCCTGTCGGAAGGATATCGCCGCGAACTGGCCCAATGGATTTTGCGGCGCGAGCCCGATCGGCGGCGGCAAGCCCTTTGCGATTCGCTCGTCGATGGTTATCGGCTGATCCAGAAACGCGTCGCCCAGACGATGCTCGCGCAAGGCCTCGCTCGCATCAACGCCGCCGGCAAGCCCGTCGACCCGGAACAGATGATCGTCGTCGAGGCGGTCGACGACCCCGAACTGCCCGACGGCACGGTGCGAGAGGAAATCCGCCGCGGCTACACATGGAACGGACGCGTGCTTCGCTGTGCCGAGGTCCGCGCCACGCGCAACCCCGGCGCGCGGAATCCGGCGTGAAAACGTAGTTTCGAGTTCTTTTTTTCAGGAGTACGAATCATGGACGTGATCATCGGCATCGACCTCGGAACGACCAACAGCGAGGTCGCGGTCATCCAGGACGGGCGGCCCGTCATGCTGGCCCCGGACGGCGACCCGATTTTGCCGTCGGTGGTGGGGCTCGACTCGGCCGGCCGACTGCTGGTGGGCAAGCCGGCCCGCAACCAGTTCGCATTGGCGCCCGATCGGACGATCCGCTCGATCAAACGCAAGATGGGGCAAGAGGTGAGCGTGGCGTTGGGCGAACAGTCGCTGACGCCGCAGGAGGTTTCGGCGATCATCCTACGCACGCTCAAGCAGCGCGCCGAGCAGGCCCTGGGACACACCGTGTCGAAGGCGGTGATCACCGTGCCCGCCTTTTTCACGGAAGGGCAGCGCGAGGCCACTCGCGAGGCGGGGCATTTGGCCGGCTTGGACGTGGTGCGGATCATCAACGAACCGACCGCCGCCGTGCTCACCTACGATCCAAATCCCCCTGAGATGGAGCGGCTGCTGGTCTACGACCTGGGCGGCGGCACGTTCGACGTCTCGATCGCCCAGGTCGAGCAGGGGGTCGTCGAAATCCTCTCCAGTCACGGCGACACCAACCTCGGCGGCGACGACTTCGACCAGTGCCTGCTCGATTTCGTCTGTGATCGTTTTCAGGGCCAGCAGCAGATCGACTTGCGCGGCTCGCCGGTCGCCCGATCACGGTTGCTCGCCGCCGTCGAGGAGGCCAAGAAACGCCTCTCGTTCGAGCCGGTCGTGACGATCGACGAGGAGTTCATCGCCGAGAAAGACGGCGTGCCCCTGAACCTGAGTGTGGAAATCACCCGCGAAGCCTACGAGGATCTCATCGAGCCCATGCTGGCCAAGACGCTCGCATGCGTCGACGCCGCCATGAGCGACGCGAAGCTGCAGGCCCGGCAGATCCACAAGGTGCTGCTGGTCGGCGGCGCCACGCGCACGCCGCTGGTTCACCGGCTGCTTTCCTCGCGGCTGGGCCGCCCCGTGCATTGTGAGATCGAGCCCGACCTGGCCGTGGCCATGGGCGCCGCCGTCCAAGGCGGCTTGATCGCCGGCGTCGACGTTGGGCCCGTGTTGGTCGATATCACGCCCCACTCGCTGGGCATCGAGGCGCTCGGCGAGCGCGACGGCATGCTCTCGCCGTACTGCTTTTCGCCGATCATCGAGCGCAACACGCCGCTCCCCGCCGTTCGCACCGAGATTTACACGACCAGCGTCGACAACCAGGAGGCCGCCCACATCAAGGTCTATCAGGGGGAAGACGCGGACACTCGCTTCAACCACCTGGTGGGCGAGTTTCATATCGAGGGTTTGGCGCGCGTGCCCCGCCGCAACCAGATTCTCGTGCGGCTCGAACTCGACTTGAACGGAATCCTGCGCGTCACGGCCACCGAGCGCGTCACCGAGTTGAACCGGCACGTGGTCATCGACAACATGATGGAGCGCTTCCGGCAGCGGCAGCGGGTCGACGCGTTGGAAAGGCTCGACGCGCTGTTGGCAACCTCGCCCGATTTCGCGGCCCAGGCCGGCTTCTCCAAGCAGGCCGACGATTCCGAGGACGCGCGGCAAGAGGCCTTGGCGTTCGCCCCGCTGGAGGAACCGATCGACGAGGATCCGGAGTTGAGCGCGGCGGTCGCCAACGCTCAATCGTTGATCGAGAAGGCGGGCTTCGTCGAGTCGGGCGCCCATGCCGAGGATGCCGGCGAGTTGAAGGGCCTGATCGCCGATTTGCGCGAGGCCATGGCGCGGCGCGCGACCGACGAGATCACGCGCATCGCGGCCCAGATCGAAGACATCGTATTTTATCTCCAAGATCATTGAGGATCCCGAATGACCCAAAACGACCGGGAACGCCTCCGTTGCCCCACCTGCCGGGCGATTCAGGAGTGGTCCCCCACCTGCCGCCGCTGCAAGTGCGACCTGGGGTTGCTACGGTTGGTGGCCGACGAGTACCACGCGAGCCGGTCGCGCTGCCTGACGGAGTTGGCTCGCGGCCGCGCGTGGTCCGCGTTCGACGCGGCGCGCGAGTGTATGAGCCTGAGCCCCGACCTCGAGTCGCAACAGTTGCTGGCCGTGTGCCTGTTGCTCGGCGGCGATTGGCCCGCCGCGCTGGCGACCGCGCGCCGCGCTTTGGCCGAAGAGACGGCCTCGGCAACGGTCGGGGACTCGTACCTTTCCTCGAACGGTTAAGCTACTCCTGATACTCCCGGAAGGATTGGACCAAGGCGGCGAATGACCTTTACGAAGAAGTCCGGGTAATAGTTGGAAATGTCGCCGTCGGCGTTGACGTAGTCCAGCTTGAAGCCCACGGCGAAGTAGTTCTTGGCGAAGGAGACGATTTCACCTTGGCAGCCATCCAAGAATGCCGCGAATTCGAGTTTGAAGCCGCTGTCGCCGATGATGCGGTTGAAGACGCTGAGCTTCCGCCGCCGAAGGCCGCGTTGGCGATCCGCCCGGTGAGCAAGTGACGGCTGGTCGGATGCCGGGAAACCGGCGCCGCCGGGCAAAGTAGTAGGCACACTCCGTGTGCCGTAACCTTCGGCGAGTCGACGCCGGCGCGGCGAGCGCGCATCACGGCCTTCGCCGCGCGCCTCCGGCGAGTCGACGTCGGTGGGCGGAAAGCTACGGCACACGAAGGGTCGGCCAATCGAAGACATCCATCAACCGCCCGCAAAATCGGCGACACGAGTGATAGTCAGGTGTGTGAAGCTCGTCAGGGCGCGTCGCCCGGACGGCGAAGGCGAGACAGGATGACCAGGGGGAACAGGGGCAAGGGAACAGGTCACAGGTGACAGGCGGAGGGAGGCAGAGGGCCGAAGGAAAGGGGGGGGGCATCGACGCGAGCTCGATGGCCGAATCGCCCGTTTTGCCGCAGCTCTCCATGGGCTGGCGGCAGGGCCGGCAACAGGCGTTCGTAGGTTGGGCTTTCCAGCCTGATGGCCGCAGGATGTGCGTCGTCCACCGCCCTGTCTGTTCGGCGGCGCTCGCCTCGTGCTCGACCCGGCCGGGTAGGGTTGGCAGTTGACGCAATCGTTGGTAGAATCCAATGGTTATTTTGTGATCGTGTGCGGGTTCGATTCGCGCCGCCTCCGCTCGAAAAAATGCTCTCGGTGAAGTTCCTGGAGAGTTTGACGTGGCAATCAACATCAAGGGAATCATCGAAAAGGCTTTTGAACAAGCCTTTTCGAGGGCCTTGGAGCAAACCCTTCAGGCGAAGGCCGAGGATCTCTTCAAATCGGCGTTCGCCAACGGCTCTCCTCTAGCGAAAAAGTTGGAAACGAAGATCGAGGAAGGGTTCCAACGCTTCGTCGAAGAAGGGATCAAGTGGGAGAAAAAGAAGCCCGGCTTCAAGAAATGGAGAGTCGTACAGGTCCATTCCACGCAGATCACCCGCCCAGCCAACCCTCCCAGGCCGAGCGTGAGCCGCAGCAACTCCTTCAATTTGGGCACGTCTTCGGCCGCGATGCCCCGCGCCACGCGAAGATCGACCTTCGCGAAGGGTGGTCCGATGCCCGGAAACCGGCGCCGCCGGGCAACGTAGTAGGCACACGCCGTGTGCCGTAACCTCCGGCGAGTCGACGTCGGCGCGCGGAAAGCTACGGCACACGGAGTGTGCCTGCTACTTTGGGCTACTGCCCAACGCCGCGAGGCGCGTTTCGCCCCGTTGAGCGGAAAGCGAAATCCGCCGAAGGTAAAAACCCCTGCCCACTATGGGGATGAGACCGCTCTCGCGGAAATGGCGGATGATGATCTGTTCGATTCGGTGCCCACCCTACATCATTTGGATTGGTGGGCGGTGCCCCGCATCCGCAACCGCGATCGGCCCGCAGCCGGGCCCATCGGCGGCCAATACAGCGATTCCGCCAATGCAGCGATTCCGCCGAAAAATGCTAACCGAATGGGCCGCTCTCGCGGGCGGCGGTGGTCCGCCCGCGCGCACTGCTTGGGCCGCCCACCCGTCGACCCGATGCCGGAATTGCCATGCGGAGCGGCATTGCACAAACCGCAGGCAGCCAGGTGCCGAACGCGATGAGCCGAAGCACAGTGACGCCGATCGAAAAACGCCCCAAAAACTCCATAGAAATGGGTTTTTGAATGGGATAGGGTATTTCCCATTGGCCACGACGACGTTACACTACCGCCATCAGCGGAACCGCACGGTTGTTCAAGCCGGAACCAACAGCGGCGAATCAATCGACCTTGTAATAAAAAGGGCGGTTGACAAATGTGCGAGCCGGGTTAGAAATCTAGGTTAGTTCGTGAAGTAAAGTCACCAAGGCGGCCGGAACCGGCCCAATGTTCGTGTTGTTCTAGGCGGTTTCGGTCTTTTCTGGACGACCTCGATGGCAGATAAAAAGAAAATGTCGGTGGCCGAGATTTTGGCCGCCGCGCGCAAAGGCGACGCCGGCACCGGGGGCGCCGGGAATGTGCCGCCGCCCCCGCCGGCCGCTGAATCGGCGCCGGAGTCGGCCGCGGTCGACGTTCCAGCAGTCGAGCCGGCCCCGGTTGCGGCCGCGGCGGGCGAGCCGGTCGCTGAACAGGCACCGGCGGCTGAACAGGCACCGGCGGCTGAACAGGAGCCGGTCGCTGAAGCAACACCCGTGAAGGTCGAAAGGCCAGCGGTCAAGGCCCCGTCCGCCGGCGCCGCGGGGCGGCCCAGCGTGGCTGCCATGTTGGCGGCGGCAAGAGCGGGAGGCAAAGCGGGCGCGACTCCAGCGCCCGCCAAAGCGGAAGCAACAAAGCCCGCGGCGGCGATACCCAAGGAGGGTGTCGCAAAGCCCGCGGCGGCGAAGGCGACCGAAAAAACTGCTGAAAAGCCGGCCCTGCCGGCGGCCGGCGGCCCGAAGGATACGGCCAGCATTTTGGGGGCGGCGCGCAAGGAAAACAGGCCTGGACCGCTGTCGAAGGCCGAAGCGGCGGCCAGGCTCAAGCCTTCCGAACCCGCCCCGGCCAAGCCCGCCAAGGGCGCCGTGCCGCCGATGCCGGCCAAGCCCGCATCCGCCAAACCCAAATCCGGCAAGCCTGAAGTCGTCGAAGATCGGCGCGGTTTCCTGGCCTTCATGGCAGGCGCCGGGGCGTTGGTCACCGGGTCGTTCCTGGGAGTCGGGTTCATGTCGCTGGGGGCGACGCTTAGCTTGTGGACCTTGGGATCGGCCCGTTTCATGTTTCCCAACGTATTGGTCGAGCCGCCGAGCAAGTTCAAGGTCGGCTTTCCCAGCGACTTCGCCCCAGGTCAGGTGGAAGAAAAATTCAAGGCCCAGTTCGGAGTCTGGGTGGCCAAGGCCCAGTACCAGGGACAACTTCAGATTTACGCCTTGCGAACGGTTTGCACGCACCTGGGCTGTACGCCGAACTGGCTGGAAGGCGAGCAGAAGTTCAAGTGCCCCTGCCACGGCAGCGGTTTTTACAAGGACGGCATCAACTTCGAGGGTCCGGCCCCCCGGCCGCTGGAACGCTACGCGATCCACCTGGCGGACGACGGACAGATCGAAATCGACAAGAGCAAGATTTTCCAGGAAGAAATGGGCCAGTGGAGTGATCCGGCCAGTTTTGTGCCGGTTTGATGTCATTCTACAACTGACAACCTACTACTACAACTGACAACGTACCACGGCGCCACCTCATGTCACTCGGCGAATCGATTCGCAATTCTCAAATTTGGAAGAGCGTATTTCGGCACCCGATGCCGATCGATCGGCGTAACCGGATCGTGGTGATGCTGACGAACTTCTTCCTGCATCTGCACCCGGTGTCGATCAAGAAACAAGGGATCGCGTTGAGCTACACATGGTGCATGGGAGGCGTGACCTTCTTCCTGTTCCTGGTCGAGACGGTCACCGGCGTGTTGTTGATGTTTTACTACCGTCCCACGCTGCAATGGGCCTACCAGGACATTCTGGACTTGCGCGACGTGGTCAGCCTGGGCATCCTGCGCGAGTTGCACCGCTGGGGGGCGCACGCGATGGTGATCACGACCTGGTTGCACATGTACCGGGTGTTTCTGACGGGCAGCTACAAACCGCCGCGTGAATTCAACTGGGTGGTCGGGGTGATTTTGTTGCTTTTGACGTTGCTGCTGTCGTTCACGGGCTACCTGCTGCCGTGGGACCAGTTGGCGATCTGGGCCATCACGGTCGGCTCGAACATGGCCCGGGCGACGCCGCTTTTGGGGCATGAGGGACCTGGGCAGCAGTTCCTTTCGCTGAAGGGCATCGACATGATCACGAACGCCTCCGACGCCCGTTTCGCCCTTTTGGGCGCCCGCTTCGTGGGCGAGGAGACGTTGAACCGGTTTTACGTATTGCACTGCATCGCCATCCCCTTGGCGGCGTCGCTTTTGATCGCCATCCACTTTTGGCGCGTGCGCAAGGATGGCGGCATCAGCGGCCCGTTGTAAAAAGAGGTTAGCGGTTGGTCCACGCGGAGCGTGGGAACGAGTAACTTTCTCCTTTTAACTTTCTCCTTCCGGCCATGCACCACGACGAGCAGTACATCCAGAGCATCGCCACCGGCCTGGGCTGCTACTACCTGCTGCTGTGCGCGATGAACTGGGTGGCGGCGCTTTGGCTGTGGCGGAAAGGTCCGCTGACCTATTTCCGTCTGTTGGGCGCGATTCCCGTCACCAATGTGCTGGTCTGGCTTTTGGTGGGCATGGTGTTTTTCACCCTGGCGCCGTTCACGATGATCGGCTGGGTGCCGAGAATGCCCCAGGTGGTCATGGCAACGGTGAACTACTTTTCCGCCCCCACATTCCTGATGTCGGGCGCGTTGATCACTTTGACGCTGCTGTTCTTGTTTCGCCGGATTGTGACTCAACCGGTCGTGGCCTGGTCGGCGTTCAACCTGGCCGTGCTCGGGATGGGCCTCTCGATGACCAACCCTGATTTCGGAGCGATCGTCGGCAAGCCCGACAACGTGCCGATCGTGGGGCTGGTGTTCCTCTTGAGCTTCTTCACCTGGCTGGCGACCTACAAGGCCGTTCGCAACGACGACCGCATCCGCCAGGGCTTGCCGCCGTTGGAGAAGCTCGACGACGAGAAGGTTCTGGTCTGGCCCGACTTGGTTTACACCGAGTTGATCTGCATGGTGGCGATCACGGCGCTGTTGTTGGTTTGGGGCATCGCCTTGCAGGCCCCCTTGGAAGACCCGGCGTCGAGCGTCAAGACGCCCAATCCGTCCAAGGCGCCGTGGTACTTTCTGGGCTTGCAGGAAATGCTGGTCTATTACGATCCCTGGTACGCGGGCGTGGTGCTCCCGAGCGTCGTGCTGGTGGGGCTGATGTCGATCCCTTTCCTCGATTTCAACAAGCAAGGCAACGGCTACTTCACGATCGAGCAGAGGAAGTTCAGCTACCTTACGTTCCAAGTCGGGTTCTTGCTGTTATGGGTGGTGCTGATCGTGCTGGGCACGTTCCTGCGCGGCCCGAATTGGAACATTTTCGGTCCCTTCGAGCATTGGGATCCGCACAAGGTGTTGGCCCAGAACAACGTCGATTTGTCGCAGTTCTTCTGGATCGGGTTTCTCAAGTCGAGCATGCCCAAAGCTCCCGAAGGGAGCGGCGACTTGCTGCAGTTCGGTTACATCCTGCTACGCGAGTCGCTGGGAATCATCCTGGTGCTGGCCTATTTCATCTTTCTTCCTCCGGCGATGGTGTTCATCCCGTTCTTCAAACGGATGTTCGTCAAGCTGGGTTTCATCCGTTACATGGTGATGGCGAACCTGCTGCTGTTGATGGCGACCTTGCCCATCAAGATGGTGCTGCGGTGGACCTTGACCTTGAAGTACATCATCAGCATTCCCGAATACTTCCTCAACTTTTGAGTAGGGTGGGCACCGCCCACCACCGTAGGGTGGGCACCGCCCACCAACACGACGCGAGTGACCATTGATCCAGGTGATTCAGGCCGACCGCAATGCCCGCTAACGAACAAACTTGGCGCGACCAGAAGCGAATGCACGTCATTTTCGGCGTCTCGTCGCTGATCATGCTCTTGACCACGGTCTGGATGCTGGTCGCCGATCACAACCGCGAGTGGAAGAACTACCAACGTGGCTTCCGCAACTTGGAACGGTACACGAGCGTCTCCCGCATCAGCGAAGAGGAGTCGACCCACTACTACGCACAGGGAAAGCAACTTGAAACGGCGTTGGAGTCGGCGAGAAGCCAGCCGCCGGCCGCCTCCTTCGTCCGGGAATTCCTGGTCGAGGCTCGTAGCCGCCTCAAAAACGGCTATGACGTCGCCGCGGTCGAGGCGGCATACTACGCGCTGCCCGGCGTCAAGCCAGGCGCCCTCGATGCGGAAGCCGGCGCGGGGAAGCGTGACGTCGAAGCCGGCGAGGGCCGGGACGAACAGCCAATCGACGAAAAGGTCATGGAACGGCGCGACGACCTTTTGGCCGCGATGCGCCGGATCGTCAAAACGGCCAAGCAAAACGAGGACAATCGTCAGCGCAATCTCAAGTTTCGCCGGGCCGATCTCGACGTCGAGCGGAGCAAATACGACATCGCCGTCAGCGAAGGAAAGCCGGAGGCCCTGCAGGAGAAACTGGAAAAGGATATCCAAGCCGTCCAGAACGACGTCAACACGCTCGATGCCGAGTACCAGGACGCCCGCGACCACCGCAACCGCCTGCAGAGGCAGTTGTCTCTGGCCATCGCCGACGAAACGGCCGCTCGCAAGGCGCTCGCCGACCACCAGATGGGCCTCAAGCGCCTGGAAGACGCGCGCGACGATCGCACCAATACCTACGGCAAGTTCACGCTGTTCGAAGCGCCGATCCTCGATGCCTTTGGCCGCCCGCTCAAGGTCGACAATATCTGGTTGCCGCAGCTCACCTGGAACAACAATTTCCGCGACGTGGCCCGCTTCGATCGCTGCACGACTTGCCACCAGGGAATCGAAAAGACGGCGCCCGGTTCGGCCGTCGCGCCCGGCTACGAGTCGACGCACCTGGTCGATGACGTCAAATTGGCCACGCCGATCGAGGCGCCGCGGTTGACGGACGACGATAGCGAGGTTCTCCAAAAAGGGGACGCGGGCTCGACCGAGGAAAAGATCCAACTCAAGCTCGACCATGCCTACGGCCTTCAACTGGCCAAGCAGGGGCTCTTTGATCGCAACGACGCGACGATCAGCGTCGTGCGGCCGGACAGCTTCGCGGCCGACGCGCAGTTGCTGACGGGCGACGTGATCGAAATGATCAACGGCGTGAAAATCATCGACCGGCCCAGGGCGCTGCACTACCTGTTGGAGAACGTCCATTGGGGTCGGCCGCTCCTGCTGCAGATCCGGCGCGGCATTCCGCAGCCTTACAGTTCGCATCCGCGTCTCGACCTGTTCGTCGGCTCGCTCAGCCCTCACAAAGTGGGCGACGTGGGCTGCACGATCTGCCACGAGGGGCAAGGCACGGCCACGCAGTTCAAATGGGCCTCGCACACGCCGAACACGCCGCGCGAAATGGAAAAGTGGAGTCGCGACCACGGCTGGTTCAACAACCATAACTGGCTGTTCCCGATGAACCCCCGGCGTTTCATCGAGAGCGGTTGCCTCAAGTGCCACTTCGAGGTCACCGAGTTGCAGCCCAGCGAGCGTTTTCCCGATCCGCCGGCGCCGAAGCTGATGGAGGGCTACAACATCATACGCCAGTTCGGCTGCTTCGGCTGTCACGAGATCAACGGTTTCGACGGACCGGCGAAGCGCCGCGGCCCCGACCTGCGCGCCGAGCCAACCTACTATGCCGCCGCGGCGCAGTTGCTCGCCGATCCGGCGCTGGCCGCGCTCGACGCCCCGGCCGCGCACGACAACCCGGCCAAGACCGCGCCGGCGGCCGGCGCGTGGGCGGCCGGAATCGAAATGCGAAAGCTGGCCCGCGAGGTGATCGCCCATCCCGAGTTGGACCAGCCGCGCAAGCGGCTGGCCGAATGGATCGGCGACGACGAGGCATTGGGCAAAGCCAACACGGCGGTCGCCAAGCTGGACGACGACGGACCCGACGCGAAGGCCGAACCTGGCAAGCCCCATTTGCGGCCGGAGTCGCATAAGCTTGCCACCATCCTGGGGGCCGACGAGGCCACGCCGGGCCAGTTGCGCAAAGTGGGGCCCAGCCTGCGCTACTTGGGCCGGAAGGTCGACGCGAGGTTCTTGTACAACTGGATCAAGAATCCGACCGACTTCCGCCCCTCGACGAAAATGCCCCGCTTCTTCGGCCTGTATGGCCACCTGCCGCCCGATCCCGTGCTCGACGAAAAGGGCAACCCCAAGCTCGACTCCCGCGGCAAGCCGATCACTCAGGAAAGCGAAGGCCTGAAGAGGGCCGAGCGGTTCGAGCCGATCGAGATCCGCGCCATCAGCGAATACCTGCTCAACGCCAGCCAACCCTTCGAGTACATCGAGTTCAAAGAGGACGTCGAAGCCCCGTCGATCGAGCGTGGCAAGCATGCGTTTGAGCGGCGCGGCTGCCTGGCCTGCCATACGCACAAGGATTTCCCCAATTCCCAAAAGCCGCCGCCGTCTCCGCTCGCGCCTCTCAGCGGCGAAGAGCCAGAAACCAGCGAGGGCGGCGCGGCGGCCGAAACGCCGCATCACGGCGCCACCTCCGGCCACGGCGCGGTTGAAGTTCAGCACACCCAGGGTCCCGACCTGTCGCGAATCGGCGCCAAGCTGCGGCCTGGCCAGGATGGCGCCGCCGCCGAGGGCGAAAAGAGCGACCGCGGAGAACGATGGCTTTACAGTTGGGTTCGCGAGCCGAACCGTTACCATGCCCGGACGGTGATGCCCAACACGTTTCTGGATCAACGGACATTCTGGGAGCGAAAAGACGACGACGAAGAAGGGGCGGCCACCGACACGGCCCGCGATATTACCGCGTACCTGCTCGCGTCGCAGGGGTGGGCGCCCGCCAAAGTGCCCACGCTCGATGACGCTGCGCTCGACGAACTTACGAAGATCTACCTGGCCGCCTCGTACAGCAATCTCCAATCCGAAAGGATTCTCAAAAAAGGGATCGACCCGGACCTGGAGGCGGACACCAAAGGGGATGAGGCGCTTTTGCTCCGCGACGGTGCTGATACCTCGGACGAGAACGCTCTGAAGGAGGAGTTGCGGCGTAAGAAGCTACTCTACGTCGGTCGTCGCTCGATCAGCCGCTTGGGTTGCAGCGGCTGCCATGACATCCCCGGCTTCGAGGACGCCAAGCCGATCGGCACCGGACTGGCCGACTGGGGCCGCAAGGATACTTCCAAGTTGGCTTTCGAGATGATCGTCGAGTATCTCCAAGCGCGTCCGCCGGTGGCCTCGCATGCCGGCGCCGCGCATGACGGCGCGGGCGAGCACGGCGACACGGCTCACGGCTTGTCGGTGCGGGATCTCGACCCCGACACGGGCTATTTCGTCGAAGCGCTTTTGCACCATCAACGGGAGGGATTCCTCTGGCAGAAGCTCCGCGAGCCGCGCAGCTACGACTTCAAGAAAACGGAGAACAAGATCTACATCGACCGTTTGCGGATGCCGAAGTTCAACTTCAGCCAGGCCGAAATCGAAGCGGTGATGACGTTCGTGCTGGGGCTGGTGGCCGAGCCGCCGGCGGCCAAATACGTCTACCAGCCCAGCCCGCGCCGCAAGGCGATCGTCGAAGGCGAACAACTTTTGTCCAAGTACAACTGCGTCGGCTGCCACACGCTGGCGATGGAAACCTGGGAGTTCGACTATGACCCGACCAAGTTCCCCGACCCGCGGCCATTCAAGGACTATTCGTTCTTGATGCCGCATTTCACGCCGGAACAATTGACGGCCTCGAAAAAGACCGACCGCCGCGGTCTCGGACACGCGGTGGTCGCGGGCGGTATCCCCGCCCCCACCCTGCAAGAGGACGACGACGGTAATTTTTACCAGTTCTTTCTTTGGGAGCCTCTTGCGATCAACGGCAAAGCGTGGCTCGTGAACGACGACGTTCCCGTACCGGCCGACAAGTTGCGCAAGGTGCGTCCGCCCCACGGCGGCCAGTTCGCTCGGTACGTTCAACCCATCGCGTTCAAGCTTGGCAAGCCGGCCAAGGAGGCCGAGGCCTGGGGCTATGTGCCGCCACCGCTGGTGCGGGAGGGCCAAAAGGTGCAGACGGGCTGGCTGCACGACTTCCTGATCGACCCGGTTGCGTTGCGTCCCAAGGCCGTGCTGCGGATGCCCAAGTTCAACATGTCGTCGGCCGAGGCCGACAAACTGGTGAATTACTTCGCCGCGGTCGACCGCGTGGATTCGCCCTACCAGTACCATCGTCCGGGTGATTCGGAAACTTTGTCGGACGACGAAGCGTCGCGGCTCGACCACGCGCTGAACCTGGTCACGGAGGGGACGTCGTATTGCGTCAAGTGCCACCTGATCGGCGACTACGTTCCGCCCAAAGATCCTCAAGGGCCCAACCTGTCGCGAGTTTATCAGCGGCTGCGGCCGGAATTCTTGCGTGAGTGGATGGCCAAGCCGGCGTCGAAGCTGCCTTACACGGGCATGCCCAACAATTTTCCGCGCGAGAAAGATCCGAACGAGGCGATGCGCGCGAAGTTGTTCCCAGGCACGAGCGAGCAGGCCCTCGACGGCGTCGTCGATCTACTGTTGAACTACGACGTCTACATGGAGCGGCTGAAGTCGATCAAAGCGATGGTCAAGGAGCCGCCGCCGCCGACCGACGACGAGAAGGCGGCGCAATCGCGCCCGTCGTCCGACACCGCGGGCGGAGAATGAACCATGACCCACTCCAAGGCTAGGATACGAAAACGAGACCGACTCTGTAGGGAACGCCCTCCGTGGCGTTCCGTGAAGCTGGTGCGACGTCTTTCTGGCAGGAACGCCCACGGAGGGCGTTCCCTACAGAACATCGGAACTCTCACGAGTTCCGCTACGAGGCAATCAACGGAGGAACACCCATGTGTAGATCATTTTTGCGAACGGTGGCCCTGGGCGCCGCCGTCACGTATTTGACGGCTGGAACCGCGGCGGCCCAGTGGGGCACGCTCAAGGGACGGTTCGTTTACGACGGCAAGGCCCCGGCGCCGGAGAAGATCGAATCCGGCAAGGAGCCGGCGTGCGCCAAGCACCATCTCGTTTATGAGGAATTGGTCGTGGGCGACGACGGCGGCCTGGCCAATGTCGTGGTCTACGTCAGCAGCAAGAAGTTTGAGATCCATCCGGATTATGCGAAGACCGCCAAGGACACCGTGCGGTTCGACAACAGGCATTGCCGATTCGAGCCCCACATCTTGCCGATTCGCCTTTCGCAGACGCTCGAATTGCACAATTCCGACACCTTCGCTCACAACAGCAATCTGTCGCCGATCCGGGACGAACCCATCAACCCGCTGTTGAGCCCCGGGACCAAAATGGACTACAACTTTCACATCGCGCAGAAGATACCCGTTTCGATCAGTTGCAACATCCACTCGTGGATGAAGGGGTACGTGGTGGTCCGCGACGATCCTTACGTCGGGGTGTCGCAGGAAGACGGGACGTTCGAGATCAAGGATTTACCGGTCGGCGAGTTGGAGTTCACGCTCTGGCACGAGAAGGTGGGTTGGCTGCAGGTGGGCAAGGCCGACAAGAAGGGGAAGTGGAAGATCAAGATTAAGAAAGGCGACGGCAACGATCTGGGCGTGATCAAGGTCGCCCCCAAGGCCCTTGAAAAGAAGAAAAGCGGTTCGGCCGCTTAGGCTCTGCCCCAGCCACCGTGACGCTAACGGATTCGTGGAGATGACCCGCATGTTCGACCATTCGAGGCCCTCTTGGTTGGCATTAGCGCTCTGCGCTCTCGCCTGCGCCGGCTGTGGCGGGCGGGCGATCGGGCCGGTGCTCCTGGTAAATGACGCCCTGGTGAAAGAGTTGCGCGACACGACGGGAAGTAAAGGGACCGAGCCCGAGGAAGCCGAGCCAACGGCGCCGGCCGTGGAGCCGACGGAATGGGGCGATCTGTCCGGCCAGTTCCTCTACGAGGGGGCCGCGCCCGCCGCCAAGCCCATCAGCGTCACCAAAGACGAACAGGTTTGCGGCAAGCACAACCTGGTCGACGAGTCGTTGCTGGTCGGTTCAGGGAATGGGCTGAAGAACGTGGTGGTGTTCGTCGTCACCAGCAAGAAGCAGAAGCTCTTCGTCAATCCCGACTACGAGGCGAGCGCCAACGACGTGGTGCGTTTCGACAACAAGAACTGCCGTTTCGAGCCGCACATCCTGCCGGTGCGGGTTTCGCAGACGTTGGAGTTGCACAACTCCGACGCGGTGAGCCACAATAGCGCCATCGAGAGGGAGAACCCGCTCTTGAGCAAAGGGGCGACGTTCGACTACCACTTCGACAAGTCGAAGAACGAGCCGGTGACGGTCACATGCAGCATCCACACCTGGATGAAGGGGTACGTGGTGGTCCGCGACAACCCCTACATGGCCGTATCGGATGACGAAGGGCGTTTCAAGATCGAAAAACTGCCCCCCGGCGCGCACGAGTTCGTGGTCTGGCACGAGGCGGGCAAAGGCAAGCTGAGTGCCAAGACGGAATCGGTCGACCTGAAACGGGGCAAGTTCAAATGGGAGGTCAAGCCGGGCGCGAACGAGCTAGGCACGATTTCCCTCGGTGCGGGCGCATTCCAAGTCAAATAGCCGTGAGTCGGTGAATGATGCACAGTTCCTACATTCGTGATCGCCCGATTCGATATTTTCTCGCGCGCGTCCGCGTGGTGGGCGCGGCGCTCGTAGCGTGGGCTTCAGCCTGCGTCATGGTAGCGTGGGCTTCAGCCCGCGTGTTCGTAGCGTGGGCTTCAGCCCGCGTGTTCGTAGCGTGGGCTTCAGCCCGCGTCGGTTGTGGGCGGTGCCCACCCTACGATCGCTCGTCCAGCCCCGCTGGTATGTCGCCACCGGTGTCGCCCCTTCGGGGCTTTACGCCCAGGAAGCGCATGCGCTCCTGGGGCTTACGCCCCAGGCTACGCTCTGTCGCCGCTCCGCGGCTTTGCCATGGCGCGGCACCCCAACACGACTCCGAGATCTCCACGAACTCCGCCGTCGCCGCGCAAAGTAGCAGGCACACTCCGTGTGCCGTCGCCGCCCAACATGACGGCCACGCGCCAGCCATCATCGCCGCCCAACGTGGCAGGCGCGCTTCGTGTGCCGTAGCCGGCGCGTGGCTCGCCGCGCTGCTGGCCGCCCCCGGCTGTTCGCCCCACTACGGCAAGCCCGAATTCCGCGTCAATCTCCAAGACATCCTTCAGGAGACGCAGAAAACGACCGACGATTTCCGGATCACGGGAAGCGAGGCCGACGCCGACGAAAAGACGGAGAAGGAAACCAACCGCGACAAACTCCAGTTCGTCGCCACGGCGCTCGTGGCCGCGTTCGGTACGCCCGACAAGCCCTACCTGTTTTCCGAGGTCGGCCTGCCCAGCGACGATCCGAGGTGGCGAGGCCTCGAGCCGGACGAGCGCAAGAAACGGCTCGACATGAAGAAGATCGAGCTGGCCGCCGGGTCGCCCGGCGGCGACCAGGACGGCAAGCAACGCGGCTTGTTTCGCCAGCACTGCGCCCACTGCCACGGCGTTACCGGCGACGGCGCCGGCCCCACCGCCGCCTTCTTGAACCCTTACCCGCGCGATTATCGCCAGGGCGTGTTCAAGTTCAAGAGCACCGAACGCAACGCCAAACCGACCGCCGCCGACCTGAAGCGGACCTTGGTCGATGGCATTCCCGGCACGGCGATGCCCTCCTTCATGCTCTTGCCGAACGACGAGATCGACGCCCTGGTCGAGTACGTGCGATACCTCAGCATCCGCGGTCAGTTCGAGCGCGACTTGGCGATCGGCCTTTTGGCGCAGGACGAAGACATCCCCAAGACCGGCGCCGAGTTGCTGGAAACCTACCTCACGCCGATCGTCGAGCGCTGGGCCGAGGCCGAGGCGAAAATCGTCCGCCCGGAAGCGCCGCCGTCCGGCGCCTTGTCGGAGTCGATCGCCAAGGGGCGTGAACTGTTCTTCGGCAAGAAGGCCGGTTGCGCCAAGTGCCACGGGCCCATGGCGCTGGGCGACGCCAACGACGGGGCCGTCGAAAAGGACCGGCTGTTCGACGACTGGAACAAGAACAAGAATGCGGAGAACATCAGCTTTTGGCTGCTTCCGAAAATGGAACTGAAGCCGCGCAACCTGCGGCTGGGCATCTATCGCGGCGGAAGGCGGCCGCTCGACCTTTTTCGCCGCATTCACGCCGGCATTCCCGGCGGGCCCATGCCCGCCGTGGGCACGGAACAGGGTGGTCAGAAGGGATCCCTCGACCCCGAACAAATCTGGCACATCGTGGATTACGTCCGCTCGCTCCCCTACGAGCCCATGAGCCTGCCCCACGCGGGGCGCGCGACCGCGCTGCTGAAAGAACGCAACTGATACTTCACGCGGCCGACCATGAGACATTTTGCTACGACAAAGCGGTGGCTGGTGGCAGAGCCTAAGCGATGCCCCGGCTCGATAGCGACCGGGGCATCGCTTAGGCTCTGCCCCAGCCACCGTGGCGTTCCCTACAGATACGGTCGTCAACTACGAAACACGTAACCAAGCCCGAGAGTACGACGGTGGGAAAATTCTGGAGCATCCTGTTCCTGTTGGTGCCGGTCCTGGGCATTGCCTTGTTCGTCTGGGCGCCCTGGGCCGGTTATTGGTTGCCGCCCGACATTTCGACGCACGGCCACCAGATCGACCATTTGTTCTACTTCGTGCTCTGGCTGACCGGCGTGGTGTTCGCCGTGACCGAGGGTGTGTTGTTCTGGTTCCTCTGGCGGTACGACGCCCAATCGAACCGCGATCCGGTCAAGTACACGCACGGCAGTCACAACCTGGAGGTGATCTGGACGATTTTGCCGGCGGCCACGCTCTTGTTCATCGCCATTTACCAGATGAATGCCTGGGCGGACGTCAAAATGCGGATTCCCAAGGGGCTGGAAAAGAAGCCCACCGTCGAGGTCTTCGCGCGGCAGTTCGAGTGGCGATTACGCTATCCAGGGCCCGACGGCGTGCTGGGCACGCCCGACGACATCCACCACGTCAACGATCTGCATGTGCCGCTCGACGAGGAGGTGATGGTCCAATTGAAGAGTATGGACGTCCTGCACGATTTTTTTCTGCCGCACCTGCGGATCAAGCAGGACGCGGTGCCCGGTATGCAGATTCCGGTCTGGTTCCGGGCCACCGAGCCAGGCACGTACGACCTGGTATGCGCCGAGTTGTGCGGTTGGGGCCATTACAAGATGAAGGGCCGGCTGACCGTCGAAACCCGCGCCCGGTTCGACCAATGGCTGCGAGAAATGGCGGCGGCCCAGGAAACCAGCCAGGATCCGGCGCCTGAAGATGCGGATGAATGAAGCCGAGAGATTTGTAGGGTGGGCACCGCCCACAACCGAAAAGCACCAAAAGAAACCACGGATAACGCGGATGGCTCGGATTACCGGCCGTTCTTTGGGTGGCCGAGAACGGTCGAGCGATAACTGAATTGGGACCAGATTATGAGCACTACCACCGTCGATTTTCACGCTCACGACGATGCGCATGCGCACGCTCAAGAGCATTCGCTGAGCTTCCTGCGAAAATACGTCTTCTCGCTCGATCACAAGGTGATCGGCGTGCAGTTCCTGTTTTCGACGCTGCTCTGGTTCATGGTCGGTGGGTTGCTGGCGCTGGCCGTGCGCTGGCAACTCGCGTGGCCTTGGACGGAGATGCCGATCGTCGGTTCGCGGCTGTTCGCGGGCCAGGGGGGGCAGATCTCGCCCGAGTTCTACACGATGCTGTTCACGATGCACGCCTCGATCATGATCTTCTTCGTGATCATCCCGATTTTGGCCGGGGCGTTCGGCAACTTCCTGATCCCGCTGATGATCGGCGCCGACGATATGGCCTTCCCCACGCTGAACATGCTGAGCTACTGGTTCATGTGGCCCGCCTTCATCTCGATGATCTTCAGCTTTTTCGTGCCTGGCGGCGCCGCGGCGGCCGGCTGGACCGGCTATCCGCCGCTGTCCGGCGTCGACTCGGCCGCCCCTGGCAGCCTGAACGGGCAGACCTACTGGTTGATCGGCCTGATCTTCGTCGGCATCTCGTCGATGATGGGTTCGGTCAACTACATGACCACCATCATCCAGATGCGGGCGCCCGGCATGACGATGTTCCGCTTGCCGATGACGATTTGGGCCATGTTCATCACCGCCGTGTTGCAGGCCTTCGCGCTGCCGGTGTTGACCGCGGCGCTGTTCATGCAGTTGCTCGACCGGGTGATCCGCACCGGCTTCTTCATTCCCGAGGGGCTGATCGTCAACAACGAGTCGATCGGCGCCGGCGGCGGCCAGCCGCTGTTGTGGCAGCACCTGTTCTGGTTCTATTCGCATCCGGCCGTCTACATCATGATCCTGCCGGCGATGGGCATGGTTTCCGACATCATCAGTTGTTTCTCGCGCAAGCCGCTGTTCGGCTATAAGCCGATGGTATTCTCGATCGCCGGGATCGCCGGCCTGGGCTTCATCGTCTGGGGGCACCACATGTTCATGTCGGGTATGAACCCGGCCTTGGGCATGACGTTCATGGTCTCGACGATGATGATCGCCCTGCCCAGCGCCGTGAAGGTTTTCAATTGGATCGGCACGGTGTGGGGCGGCAAGATCCAGTTCACCACGCCGATGTTGTTCGCGTTGTCGTTCGTATCGATGTTCATCATCGGCGGGTTGTCGGGCATTTTCATGGCCGCCACGCCGGTCGACATCTTCATCCACGACACCTACTTCATCGTGGCCCACATCCACTATGTGCTGTTCGGCGGCACCGCGTTCGGCGTGTTCGGCGCGATTTACTTCTGGTTCCCCAAGATGTTCGGCCGGATGATGAACGAGTTCTGGGGCAAGGTCCACTTCTTCCTGTCGTTCGTGTTCTTCAACGGCACGTTTTACACGATGCACATCCTGGGGGCCGGCGGCTTTCCGCGGCGGCTGGCCGATCCGTACCACTACGACACGTTCGCCCACATGCAAGGCATGAACCAGTTCATCACGATTTGCGCCTTCGGCATGGGCGCGTCCCAGATCATCTTCGCGGCGAATTTCATCGGCAGCATGTTCTTGGGGCCGAAATGCGGACGCAACCCGTGGCACGCCAATTCGCTGGAGTGGTTCGCCCCCAGTCCGCCGGGCCACGGCAACTTCGACCAGCAACCCATCGTCTACCGCGGGCCCTATGAGTACGGCTCGCCGGAGGTCGATACCGACTATTACCCGCAAACCCAACCGCCGCCCGAGGGCTTGGAAGGAGAGGAACCGCACGGTGGGCACCATTGACGTCTTCTCGTTCCCACGCTCCGCGTGGGAACGGCTCCCCGGACGCTCCGCGTCCTCGTGGGCCGCAGACCGAGGCCGAGGATCGGTGGCAGGGGCAGAGCCTGGCCACGAACGATTTTCCATTTCAACCAGCGATTTGGCCAGGCGATGCGCCGGCATGTGGCAGCCGAGGCCGGATCGCGGCAAACCGGGGCATCGCTTAGGCTCTGCCCCAGCCACCACGGTCGCGAAGCGACGAGAACGTGAATGAAACCGGAACAAATTTCCCAGCAACCCGAAAGCCCTTGGCCGCACCGCCTGGCGGTGCTGTTGGCGTGCGCCACGTTTCCGCTGATCTGGCTGGGCGGGCTGGTGACGAGCTACGACGCGGGCATGGCCGTGCCCGACTGGCCGACGACCTATGGATACAACTTGTTTCTCTATCCCTGGCAAACCTGGCTTTACGGTCCCTGGGATCTGTTCATTGAGCACGGGCACCGTTTGCTCGCCACCCTTGTCGGGTTGTTGACGATCGCCCTGGCCGTGTCGCTCTGGAGGGGCGACCAACGGGCCTGGATGCGGCGTCTGGGTCTGGTGGCGATCGTGGGAGTTATCGCGCAGGGCGTCCTGGGTGGATTGCGCGTTCGGCTCGACGAGCGCCTGCTGGCGCAAATTCACGGCTGCCTCGGTCCGGCCTTTTTCGCCCTCTCCGCGGCGCTGGCCGTCTGCACGTCGCGTCGCTGGCACGCTTCCTTTGCCAGGCACGGCGCACCCGCTGATGACGTCGTCCGTTGTGGTGCAGGCGTCCCGCCTGCCTATGTAGATTGTGGTGCAGGCGTCCCGCCCGCCAAGGGCGGGCGGGACGCCCGCACCACAAAACGCGTCGGTCGTTTGGCGATCGTCACGACCGCGCTGGTTTACGCGCAGCTCCTGCTCGGCTCGCAGCTTCGCCATGTTTCTCCGCTGGCCGACACGACCGCGTTCCGCGCGGCCGTGCTGTTGCACTTGTCACTCGCCGCGGTGCTCTCGCTGCATGTGTTGCTGCTTTTGATTCGAACCGGTGCGCGGCGGACGGCCGAGGCGTGGTTGGCGTGGCCCGCGCGCGGATTGGCCGCGCTGGTCGTGGCGCAGTTGGGGCTGGGTTGCGCGGCCTGGGTGGTGAACTACGGTTGGCCGGCTTGGTTGGCCGATTACGATTGGGCGGCGGGCTACGTGGTCAGCCGAGAGAGCGCCGCCCAGGCGCTGGTGACCACGGCCCATGTGGCCATCGGGTCGCTGATCCTGGCGATTTCGCTCACGTTGGCCCTGCGGTCGTTGCGTCTTGATCGCGGCGATCCGGGCGCCACCTTCCCGGGAAACCTTGGCATGGGGGTGGCCGCGTGAGCACTTCGACCGTCACCTATGCCGATGACCGCTCGCAAATCGCGCAGCGGCTTTGCGACTACGTCGAGTTGGCAAAACCTCGAATCGTGGCCTTGGAGCTCGTGACGGTGGCCGTGGCTGCTTTCGTCGCCGGGGGCGGTCTGCCCGACATCGGGTTCGTCGTCCACGCCCTGATCGGAACGCTGCTCATCGGCGCGGGGGCCAGCGCCTTCAACCAGTGGCTCGAACGCGAGATTGACAGCCGTATGGATCGCACGGCGGATCGCCCGCTGCCGGCCGGCCGGCTTGGCGCGCGCGAGGTGTTTTGGCTCGGCTCGGCGGCGACCATCCTTGGGGCCGCGTACCTGGTGGTCTGGGTGGGACCGCTCACGGCGGCGTTGGGGCTGGCGACCTGGGTGCTGTATGTGTGCGTCTACACGCCGCTCAAGCGCCGCACGCACGCCAATACGTTGGTGGGCGCCGTGGCCGGCGCCATGCCGGTCTTGATGGGTTGGACCGCCGTCGGAGGTCGGCTCGACGTTTCGGCGGCGACGCTGTTCTTGATTGTGTTCCTGTGGCAGTTTCCGCACTTCATGGCCATCGCCTGGATCTACCGTCGGCAGTACGCCGCCGCCGGAATGCGGATGTTGTCGGTGGTCGATCCCAGCGGGTTGCGGCCGGGCGCGCAGGCCGTGCTGGCCGCGCTGGTACTGGTGCCCGTCAGCTTGTTGCCCGCCGTGGCTGGCTTCGCCGGGCCTATCTACTTTTTCTGGGCTCTGGCCCTGGGCGTGGGGCAATTGGGCTGCGCCGCGGCGTTCCTGGTGCGCCGCGACGACGCTTCGGCGCGGGTCTTGTTGCGGGCATCGCTGGTGTACCTGCCCGCGCTGTTGATGTGGTTGATGTTGGGGCCGTTGCGTTCGTTCAGTTGACGGATCTCATGAAATTGACGAGAACCTCTTGGAATTCTGTAGGGAACGCCCTCCGTGGCGTTCCGTGTCCGCACTGGTATGACTGACCCTATGACTGAAGCACCCATTCACGATCCATCGCACGCCGACGCCGGGCACGGCCACCCGCCGAAGCTCGTCTACCAACCCGCGCTGCCGATTCCCAACGGCAAGCTCTTCATGTGGCTGTTCCTTTCGACGGAGATCATGTTCTTCGCCGCCTTGATCGGCGTCTACATCGTGATCCGCTTCGGGGCCCAGGTCTGGCCGGCGACGCACCAAGTGCATATCAGCGAGCCCATCGGGGCCTTCAACACGTTCGTCCTGATCTGTTCCAGCGTGAGCATCGTTCTCTCGCTCGAAGCGGCCAAGAGCCACAACGCCCCGATGGCCAAGCTCTGGCTGGCGGTCACGCTGGCGCTCGGCGGCGTGTTTCTCGGCGTCAAGGCCTACGAGTACGAGGCCAAGTTCGAGCGCGGCATCTATCCCTGGTATCCGCGAAGCCGTATTTTTGAACTGCCCGACGTCTATTTCGGCTCGGCCGTGCGCACCCGGGCCGACGAACTGCGAGGCCAACTCGACGCGGCCAACTCGCCGTTGCTCGCCGATCTCAGAGACGACGAGGAGCTCAAACGACACATCGAGGAGATGAAGGATACAAAAAACTACCGCAAACTCATGGAAGCTCGCGAAGAAGAAAGCAAGGAGAGCGCCGCCAGTCCTGGCGAGCAAGTCGCCCAGAAGGAGAGTGACGATGTCGGCAAGAAGCCGCTCGCCAACGACGAGGACAAGGAGTTCACGTCCGAGGTCAAGGATTGGTTGGAGTTGACGTTTCGGCGGCCGGCGGCCAGCGACGCCGAGCGCGACATCGACGAGGGCGGCCTGGCCCGCCTGGCGGCCGAGATCTTCCCCTTGCCCGCCCCGGGTGCCGGTAGCCACGTCGAAGGGCTCAACGAACGTTTCCCCTGGCTCAAGATGCCGATCGTGATTCCCGGAGGGAACATGTGGGCCAGCACCTATTTCCTCTTGACCGGCTTCCACGCCTTGCATGTGGTGATTGGGTTGATCGCGTTTGGGATCATGCTTGGCACGATGTCGTTCAGCGCGGCCAAGGCCGGGGTCATCGAAAACATCGGCCTGTACTGGCACTTCGTCGACCTGGTCTGGATCTTCCTGTTCCCGTTGTTGTACCTGTTCTAAGCTAAGGATTGTGCCGATGTCCCACGCCAGCCATCTCCCCACCGGCCACGGTAGCCACGGCGACGACCATGCCCAGGCCGACCATGCCCAGGCCGACCATGGCGTCGGCAAGTACATCGCCGTGTTCGTCGCTCTCTGCTTCCTGACCGCCTGCTCGTTCTTCACCTACTCGCGGTTCTGGCCCTTCCACCAGACGCCCGAAGTGGCTTGGGTCTTCATGACCGCCGTCTCCTGCACCAAGGCGATGCTGGTGATCTTGTTCTTCATGCACGTCAAGTACGAGGCGAACTGGAAGTACGTGCTGACGATTCCGGCCTCGATCATGGCGATCTTCTTGACGTTGGCCCTGGTGCCCGACGTCGGCGCGCGCGTCCATGGCCTGTTTGGGTTTGGCGGCAAGTACTCCCAGGAGCGCCGCGAGTACGCCGCCGACGTCGACGACCAGGTGCTGATGGTCGACACCTCGAAGAAGGTCGGCGAACACGGGGAGCATGGTGAGGGACACGGAGAGGAGTAAGTTTACCGCGGCGGTCGGCCAAGGTAGACTCGTCGGGATGAACGACTATGACAAGGAACATGGAAACACCACCGTTCTTGGATGAAATTCGCGAAAAGAGCCGTGCGGAGGAGGCGCGTAGGCTGGTACTAGGCCAGTGGACGCCCCGTGTAGGTCCAGTTGAACGGTTTGGCAAAAGTCCGATTGAAGTAGTCGATGAAAGCCAGCAGCCGCTCTTGCAAGGCAGCAGTCGAGGTGAAATTGCCGCGTTGCAGAATACGTCGTGTGATGATGCCGAAGATGACTTCGACTTGGTTGAGCCACGAGCTGTGCTTCGTTCTCAGTTCGCTTTCGTCGATTCCTTCCAGCCGTGCCACATGACGTACCAGGCTTTCGCTTGAATGGATGTTCAAGTTATCCACGATGAAGACCCAGCTTGCCAGGGGGTCAGTCGCCACCGTTTGCTGAATGTGCGCGCAAAAATCTTCGTCCGTACGGGTGGGGTTGATGGTCGGCGCGATCATTTGTCCACGGACCACATGCCAATTCCCGATCAAGCACAACGTTCCATGTCGGGTGTATTCAAACTCGATTCGCGCTGGCTGACCGGCTTTCATGGGAATTGTTGGGGCGTTGCGTTCCAACGCTTGAATGCCGGTCATCTCGTCCACGCAAACCGTGTGCGTGTGACACTGGTGGTATAGTGCCGGGGCCTGCAAATAGGAGCCGCAGACGATCTCGACCTGTTGTTGGAATAACTGCGGGTCTTTCTCCGTCGTATTCAGCCAATACCTGCTGCGATGTGGCTGCAGGGCCGCATCGGCGAGATAGCGATTGACTTGGCTGGCGGAGATCGATTCGACGATCCCGCGTTTCTTGGCTTCGTCGGCCGATTCCCTTGCCGTCCATGTGTCGATCGGTCGCCCCGATCGCCAAACGTGGCGGATGAACATTCGCTGCGGGCGATCACCGATGTCGAACGTCTCGAACGAATGTTCAAGCGAACGCCTGATGCCACGGGCTGGCAAGAATTGCTCGTCACTCACCTGATCGAGCGTTTGAAACAGGAGGCTACGGAGGGGCTGATTGGAATCGGCCCTAAAGAGCCGGCTGCCCGACGAGCGCCTCAATGGCTTCGAGATGGGCTCGCTCGCCGCCGAGCGTCTCCTCGGCCAGTTCACGCGCCTCGCGGTGGCCAGCCAGCGCGGTGACGATCCGCTCGATCGCCGCCACGTCGCGGCGCTGATAGCGCAACAACTCCGTGAGCAGGAAATCGAGCGAAAGGAAGTGCGTGTCGGTAAACTCCATGGGGTATTCGCCCGACTCGAATCGCCCGCCCCGTTGCAAGATCATTTCGACGATCCGCAGGGCCGAAGCCTGCTGGTCGAGCACGATGTTCTTGAGCGTGTCAGCCGCTACCGCGTCACCCTCGCGCGTCCACGGCGAGGCGTCGGCGAGGTAGATCGGAAACGACCGATAGATGATCGCCAGCAACTGGTTCAAGAGGTCGATGGTTCGCGTGGTCTCGTTCACAATTGGGTTGGTGGGCGGTGCCCACCCTACGTAGGTTAGCCTTTCCAGGCTGACAGGAGTTCGGTCATGTTGGGTTGGTGGGCGGTGCCCACCCTACGTCATTGGGTTGGTGGGCGGTGCCCACCCTACGTCATTGGGTTGGTGGGCGGTGCCCACCCTACAAAAGCAAATGTTGCGCCGCCGCCTGCGCCCAAACATTCAAGTCGTCGAAAAACACGCCCAGCACGACCACCGGCAGCGTGACCAACATCAGGAAAATCCCGGCCGGCGAAAACAACGGCAACGCGAAGGGCAAGCGGTCGAGAGGCTCCGCGTCGATCGTCATCAACTTCACCAGGCGCAGATAATAAAACAAACTCAGCGCCGTGTTCAAACCGCCGATCACCAGCAACAGATACAGCTTCGCATCGGCCAGAGCGCTGAACGCCAGGAACTTTCCCACGAAACCAGCCAAGGGGGGCAGCCCAATCAGGCTGATCAGGATGATCGAGAACAGGATCGCCACGCCCGGACAACGACGGATCAGGCCGGCGTAGTCGGCGATTTCCTCGCTGCGCATCGCGTTGCGGAGGAAGGCGACCACCGCGAAGGCGCCCAGATTCATGAACAGGTAAACGCCCACGTAGAAGGCCAGCGCCGCCAGCGCGTTTTGGGCTTCTTGCGGTCTGTCACCCGCCAGGGCCACGGCGGCGGCCACCGGCATCATCATGTAGCCGGCGTGCGCGATCGTCGAATAGGCCAACAGCCGTTTGATGTTGGTCTGCGCGTAGGCGGTCAGGTTGCCAAAGGTGCAGGTGACAGCGGCCAAGAGGCTGATCAACCCCACCGCATAGCGTCGAACCGGCGCGAGCGCCGCGTTGTCGCCGCTGCGCGTGGCCTCGCCGTCGCCGTGCGCCGCGACCCTTTGAGTGGCGGCGGAGGGCGAAGCTTGCTGGGCCGGGTATGGCATGTGCGAAAACCCGAGCGCCACGCGGACCAACAGCGCCAGCGCCGCGGCCTTCGACGCGACGGACAGGAAGGCGTTGACCTCGGCGCTGGCCCCTTCGAACACGTCCGGGCACCAGAAGTGGAACGGCACGGCCGACAACTTGAAGGCCAAGCCGACCGCCACGAACAAACCGCCGAACATCAACACCACCTGGCGTTCGGCCAGCAAGTCCGGCGTAAGCGACGCCAGTTGCGTGGCCATCGTGGGCAGGTGGCAGGTGCCCAGCGCTCCGGCGAGCAGGCTGATGCCGTAGAGCATCACGCCCGACGTGCCGGCGCCGTAAACCGAGTATTTCAGCGCCGCTTCGCTGCTTTTGCGTCGTCCCTTGAGCATGCCCGCCAGAACATAGGAGGGGACGCTCGCCATCTCGACCCCCAGGAAGATCGTGAGCAGGTGGTTGGCCGAAGCCATTACGCACATGCCCAGCGTGCCGCCCAGCACGAGCGTGTAAAAGTCGGGACTGTCCTCGCGGTCGGGAATGCCGGACAGGCGGGTGAAGACCACGAACAGCGCGGCGAACAACAAAAGCACGCTACGGAAATAGACGGTCCACGGGTCGTAAACCAACATCCCGTCGAAGAGTTCGTACCGGCCCGTCGTCTTGAGCAAATCGTCGGGCTGCCCCATCAGGTTCAGCCAAGGGGCGGCGAAATAGAACGCCACCAGCACGCCGGCCAGCCCGATGTACATGGCGTTCAGCTTGCGGCCCCAACTTGGCAGCCGTGCCAGCAACATCAGTACGATCGTCACGCAAAGCGTGAGCTCGGGCTTGAAGCCGAGGCACGACTTGCCCGTGTCGGGAAGCAGTTCTTGAATGAGATCGTAAAAGGTAAAGTTCACGTCGTCAAACCTGAAGTTGTTTTTCCAGCACTATCCTTGTAGCGGAACTCGTGAGAGTTCCGACCGCCGCCGCGTCTCCCGCGTTGGAATTCTCACGAATTCCGCTACATCCCGAACCTATATCAATTATCGCCCGTTTCCGCGTTTCCATGCGCGCATTGGGCTGGTGGGCGGTGCCCACCCTACGGATCCTGCGCAAGGGGTTGGGCCTGGCGCAGCGGCAAGCCCGCGGCCATGGCGTCGTCCTGATCCTCTCGATCTTCCCTGGCCTTCCGTTTCGCTTCGACCAGCCTCGGTTGCTTCACATCGCGCGTCCAGTCGGCCAGGTCGACCACCTCCTGGTCGACGCTGGCCTGCATGTAGTTGAACACCGCGGCCGGGTAGACGCCGAACCAGATGGCCAAAGCCAAAAGCGGCCCGGCAATCAGCACTTCGCGGAGGTTGATGTCGGTGATGTGGTCGCCGTGCGGGCCGCGGTACTCGGGACCGAGGTAAACCCGTTGCAGCGTCCAGAGGATGTAGCCGGCCGTCAGGATCACCGTGGAGGCCGAAATCACGGCCATCGCCTGGGAGTAGTTCCAGACGCTGAGCGTGACGAAGACTTCACCGATGAAGCCGCACAGGCCGGGTAGCCCCAGCCCGGCGAAAAAGATGCCGAACGCCAGCCCGCTGTACACCGGCGCCTTGGCGAACAATCCGCCGAATTCGTCGAGGTTGCGGTGGTGGACGCGGTCGTAGATCACGCCGACCATGAAGAACATGCCGGCCGAACTGATGCCGTGGGCGATCATCTGGAACATGGCCCCGTTCATGCCCATTTGCCAGTATTCGGGGTTGTAGTTCGGGGCGTTGGCGCTCCAAACCCCCAGGCCCAGCATGACGTAGCCCATGTGGCTCACCGAACTATAAGCCACCAGCCGCTTGAAGTCTTTCTGGGCCAAGGCGGCGAAAGCCCCGTAGAGCATGCTCAGCACGCCGATGCCGGTGACCATCCAGGCCAGGTCGTAGCCGGCGTCGGGGCAGATCGGATAGCAGATGCGGATGATGCCGTAGCCACCCATCTTCAAGAGCACGCCGGCCAGGATCATCGAGATCGGCGTGGGCGCCTCGACGTGGGCGTCGGGCAGCCAGGTGTGCAGGGGGACGATCGGCACCTTGATGGCGAAGCCGATGAACAACAGCAGGAAGGCCCACCATTGCAGCGAGCGGCCGAAAAGTATTTCGCCGTCGAACAAGTCGGTGTGCTGGCCCATTTTCGCCAGGGCCAGGATGTTGAATGTGTGGATCGCGTTTTCGCCCGGTGTCTGTGCGCGCTCGGTCTCGGTCTGCGACAAGTACAAGTGTTTCCATACGACCGGCCTTTGCTGAACGCCCGCCACCGTGTTGGCGGACGGCAGGTCGCTATATTTTGCCAACTCGCGCAGATCGCTGTTGAAGTACAGCATCAGGATGGCGATCAGCATGAAGACGCTGCCCAAGAGCGTGTACAGGAAGAATTTGATCGCGGCGTACTCGCGGCGCGGCCCCCCCCAGACGCCGATCAAAAAGTACATCGGCAGAAGCATCACTTCCCAGAATACGTAGAACAGGAAGAAATCGAGCGCCAGGAACACGCCCAACATGCCCGTCTCAAGCAGCAGAAACAGTATGCAATACGCCTTGACGTGCTTCTGAATCGGCCAACTCGCCCCCATCGCCAGCATGCTCACGAACGAGGTCAGGATCACCAAGGCGAAGCTGATGCCGTCCATGCCCATCAGGTAGTAGATGTTGAACGAGGGAATCCAATCCCTCGAAAAGGCGTCTTGCATCTCGGCCACGTCCTTGTCGAAGTGGGCGGACTCGTGTCCTAACCAGCCCAGCGGGATGATCAACGTCAGTCCGAACACCGCGACCGTGATGAACAAGCTCACGAGCTTGATTTGCTCGGGTTTGTCCTTGGGCGCGAACATCAAGAGCAGCGCTCCGAAGGCGGGCAGGAACACGATGGTACTGAGCCAGATGACGTATTGCGATTCCATGTCAAGCCTGAGTTAATAAGTTACTTGGCCGAGGCGAAGTTGATTAAAATGGTCAAGGCCACGGTGCCGATCACGATCAGCATCACGTATTGCCGCAGCTTTCCGGTTTGCACCGAGCGGAGCGAGCGGCCCAGCGAATACGTCCAGCCGGCCGTCAGGTTCACGGCCCCGTCGACCAGGTAACGGTCGATCAGGTCGTCGATGCCGGCCAGGCCGCGGGTCCAGCGGGCCAGGTTGTCGATCAGCCGGTCGATGCCGAGGCGGTCGAAGCTCGCGATGACCTTCGCCAGCCCTCGCGCCGGCCGCACGAACACCGCGTCGTACAACTCGTCGAAATACCACTTGTTCAGCAGGAAACGATAGACGGCCCCGAACTGCTGGCGGACGTCGTTGGGGTTGAGCCAGCGCACGCCGTAAAACACGGTGGCCAGCAAAAAGCCGCCCAGCGCCGTCGAGAAGGCGTAGAGCGTGGCCTGCATGTGGATGTTGGGCGCGTGGCTGTCGTGTTCGTTGGGATAGGCCAGCGAAGCCAGCAGAACCCCCTGGCCCGTTTCGCCCGCCGGCCGTGCTTGTTCGAGCAAATCGGTCACGCCGAAAACCGGCCAACCGATGACGGCGGCGAAAACGGCCAGCACGATCAACGGCGCGTACATGATCGTGGGCGATTCGTGGGCGTGCTCGTGAATGTGATGGTCGCGCGGCGGGCCGAGGAACGTCATGTACCAAAGCCGGAACATGTAGAAAGCGGTCATCGCCGCGCCGCCGGCCGCGGCGTAGAAGAAGACCGTGCCATGCGCCGGGTTGCGCTGCTGGAACGAAATCGCCTGGGCGATGATCGAATCTTTCGAGTAGTAGCCGCTCAAGCCGATCAGAAACGGAACGCCGGCGCCCATGATCGCCAAGCAACCGACGAGCATGGTGTAACCCGTGATCGGCATTTTTTTCAGCAGCCCGCCCATTTTCGGCATCTCGTTGGTATGGCAGGCGTGGATCACCGAGCCGGAACAGAGGAACAGCAGGCTCTTGAAGAAGGCGTGCGTGATCAGGTGGAACATTCCGGCCGCCCAGCCGCCCACCCCCAGTGCGAGCATCATGTAGCCGAGTTGGCTGACGGTCGAGTAGGCCAACACCCGCTTGATGTCGGTGGCCGTCAGCGCGATGGTGGCTGCCAGCAGCAGCGTGATGGCGCCGGTGTAGGCGATGACCAGCAGCACCTCGGGGGCGAACACGGGATAAAACCTTCCGACCAGGTAGACTCCGGCGGCGACCATCGTCGCCGAATGCACCAGGGCCGAGACGGGCGTGGGGCCTTCCATCGCGTCGGGAAGCCAAACGTGCAACGGGAATTGGGCGCTTTTGCCGACGCAGCCGCAAAAAATGCCGACGCCGGCGATGACCAACAGCCAGTAACCGTAGCCCTGCTCGCGCCAGTCGGCGATTTCGGCGGCGATTTCCGATTCGCTGGCCGCTTGGATCTTGTCGAAATCGGGCCTCTTGCGAGCCGGCTTGGCGGGAGCGGCGAGATGGGCCTCATCCAGTTCCTCGGCGTCCTCCTGGAAATGGTCGGCGACGATCGCCCGCACCCTGGCGGCGGCCGCCGCGCGGACCATGCTGGCGGGCGCCTGAAGGGCGTAATGGTTGGCCGGGGCGCGTACCTGGCTGAAGATGCCGGCGGTGGGTTTGCCTTTGTCGTCCACGCCGTCGCCGAAGGCGAACGTGCCGAGACTGGCAAACAGCGCCATCAGCCCGATGATCATGCCGAAGTCGCCCACGCGGTTGACGATGAATGCCTTGTTGGCCGCGTTCGAGGCGCTCTTCCGCTCGATGTAAAAACCGATCAGAAAGTAGGAGCAGATGCCCACCAGCTCCCAGAACACGAAGACCATCGCGATGTTGCCGGCGATCACCAGCCCCAGCATGCTGAAACAAAACAGCGACATGTACTGAAAGAAACGGTGGAAGCGGCCGGGACGGCGCAGGTGCTGGCCGTCGGAGAGCGTCACTTCGTGGTCGGTGACGTCGTGCAATTCGTCGTGCATGTAGCCGATGGCGTAGAAATGAATGCATGTGGCGATCAGCGTGACCATCGCGAACATGCCTATGGTCAAGGCGTCGATGTAATAGCCGATCGTGATCTTGAGCTTGCCGAACCGCCCCAGGGTATACCATTCGCCGCTATACGCCCTTGGCGGCGTCACCGCGTGGTGGCCGCCGCCGTGGTGGTCGAGGCCCTGCTGATCGAGGCCGCTTGCATCGGCATGCTCGCCATGCCCTTCCAAGGCGGCGGGCTGCGACATGGCGGCGTTGCGATCGGGCGAACTGAGGCCCCAAGCCAGCAAGGCCACCACCGAAAGCAGAAAGCCGGAGCCGATGGCGCCGGTGGCCAGGTAGCTCGCCGCGACGCCGTGCGCGCCCATCCGCGGGCCGAACAGCACGATCAGCGTGAACGACGCCAGCGGCAACAGCCAGGCGAGGCCCAACAAGAACGGCAAAACGGTGTGGAGGTCTTCCATTAGCCCTTCAACTCGTCGGCCCGATCGACGTCGATCGTGGCGTGGTTGTTGTAGAAGTTGAGCACGATGGCCAGCGCCACCGCGGCTTCGGCCGCGGCGAGCACAATCACGAACAAGGCGATCAATTGCCCGTCCAGCCCGATGCCCCCCCCAGTATCCTTGGTCAAGAACTCGCTGGAAAGGGCCACGAAGTTCACGTTGGCGCCGTTGAGCACCAGTTCGATCCCCATCAGCACGCCCAGGGCGTTGCGCTTGGTGGCCATGCAGACCACGCCCGACACGAACATGATCGCGCCCACGACCATGAAGTGCGAGACACCAACGCTTTGCGACAGCAAATCCATGAAAACTCGACCTCTTTATCCCGCCCGGCGTTTGGTGCGGGCCAGGTAGGCCGCGCCGACCAACACCACCAGCAGGTGAACCGATACAATTTCAAACGGCAACAGGTAGCCCGCCATGCCGGCCCGCAGCATGGCCGGCCGGTCCTCCAGCTTATCGACCCGCACGCCCAGGAGGCCCAGCCCGAGCCGGTCGGCCGTGTTGCGCGGCGGCGGCGCGTCGACGGAACCAACCGCCGGCGTGGCCCCTTCGCGCCAGTCGCTCACGCTGAACGCGGCGGGTATCAGAAAGGCCAACAACGAACCCGAAAGCAGGAAGGCCAAGATCCAATCGCCGCCGCTGGTCTTCATCGACACGAACGGACTCTGGGCGGTGAGCATCACGCCGAATACCAACAGCACGAGCGTGCCCCCGACGTAAATCATCAACTGCATCGCGGCGACGAAGTCGGCACCGGCCAGAAAAAACAGTCCAGCCGTGGCGCCCAGCGACACGATCAGGTAAAAGGCCATCCGCACGATGTTGCTCGACAACACCACCATCACGGCGAACCCGCACGAAATGGCGGCGAATAGCAGGAAGAAAAAGCTGTGCCAGTTCACGCTTAGGCGCCCCCTTCTTCGCCCGCGGCCAACGTGAGATCCGACGCGGAGGGAACCTTGGACGGCGTGGGAGCGGCGCCGGTGCCGCTCACGGAATACCGATTGCCGAAGGGCCGCTGCCACGGCAAACCGCCGGGCAACCAGTACGTCCAGAGGACGGCGCCTGCGAACATCACGGCCGCGATCGGCGTGCAGTATTTCAGGCAGGTCTTCATCACCTGGTCGATCCGCAGCCGCGGCAGCGTCCAGCGGATCCAGATCATGAACGTGACCCAGAGGCAGCACTTGAAGACAAAGTTGAGCATCCCCAGGAAGTTGGCCAGGTAGCCAAGGATTGGATGAACATCGTGCGTCATGTGCAAGATCGACGTTATCGGCACGGGCCCGTTCCAGCCACCGAAGAACAAGATGGCGGCCAGCCCGCTGACGGCGAACATCGAGCCGTACTCGGCCATGAAGAAGAAGCTCCAGCGCAGACCGGAGTATTCGGTGTGGAAGCCGGCCACCAACTCGCTTTCGGCCTCGGCCAGGTCGAACGGCGCCCGGTTGACGCTGGCCAAGGCGCAGGTGAAGTAGACCCAAAACGTGATGAAGGTGAACGGATCGTGGAAGATCAGCCAGTTGGTAAACCAACCTTGCTGCATGCGTCCGATCTGCACCAGGTCCATCGAGCCGCAGATCAGCACGGGCACGACGACGCACAGCCCCATCGGCACTTCGTAGCTCACGACCTGGGCCGCTTCGCGCATGCCGCCGAACAGCGACCATTTCGAGGCCGAGGAGTAACCGGCCAGGATCACGCCGAAGACCTCCAGGCCCATCACGGCCAGGATGAAGAACACGCCGGCGTTGAGTTCGAGAGCCACCCAGCCGTCGCTGAAGGGCAGGGCGATGTAGGCGGCGAACGAGGCGCAAAAACTGATGTAGGGCGCGAGTTTGAACAGCATCTCATCCGCGGCGCCGGGCATCAGATCTTCCTTGGTGATCAGCTTCAGACCGTCGGCCAGCGTTTGCAGCCAGCCGAACTTGCCGCCGACGCGGGTCGGGCCAAGCCGGTCCTGGATGCGGCCAGCCACCTTGCGCTCCAGCCAGATGAATACCAGCGCGCCCACCGCCACCACTTGGATTAGCAGAATACAGTGGATCAGCGCGACGACGAAGTACGCCAAAGCGTGGAGCACGCTCTCGGGGAGCCAGTTGAATAGCCCCCAATCGGGCAAATTTTTGGCTAGGTATTCAGCCACTTTAAGGCTCGGTCAGGGCAAAAGGAAACGAAGGAGCGTGAAATATGGCACAAAGGGCCGTCGCTTTACAAGCCCCTATCGCCGAATTTTGCGCCGCATTTTTTTCCGACCGGGCTACGGCCTTTCGCCGTGTTTGGGTCGGGACCATCCGCTCGGTCGCGGCCTCGCCTAACCCGCCTAACCCGCCCCGGAAAACACCGCGGCCCCGCGACGCCCCAGCGCCGCCGGGCATGTTTCTTGCCTTCCGCATGGGTCGAACCGGCGTTCCTCACGGTTGCTGGCGGAGTACGCGGTCGATCTCCCGCAGCAGATCATCGTCGAGCCGTTTTCGGTCCCATGACAACACTTCCTTAAGGTAATGGTGGTCGAGGTTCTCGACGGGGGCGCCTTCGTGCTTGCCCCAGGGCATCCGGATGGGTTCGGCCTCGCTGTTGCGCTCCTCGATTCGCGGGTTGCGGCGGTCGCTGGGGGAGGCGTCGGACTCGCCGTCCGCCTTGAATCCCGAATTCCGACCCTCGGACCCCAAATCCGTCGCCATTTCGGCGGGCGCCGCCGGGTCGGAAAACGTGTCGCGATCCGCTCCGTGGCTGAACCCCGAATTCTCGTTTTCTATGGTGAAATCCGGCTCTTTTGGCTCCGGCAGGCCGCTCGCTTCGTTCTCCTCGGCTGCTGTTTTGACATCTTCCAGGCGCCAAAAGACACGGCTTCCTGGTCCGAAGCCCTTTCGATAGCCCACGGCGCCGGCGATGGCCTTGGCCCGATAGACCACATGCCAGGGAATGCCCGCCTCGTTGGCCATCGTACCCAACTCTTTGGCGGCCCTCGCGCCTTCCGCCAGTTCGCCGCGCAACCAGAGCGCCGCATCCAACTGGTCGAGTTGCCCGGCCGTGGCGTAAAGCACCGCCGAGCTCACGCCGTCGCGGCCCCAGGCGATGCGCCCGCCGGGCGTCTCGAACGCCAGGCCGTTTTCCGTTTCGCCCTGCCTGTTCTTGACGGCCAGTAGATAGCGGCGGCTGGGCCGCCGGCGGTCGCGCACCACCGCGAACACCGCGCCGATCTCCCCGACTCCGGCCAGCTTGTCGAGGCAGCGGCGCAGGTCCGCGGCGCCCGGCTTCTCCGGCACGCGCGCCGCGGCGACGATCGCCACCCCGTATTTCCTGGCCAACTCGTCCAGTTTGCGCAGCATTTGCCGGTCTTCGTAGGGAAACGAACTTCCGCGTCCGTCGAGGGACAGATCCAGCGGGTCGATCACCACGAGTTTGGCCTCGGGCGTGCGCGCCAGCCACGACTCGACGTGTGCCAGGTCGCTCCAGGCGCGGAAGGGGCGCATGATGGACCCTTCCTGCTTGCCCATCTCGCGATCGGGCACGTCGCCCATGACTTCGATTCGGCTGCCGTCGGCGCCCATGAGCGCCAAGCGCGGTATGGCGAGTTGTTCCTGGTCACGGCGCAGGATCAAGAGCACATCGGCGGGCGCGGCCGCCGCGGTATCGCCTTTGCTGGCCTCGGAGCGGGCATTCTTCCCGTCGGCACCGGCGTTCGCGTCTGGAAACGGCGTCCCGCGCGAGACGCGGCTGGCGAGGTCCATGAGGAGCAGGCTGGTGCCGGCGCCTGGCTCGCCGGCCACGAGCGTGAGTTGGCCCAGGGCCACGCGGCCCGGCCAGAGCCAAAGGGTGGGGCAAATCGCGATGTCGCTGAGTCGGCGGACTTCAGGCGGATCGAGTGGCGGGGGCGGTTCGACGCGGTTGGTTTTGTTGATGGGCATGGCAGGGTGTGGGGTTGGAGGTTAGGGGGCGAGCGGGGGCGTTAGCCCCCTGTTTGTTAGGCGTTAGGCGTTAGGCGTTAGGCGTTAGGCGAGCGGGGGGCGTTAGCCCCCTGTTTGTTAGGCGTTAGGCATTAGGCGTTAGGCGAGCGGGGGGCGTTAGCCCCCTGTTTGTTAGGCGTTAGGGGAGCGGGGAACCTAACGCCTATCGCCCCGCCAATCGCAAGTATACGGATGTCCTTTGCGGAAGTCAAGTGCATTTGTATACATCACTGTTATTGTATCTAATGTATTGCCAGGTAACGACATAGGAATTAGGCCGGAGGCGGGACTCCGCATCAAGGCAGGGGAACCACGGCTTGGCTTAGAGCCGATCCCCAAACCGCCCTTGTGGTGTAGGGGTTCCGCCTGCCCGGCGGTATTCTGATCGGTTCTTCGTTTGGCTGCCGCAACATTCGCCACGGCACGAACCGAAGCGGAATTCAAGACTGGATTTACAGGAGGAACAGGATACGAAACGACCTGGGCGATCGTTCCCACGGCTGATCGGGCCGACAGCACCGCTTTCCCGGATGATTCATGGTCCCCACACCCCCACACCCCCACACCCCCACACCCCCACACCCCCACCCGAACCCGCAGCGCAAGCAAGGCCGGACCACACGAACCCGCAGCGCAAGCAAGGCCGGACCACACGAACCCGCAGCGCAAGCAAGGCCCAGCGTTGAGCCTACCTTGCTTGCGCTGCGGGTTGGTGTACGCCATTACAAATAATACGCATGTCTAGTTCTGCAGGCAAGAGGGGCGGCCCCAATCTGCCTTCGGTGTCAGCGGCGGCGAGGACCGATACCAAAATGGCGGAGCCAGGTGGCGTGGTCCGCCAAGGATCGATGGCGACGGTGTGGCCACGTCGCTCGATGGGCATCCTCCCTGTCGAGAAAAAAATTGTTGCGAGGCTTGACGAAAAGGCTTGCGGTCATAGACTTGTTGCATTGTGCGCTGCGGGCAAGTTTGACTGGCACCGAAGTGACCGCCGTTGCCTTCGGGCAACCACAACGGCTTGAGTTGGCGGTCGCCGGGTCGCGGGCTCGCAACGAGGCGGCTGGGGTCGTGGGCAAAATTGAACCGAGGCCACGTTCCGTGGCTGAGAAAACGTCTGCAATTCCAGTTCGGCTGAAGCCGTACTATGGTGTAAAGTGTTCGGCTAAAACACGCCCAATCTACACAAACCATTATGAGGGGTATGGTTTAGGCGAAACTCGAATATGGGAATCCAGGCTAGCACCCATGACCAAACCGCGGCCGAGAATGAGACATTCACCACTTTCTCGTGGCAAAATGTCTCATGGTTGGCCGCGTGAAGTATAGGATAGGCACGATAGGCACTCAGACGATTGTCGCCCGCGTCGAGTCCCAATCCGGATTGCCGCATTGACCCCCTCCCCCGCTTCAAACACGAAACCACTGCGTCTGGCGCTTTGCGCCACGGAGCTGGCGCCCGGCGGCGCCGAGCGTTGCCTGGTCGAGTTGGCCACCCGGCTCGATCGAACGCGCTTCGAGCCGGTCGTCTACTCGCTCGCGCCGCCTGGCGCGCGGCGGTCGCTCATCGAGCGCCTCGAGGCCGCGGGCGTCGCGGTCCATTTTCTGGCTGGGCGCGGCATTCGATCGGCGCCCGGCGTTTGCCGGCGGCTGGCGCAACGGCTCAAATCGCAGGGCGCCGAGGTCTTGCAAACATTCCTGTTTCACGCCAACGTCATGGGTCGGGTGGCCGCCCGCTGGGCGGGGGTGCCGCACGTCGTTTGTGGACTGCGCGTCGCCGAGCGACGAGCGAACTGGCACCTGCGGCTCGATCGTTGGACGACGCGGCTCGTCGATCAATACGTTTGCGTCAGCGACGCGGTTCGCGATTTTTCGATCGCTCGCGGCCGTCTGACGCCCGAACGAATGGTGGTGATCCCCAACGGGGTTGACCTGGGGCGCTTCGATCAGGCCGCGACGGTCGATCTGGCCGCCCTGGGCGTGCCCGCCGGCCGCCGCGCCGTCACCTACGTCGGCCGGCTCGATCCGCAGAAAGGGCTGCCCGGCCTGCTGGTGGGCGCGCGGTGGTGGCTTGACCACTTGTCGGATCACGACCTGCTCCTGGTGGGCGATGGGCCGCGGCGGTCGGATCTCGAAGCCGAGGTCCGCCGGTTGGGCCTGACCGATCGAGTGCATTTCGCCGGTTGGCGCGACGATGTCGCGGAGATTCTGAGAGCCAGCAGGCTGTTGGTGCTGCCGTCGCGCTGGGAGGGGATGCCCAACGTCGTGCTCGAAGCCATGGCGGCGCGATTGCCGGTGGTGGCCACCGACGTGGAAGGCGTGCGCGCGCTGTTGGGTCCGCGGGCCGATCTCCAGACGGTCGCGAAAGACGATCCGCGAGCTTTTGCGGAACGGGTCGTCGCGGTCCTTTCCGATGCCTCGTTGGCCGCTCGCCTGGGCGAAGAGAATCGCCTCCGCGCCGAGCGACATTTCAGCCTGGGCGCGATGGTGTCATCGTACGCCGCTCTCTACCATCGGTTGGCCCGGCGTTGACAATCGGCGAGAGCCCATATCCAGTTGGCGGTTCGCCGACGGGTTGCGACGCTTGACAGGCAGTTTTGCGGATGCTCAACCGCAACAGGAATGGCCGACTCGCTCCCTCGGCCGATTCACCTTCCGCGTCGCTCGCCAAGGCAAGGCAAGCACATCATCTTGACCGACGCGAGGCGGGTGGTGTAAAAGGCCAAATACAGATCCGCATAAATCAGAGTTAGGCGGTGGAGACGACGGGTGCATGAAGTCACGATCCGTTGCGACGGGGGTGGTTTCCTGAAGATCACCCTACTTGGCCGGTCGCACGCCGGAGCGAACGATTTTTGGGACGGCAACTGGATCCAGGCCGCAGTCAAGATCCTGGCCGGCGGATTCCGCGGTTCCGTGGGCGGCTACCTACGTGCCGAAGAATTGGTCCAGTTTCTCGACCAACTCTCACAGCTTCAGAAGTCGTTGCGGGGCACTGCGGAGTTCGTGACAATGGAGGAGTGGCTTTCCATCCGCGTCACCGGCGATGGCCTGGGGCACATGGAGTGTCGATGCAATATACGGGACCAGCCCGGCATCGGTAACACGCTCGACTGCACGCTTGCTACCGACCAGACATTTACTCAGACCACCATTTCGGAGTTGGCAGCGGCAGTCGAAGCGTTCCCGGTTGTCGGGAAGCCGTAGCAGGGAAACTGAGGCCAGGCCGTCCGTAGTGGAAGACGGCCTGGGAAGGCCGTCCCTCGGGATCGCTGCGCGTGGTGCCCCGTGAACGGGGCGGTTTACAATTGCCTCGGCGCGTGACTGCCTTCCGACGTTCGGGGCCGGCGCGGCGGATGGATGTTGTTTCCGCGAAATTGGCATGCCCCGCATTCATGAGGTAACGCAATGAGCGATCTCGCGCAAGCCCTATCCGTGGCGATCGAGGCGGCACGCGAAGCCGGCGCTTTACTCCGCCAGGAGTTCCATCGGCCCGGCGGACCGCGCGGCGCGGGCGGCCACGCCGAGATCGACCAGCCCGCTGAACAACTGATCCAAAATGCCTTGCTCGCCCGCTTTCGCTGGAAGTACCGGGGAGAGGAACTGGGCTACCGCGAGAACGGCAACGGCCCATTCATTTGGTTGGTGGACCCCAACGACGGTACGGCATCATACCTGAAGGGCTGGCGCGGCAGCGCGGTCAGCATCGCCGCGTTGCGCGACGGCGTACCGGTTCTGGGCGTCGTTTTCGCCTTCAGCTACCCAGATGACGAGGGCGACCTGATCGCCTGGGCCGATGGCTGCAAGCTGACCCGCAATGGGCGGCCCGTGACGGTCGAGTTGAACGACGCTCGGCTAGAAACCACTTCCACATCGCGGCCCGTCGTCTTCCTTTCACAAGATGCCGACCGGAATCCCAAAGCGAACACCGACTGCGTAAGGCCGGCCCGTTACATCGCGCTGCCCAGCATCGCCTACAGGCTCGCCCGAGTCGCGGTGGGCGACGGCGTGGCGGCCGTCTCCCTGAACGGCCCGGTAAGTTGGGACTATGCGGGCGGCCACGCCTTGGTGCGCGGCGCGGGGGGCGTGCTGCTGGATCAGCAAGGAGATGAGGTCAGCTACTCGTCCGATGGACAAAGCTCGACTCAGCGGTGTTTCGGCGGCAGTCCGCGCATCGCGCAGGAACTCCGCGAACGTAACTGGGAACAGGTCTTCATGCGTACGCCCGCCCCGTCGCCGCCGTTTTGCCTGGTCCGTCCGAAACGCGGTCGGGCCGTCGCCGACGCGGGCGTGCTCGCCAGGGCGCAAGGTTGTCTCCTGGGACAACTGGCAGGTGATTCGCTCGGTGGACTGGTCGAGTTTCAATCGGTCGAGTCCATCACGGCCGAATATCCGCGCGGCGTTCGTGACCTGAGTGACGGCGGCACATGGCACAACCTGGCAGGGCAGCCCACCGATGATTCCGAGCTTGCCCTGATGTTGGCTCGGATGCTCGTGGATTTGGGCCGCTATGACCGGGCCGCGGCCATCGACGCCTACATGCACTGGTGGCCCAAAGCCTGGGACCGAGGAAGCACGCTCACGCAAGCCCTGGAGCCGGCCAGCCGTGGAACGAGCGGCGCCGAGCGGCTACGGCTGGTGGAGGAGCATGCGAGTCGTTCCAGTCAGTCAAACGGCTCGCTGATGCGGATCAGCCCACTGGGTATTTTTGGCGCGGGTCAACCTGCAATGGCGGCCGATTGGGCGCGCGAGGACAGCCGGCTGACCCATCCGCATCCTGTCTGTCAGGAATCCTGTGCCGTCTTCGTTGCCGCGCTCGCCACCACCATCGCCAACGGCGCGACGCCCCAGGCGTGCCACGAAGCCGCCTTGATGGAGGCCGAGCGGTCGAACTGCCGGGCCGAGGTTAGGAAAGCCCTTGCGGACGCCCGGCACGCGGCGCCCGTGGACTACACGCACCACATGGGCTGGGTGCTGATCGCCCTGCAAAACGCTTTCTACCAGTTGCTCCATGCCCAGAACCTGGAGGAAGGAGTCGTCGATACCGTGATGCGAGGCGGTGACACGGATACCAACGCCGCCATCACCGGGGCGCTGCTCGGGGCGGTGTATGGGAGGAAGGAGGTGCCGCCGAGGTGGCTCGACACCCTGCTCTGCTGTCGCCCGCTCCAGGGAACGCCAACCGCGCATCCCCAGCCATCCGAGTTCTGGCCGGTCGATGTGATGGAACTGGCCGAAGCCCTGCTGCTCGCCGCAAGGCCTTGACCCCGCCATGGCCTGGGGGCGCAGCACCGCGCCGCGGTCGAATTCCTCCTAGCCCGGATTATATAACGGGTAGATCGGAGGTCACGCGAGAAGCCCTGCGATGGGGTTGCCGCCCGCGATCAAAAGCGGCCGGTTCGCCCTATCGCGGACCTCGGTCGCCGGATCGATGCCCAAGAGCTGGAACATCGTCGCCGCCAGGTCGTCGGGCCGCACGCCGTCGCGGTCGGGAAAGGCGGCCTGTTTGTCCGACGCGCCGTAAACGAAGCCCCGCTTGATTCCGCCGCCGGCCAACAACACCGTATAGCACTGCGGCCAATGGTCGCGACTGACGTTGTCGTTGATCTTGGGGGTGCGTCCGAACTCGCCCATCCAAACGACCAGCGTTTCGTCGAGAAGGCCGCGCTCGTCGAGGTCGGCCAGCAACGTGGGCAACGTCTGGTCGGTGATCGGCAGGTGGTACTTTTCGATGATGGGAAACATCCGCGTGTTGTTGAAACCGTGCGTGTCCCAGCCGCCGCGGGTCGTGTTTTGGCCGCCGATCGTGTCGGAAAAGTAGACGTTCACGAACTTCACGCCCGCCTCGACCAGTCGGCGGGCCAAAAGGCAGCTTTGGCCGTAGGTGTGCCGGCCGTAGCGCTCGCGCAGCGCCTCCGGCTCGGCCGACAGATCAAAGGCCCGGCCGACGCGCGGCGAACTGAGCATCGCGAGGGCCTTGTCGTAGTACGCGTCGAGACCGCGCGCGGCGCGCGAGACCTCCAGCAGCTTGCTCTGACGGTCGATCATTCTTTGCAGTTCGCGTCGGTTTTCCAGACGGCCCAGCGGCAGGTTGTCGGGCAAGCTCAACTCAGGCAGCCGGAAGCCGGCGGCGTTGGGATCGATGGTGACCAGGAGCGGATCGTGGGCCTTGCCCAGGAAACTGGCGTGCTGGCCCGGCGTCACGGCCCCGTCGCGAATCACATGGGGATGGGCCACGAAGGTCGGCATCCCGTCGGCGACCGGGGCCAGCCGATCGACGACCGAACCGTAGGCGGGGAACAAGTCGAGCGAGTCGCGCAGGCGGATATCGTCAGTCGGCGGGGCGTGACCGGTCAGGGCATAGTACGCGGCCGAGTTGTGGTTCTTCATCGTGTGATGGACACTACGAACCAGCGTCACCTTATCCATCACTTGCGCCATGCGCGGCAGGTGTTCGCAGACGGCGACGCCCGGCACGTTGGCGGCGATGGGCCGCAACGGCCCCCGGATCGCCTCGGGGGCCGCGGGCTTCATGTCGAACATGTCGATGTGACTTGGGCCGCCGAACTGGTAAAGGAAGATTACCGCCTTGGCCCGCGGCTTCACAAAGGGCTTCACGGGCGGCTTACGGTCTTCGGCCGCGAACGCTCGCGGCAAGGTCAGGCCCAAGAGGCCCGCGCCGCCGATCGACAGCAAACGCCGGCGCGCAAAATCGGTGGTGGGACTCATTGCCTTATCAGGAACTCCTTCGAATTCAGCAGCCCCCACAGAATGTCTTCCAGCGCCAAACGGTGGTTCGCGGCCTTATCGAGATACTCGCGCATGCCGCGCGATTCTTCGTCGGTCGGCGGCCGGGCCAGCGCGGTGAGCCATAGCTCACCGATCGAATCGGCACTGGCCTTGCCTGAGGCGAGCCATCGCCCCAGCCGATTGTCCGGATGTGTGAGCAACTGGTTGATCGTCGGCCCGCTGACCAGTTGGAACGTCTGGCTCAACGTGCTCTCGGTCGAACGCTCGCACTCGCAGGTCAGGAGCCGCGGCGGCTTGCCGAACAGTACCAGGAAATGATCCGCCGCGGCGGCGTCGCCGCGGCGGAAGCGCATCGCTTGCACACCCGGCAACTGGCCCGCCCGCGCGCCGACCGGGTAGCCGGCGAAGCGCAAGGGTACTCCCGCGGTCTGGCTCAAGGCGTCGAGCAACTGCTCGGCCGACAGCCGGCGAACCAGGGCGTGCGAAAAGTTCCGCTCGTCGTCGCGGTTCGTGTCGTTCGGCATGGACGAAAGCTGGTAGGTCCGCGAACTCATGATCGTCCGCGCGAGGTGGCGCAGGTCAAAGCGATGCGCCACGAGGTCGGCCGCCAACGCGTCCAACAGCGGTGGGTTCGCGGGGGGATTCGTCAAGCGGAAGTCGTCGATCGGGTCGACGATTCCCCGCCCCATCAGGTGATACCAGACGCGGTTCGCTTGCGCGCGGGCAAAAAAAGGATTGGCCGCCGCCGTGATCCATGCGGCCAGTTCCTCAAGCCGGTCGTCGCCGACGACGTCGATCGCGCGCGCCGACTCGCCCAGGAAACAAGGTTCCATCGGCTCGTGGCTGCGCGGGTCTCGCACTTCGCCGTCGGAGGCCATCCACACGATCTGCTCGCCGTCGAACTCATGGGCGTCGTTGACGTCGCCGCGGCGGTTCTCGACGATCTTGTACCTCACGCGGGCGAAGAACCCGGCCCAGCGATAATAGTCTTTCTGAGTCCAGCGGTCGAAAGGGTGGTTGTGACACTTGGCGCATTGCAGGCGCACACCCAGGAACAACTGCGCCACGGCCTCCGCCCGGCTCACGGGATCACGGTTGGCGCGGTAGAAGTTGGCCGGCGGGTTGGTGTAGGTGCTGCCGCGGGCGCTGACGAGGTCACGAACGAACTGGTCGAGCGGCCGGCCCTCGGCGATCGCCTGGCGGATCCAGTGGTGGAACGCCTCGACTCCCTTCGCGTCGAGAGCCTTTTCCTCGTTGCGCAGCAGGTCCGACCATTTCAGTGCCCAGCAGTCGGCGAACTCGGGCCGTTCGAGCAACCGGTCGATCAACCTGGCGCGTTTGTCGGCGTCGGTGTCGGCCAGGAACCGCCGGGCTTCATCGGCCGTCGGTAAGACGCCCAGGGCGTCCAAATACGCCCGTCGCAGGATCGCATGATCGTCGGCGGCCGACGATGGGTTCATCCGCAACGTGCGGAGCTTGGCGAACACATGCTCGTCGATGTAATTGGCCGGCGGCGGGCCGGACCAGACGAAACCCGGCCGGGAGGGAACGAACGCCAGCCGCACCGGCACTTGAAGACGCAGGAATCGGACGAGCACGGTCGTCTCGCCCATGCCCAGACGCCCGACGAGCCCGTCGCGGCCGATCGTCACCAGCGGGTCGGCCGCTTCGTAAACGGCCAGGCGGGTCACGTCGCGCCGCGTGCCGTCGTGGAACACAGCCTCGACCGACAATTGCACGCGATCCGCCGGCTCGACGACGACCGACTCACGCGGGCTAACTTCAAGCCGTTCCAGCCTTGCTGTATCCGCCGGATCGTTCAGCATGCCGGCGGCGATCCACTGCCGCAGAATCCGGTACTCCTCCGAATCGACGCGGAACCGCCGGCCGCCTTGGTGGGCGATTTGCGCGGTCGGTTTGAGCAGAAGCAGACTGCGATCGGGTTCAAGCCGATCCGCGCGCCGGCCGAGTTGATCGCGTGAAAGGGCCAGCAGGTCGGATTCGGGATCTTGACCGCGCAGCGAGAGTTTGAAGCCTCCCTTGCCGTTTTGGTTGCCGTGACAGACCCCCAGATTGCAACCGGCCTTCGAGAGCACGGCCATCACATCCCCGCGGAAGGTGACGGCGGCGGACGAAGGTTGGCTCGCGACGAGGAGCACCACCAGAGCCATCGACGCCGGCCCACAGGCGCGCCGATACGGCGAAACCATCGGAAGGCGCACCGATTGCGTGGCGAGCGTCATGCCACCGATTATACTCTTCGGTTCGCCGGTTCCGCAATGATCGGATGGCGGCGCCTCGCCCCAAGCCGGTATCGGCGTGTATGGCAAACATCATTCGGCTTACATCCTGGGAGTTTTTCGCCTAAACTCAACGATATGAAGCATACGTCCCTGACCGAGATGGCTGGTAACTGGAAGGAAGTCGCACGATTGCGGTTCCGTGGCGAACGGTTTCGCGACCATGCGCTTGACCTATCCGCGTTGGCGGAGCTGCAACAATTTCAGAAGCTGGTTGCCGAGACCGCCAAGGCACTCTGGCGAGCGGCAAACCCGGATCGCAAGAACCTGCCCGCGCACTTTGCAAGAAGGATATAACGTGCTCATCCAGCGCAATGGGGACAAGAATGGGGAGTGAGCGATGAATGTCCATGGCCACGCCTAATGATCCATTTAAAACATGCCCCACTGCCGTGCGAACCGATTGGCCGACGGCCGACTGGAAACGGCGGTTTCGCCGGCGGCTTCTGGGGTGGTTTCGCCGCGCGGCGCGCGATCTGGCCTGGCGCCAGTCGCGCGATCCGTACCGCGTGTGGGTCAGCGAGATCATGCTCCAGCAGACCCAGGTGGCGACCGTCTCCGCCTATTTCCCCCGCTTCCTCGCCGCCTTTCCCCATGTCGCGGCGCTGGCGGCGGTCCCGGAGGAGGACGTGCTGCGGCAATGGGAAGGGCTGGGCTATTATCGCCGGGCACGGCAATTGCACCGTGCCGCCGGGGTGATCGTTCGTGAGCACGCCGGCCGTTTCCCGAGCGATTTCGACGCGATCCGCGCGCTGCCCGGCATCGGCCGCTATACGGCCGGGGCGATCGCCTCGATCGCCTTCGACCTGCGGCGGCCGATCCTCGAGGCGAACACCATCCGGCTGCTGAGCCGTCTCGTGGCCTATCGCGGCGATCCGCGCCAAGCGGCCGGCCAAAAGTTGCTCTGGACTCTGGCTGCGGAACTATTGCCCAAGAGTGGCTGCGGCGAGTTCAACCAGGCGCTGATGGAACTGGGTAGTCTGGTCTGCGCGCCCAGGCAACCTCACTGCCAGGAGTGCCCATTGTCGGCGCTTTGCCCGACCCACCGCGACGGTTTGCAGCAGTTAGTCCCCTTGGTGCGGCAAAAGCCGCCGGCCGAGGCCGTGCGCGAGGCGGCGGTGGTGGTTCGCCGGCGCGGGCGCGTGCTGCTTTTGCGCCGCGGCGACGGCGGCCGTTGGGCGGGGCTCTGGGACTTTCCCCGCTTCCCCCTGGCGTCGCCGGGCCAAGTCGACCGAACCGACGAACTGATCGCCGGGGTGCGGGCGCTGACCGGCGTGGTGGTCCGGCCGCTACGGAAGTTGACTACACTCAAGCACGGAGTCACCCGCTTTCGCATCACGCTCGATTGCCACCTGGCCGACTATGTTTCGCGCCCCCGCGGCGCAGGCAGGGCGGTCGAGATCGCCTGGGTCATGCCCGCCGCGTTGGAAGGTTACCCCCTCAATGTCACCGGCCGGAAACTAGGACGGCTGGTAGCGACCGCTGAACTTCCCACGGGCTGGCCCCGATGATCAGCCGGCGGAATTCATTTTGACCCACCCCTTATCCGCGGACTGCGATCGCCTCGGCGGCCTGCCATTCATCACCGCTGCGCTCGACGCGCCGATAAAGCGTATCGCGCTCGACCGGCTCGCGGCCGGCCTCGACGATCAAGCGGCGAATTTCGTCGACCGAGAGGATTTCGGGGGTTTCGGCGCCGGCATCATGGTAGATCAGCTCGTGCCGCACGGTGCCGTCGAGGTCGTCGGCCCCGTACCAAAGCGCCGTCTGCGCGGTGCCGATCCCCAGCATGATCCAGTAGGCCTTGACGTGCGCGATGTTGTCCAACATCAAACGGCTGACGGCCATCGTCCGCAGGTCGACCAGGGCCGAGGCCTTGGGGATATGGCTCAGTCCGGTGTTGTCGGGATGGAAAGCCAACGGAATGAACGTCTGGAAGCCGCCCGTCTCGTCTTGCAACTCGCGCAGCCGCGCCAAATGATCAATGCGGTGGTAGGGCGTTTCGATGTGGCCGTAAAGCATGGTGCAGTTGGTCCGCAGCCCCAGTTCGTGGGCCGTGCGGTGGATGTCGAGCCAGTTGCCGGCGTCGGCCTTGTGCTCGCAGATCCGATCGCGGACTTCGGGATGAAAGATCTCGGCCCCGCCGCCAGGCATGCTCCCCAGCCCGGCGTCGATCAACTCTTGCAGAATCTCGCGGATCGGCCGCCCGGTCAGATGCTGGAACCAATTGATCTCGACGGCGGTCCATCCCTTGAGATGCAGCTTGGGATAGGCGTCGTGCAAGGTGCGAATGACGTTCAGATACCACTCGAACTTCATTTGATGGTGCAGGCCGCCGACGATATGCACTTCGGTGCAGCCGGCCTCGCTCGCCTCGCGTCCACGCTGCACGATTTGCTCGTCGCTCATCAAGTACCCTTTCGGGTCGCGCAGGTCGGAGCGGAACGCGCAAAACGCGCAGCGGTAGACGCAGACGTTGGTCGGGTTGAGGTGCGTGTTGATGTTGTAGTAGGCTGCCTGGCCGTTCTTTTGCTCGCGAACCATGTTGGCCAGTTCGCCCAGGTCGTTCAGATGGACCTCCGGCCCGTAGAGAAACAAGCCGTCGTCGAGCGACAGTCGTTCACCGGCGAGAACCTTATGGCGGATGGTTTCGAGCGTGGGGGTGGTTTGCGTCATCGTATCGCCAGGAATGGGTTGCATGTCATTCTAAGGGATGGACCGTTCGAGGGGAACCGCGGCACCCACGCGGAGCGTGGGGACGAGGCGTTTGGACTCCCTCACTTCACCAACAAATCGACGGTGCCCACCACAAACAGCCCTACGCTGAGCACGGCATTGACGTGGAAAAACGCCAAATTCACTCGCGTCAGGTCGTCGGGGCGGACCAGCCAATGTTCATAGACCAAAAGCGCCGCCGCGACCGTGATGCCCGCCAGGTAGATCCAGCCCAGTTGCGGGTACACCCACGGAAGCGAGAACAGCAGGGCAATCATCCCCAGGTGGCAGAACGCCGCCAGCCGAAGGGCGCCGACCACGCCGACGCGGGCGGGCATGCTGTAAAGCCCCAGCTTCGCATCCGTCTCCACGTCCTGGCAAGCGTAGATCATGTCGAACCCCGCCACCCAAAGCATGACCGACGCGCCCAGCACCACCGGTGGCCAGGCCACCTCGCCCCGCAGGGCGATCCAGGCGGCGATCGGCGCCAACATCAACGCCGCGCCCAGCCAGAAATGGGCCAGGGCCGTACACCGCTTCGTCAGGCTGTAGCCGCACAGGAACGCCAGCACCGGGGCGGACAGGTACAGCGGCCAACGGTTCGGCAGAAAGAGAAGCGTCGAAGCCACGAAGCCCGACGCGCAGACCAGCGCGAACACCGCCACGTTAGCCACGCTCAACCGCCCGGCGGGAATGTGCCGCGACCAGGTTCTCGGGTTCTGGGCGTCAAGGTGGCGATCGGCCAGCCGGTTGAAGGCCATCGCCGTTCCGCGGGCAAAGACCATGCATACGACGATGCCGGCCAGATCTTGCCAGCGCCATGGCGTCGCCCGCTCGCCGCCGTCGCGCCAGGCCATGACCGCCGCCAGCAGTGCGAACGGCAACGCGAACAGCGTGTGGCTGAAGCGGATCATCTCGAGCAGCAGGCGAAGGCGATGCAACATCAGTGGCCAGTTGTCATTGGTGTCATTGGTCAATGGTCAATGGTCGGTTGATCCGACCCCCACGGTTTCACCAGCGCGTGTTCGACGCCAAGCTGATCGCAAATCCGGGCGACGACGAAATCGACCAGGTCGCCGACCGACCTGGCCCCGTGGTAAAAGCCGGGCATTGCCGGCAACACGACCGCGCCGGCCTCGGTCGCACGGCGCATGTTGTCCAAGTGTACCAGCGATAAGGGCGTCTCGCGGGGCACGAGCACCAGCTTGCGGCGCTCCTTGAGCTGAACGTCCGCGGCGCGATGGATCAAGTTGTCGGAGTATCCTTGCGCGATCGCGGAGAGCGTGCCACCCGAGCAAGGGCAAACGACCATCCCATCGTTGGGCGCGGAGCCGCTGGCCATGGGGGCCATGAAGTCGCGGTAATGGTAATATCGCACCTCGCCGCGTCGCGCCGCCGGGCGACCGGCATCCGAGCGAGCCGCGAGCACTTCGCGCAGCAATTGCGACGAACCGCCGGCCAGCCGCGGGCCGCTGGGCATCAGGTCGTCAAGGCGGAACCGCTCGAGATCGACCGACAAGTCGAGCTCCTGCTTGAGCACGGCCTGGCCGGCCGGGCTGACCACCAGTTGCACGTCGCATCCGGCCGTCAGCAGTTCTTCGAGCAGCCGCACGGCGTAGATCGCGCCACTGGCGCCGGTGATGGCGAGAACGTAGTTGGAATTCATACGGCGGTCCACACGATCATTTGGTCCCAACATACAAGGTCGCCACGCCCAACGTCAGCGGAAAGAACGCGACCTCCCTCAATGCGGCCCGGCGCATCCGCTCGGCCAGCGCCTCGCCCGAGGGAAACTCGCCGACGCTGGCCGGCAGGTAATGGTACGCATCGTGCCGGTTGCGCGCCAGGGCCTGGCCGATGGTTGGCAACACGCGGCGAAAGTACCAACTGTAGACCGCGCGGAACGGCTGCCAGCGCGGCAGCGAAAACTCGAGCACGGCGACCTTGCCGCCGGGCCGGCAGACGCGCGCCATCTCCGCCAGCCCTCGATCGGTGTCGGTCACATTCCGCAGGCCGAAAGCGACGCAGACGATGGAAAAATAGTCGCTGGGAAAGGGGAGCCGCTGGGCGTCGGCCTCGACGAAGGCGACGTGACCGTTGATGCCCGCGTCGCGACGCTTGCGGTCGCCCAGCACGAGCATCGGATGGCAGAAGTCGGCCCCCACGATCCTTGCCCGGCCCTCGCTCGCACGGTAATAAGCCAGCGCCAGGTCGCCCGTCCCGGTGCAAAGATCCAAAATCGGTCCTTCGCCCGAAGGCGGTACGCGCCGCACCGTCCGCCACCGCCAGTAGCGATCGACGTTCAGCGAGAGCAGATGGTTGAGGAAGTCGTAACGGCCGGCGATTTCACCGAACATTCGGCGGACACGAGCTTCCGATTTATCGACGACCATGGTTGACGATGCCTTGGGCGACCTCGGGCGGGAGGTATAGTTTTAACCGTCGAAGAACTTGCAAAGTTAACTAGCTAGCCCGGATTATTCATGGTCCGGGGAGGAACTCGCGCATTGTGCTGTAGCAGAATTCGCAAGAATTCTGGCATAACTCGCGTCCACGGCCTGACTTCTTGCGAAGCCAGCTACGGGACCATGAATAATACGGGCTAGACTGGGTTAGACTGGATTCCCACAGGGCTCATCGTCCAGGGGCGTGGCGCCCGGCGGGGGCGTACCGCCGCCGGAGCGGATATAACCGGCCCGGCGGCGGGCATATTCGGCCGGGCTGGGCTCCAAGGCTTCAATCACTTTCCCCTCGACCGCCTCTTCGAATAGCCGCTTCAGATAAGTTCGGCACCAGCCGCAGCCGGTGCCTGCCCCGAAACACTCGCTCAGTTGCCCCGGCCGGCGAGGCTTCTCGACTCGTAGGAAATTGAGCACCTTGCGCTTGCTGACGTGGAAACAGAGGCAAACTTCGTCGTCCAAGTCCATATCATGCCTGCTCGCTGGCGGTCGCCAGGCGCAACGCGATGCGGCATGCCTGCCGGAACGCGGCCAGATCGAGTTGCTCGTTGACGGTATGCACGTTCCGCTGGCCGCAGCCCAGCGTGACGGTCGGAATGCCACGCGCCGAGAGCCAATTGGCGTCGAGTCCGCCGTTGGTGATTGCCCGCTGCGGTTCGTCCCCGACGGCGCGAACCGCGGCCTCGGCGGCCAGCACGCACGGCGTATTGTCGTCGAGCCGGAAGGCCTCGTAATCCAACCGGCTCGAGAGGGCGACCTTGCCCGTCGCGCCCGCGACGTTCCGCACCGCGCCGGCCGCACGCTGGAAGGCCTCCTCGATCGCCGTTAGGATCTCGCCGCGGAAGCCGGGGTCGTGGCTGCGGCACTCGGCCTTGAGCGACACGCGGTCGGTGACGACGTTGGTGGCCGCGCCCCCCTGGATCACGCCGATGTTGCTGGTGCCGTGGCGGTCGCCGCGGCGGACGTCGCCCAGCCAGCCCGCACTCTGCAAGTCGGCGATCGCCAGGCCGGCGATGGCGACCGCGCTCACGCCATGCTCCGGCGCCCCGCCCGCGTGGCTGGCCAGACCTTCGATCTCGATGGCAATGCGAAACGCGCCGGTGGCGCCGACCGTCAGCTTGTCGGCCGGGCCGCCATCCCAATTGAAGGCCAACTTCGGCTTCCCCAACGCGGCCAATCGCGCGAAATGCGCCCCGAAAAGTCCAACCTCCTCTTGCACGGGCCAAAAGAAGACAAGCGGAGGATGGGGCAGTTTGCGGCGCACGACTTCCAGCGCGGCTGTAAGCACGACGGCGCAGCCGGCACGGTCGTCGGCGCCCAGTCCGGTGGTCGGGTCGGCGGACTGGACGAACTCTCCGGATCGCTTCGGCTTCGAGCCGACGCACAGCGGCACGGTGTCGGTATGGGCCATCAACAATCGCCGCGATCCGCGTATCGTGCCAGGCAGCGTGAAAATCAGGTTACCGACTTTCCCGCCCAGCGGTGTCCGCCGATGGACGTCGTCGGTGCGAACCGCGGCGGCCGCCGCGCCGGCGCGGCGCAGTTGTTTTGTCAGGTACTCGACCACCCGGCCCTCATCACCGCTGCTGCCGGGGATGGCCATCAGTGCCATGACCCGCTCGAAGGCCGCTTCAAGGTCCGGTTCAGGCGCCGAGTCGCCGGCAGCCGCCGCGGCATCACGGCGCGGCCTGGGATGACGTTGTTTCAATTTCATGGTCATGTCAGGTCGTCATCCCGCGTTACGGCCGAAATTCTCACGAAATCCGCTACGCACAGGGCCTACACCACAATGCCGGTTCTGGGATAGGCTCTTAGCCCGTATTATTCATGGTCCCGTAGCTGGCTTCGCAAGAAGTCAGGCCGTGGACGCGAGTTACGCCAGAATTCTTGCGAATTCTGCTACAGCACAGTGCGCGAGTTCCTCCCCGGACCATGAATAATCCGGGTTAGATCGCCTCGCTCCCACGTTCGCCGGTGCGGATGCGGATACAATCGTCCAAGGGGATGACGAAGATTTTGCCGTCGCCGATTTCGCCCGTCGCCCCCGATCGGCCCCCCTTGACGATCGCCTCGATCGTCGGTTCGACGAACTCGTCGTTGACGGCGATCTGCAACTGCACTTTGCGCAGCAAGTTCACCGTGAACTCATGGCCGCGATACATCTCGGTGTGCCCCTTCTGCCGGCCGAATCCCTGCACGTCCATCACCGTCAGGCGGAAGACCTCGACCTCGGTCAGGGCGTCTTTGACGGCCTCCAAACGGCTGGGCTGGATGATCGCAATGATCAGTTTCATCAGAACGTCCTCGCGCGGTAAAGTGTGCTATTGATCGTAGTTCGTCGGCCGCGGAGTCTCAAGGGCCTCTTTTGAATGGAAACGCCTGGAATCTACCCGATCACTGGCTTGCCGCGGCGGGTGGCGTGGGCTTAATGTCTTCGGCGGATTTCGCTTCGGATCAGCGGCGCGTGTGCCCTACCCGCCGTTGGTGTGGATGACGCTGCCTGAAAGAGCCTGCCTAAAAATTAAGCACCAAAAACCGCGTGCGGCACCGGCTGAAAAGGCCGGCGAATCCCTGACGCGAAAATCTGTTTTCTATGGAGTTTTTGGGGCGTTTTTCGATCGGCGTCACTGTGCTTTGGATCATCGCGCTCGGCACCTGGCTGCCTACAATTTGTGCAATGCTGCCCATAAATTAAGCACCCTTCCGCCGGTTCAATTTAGCTTAGTCAATCTACTCGTTCCCATGGGAACGCCTTATGCGGACGCTCCGCGTCCCCGCCCTCGTTCCCACACTACTATATGACTGCACGCGGCCTGCTCCGACACGAACCCGCGGCGCAAGCAAGGAGCGTAACGACTGGTCTTGCTTGCGCTGCGGGTTGGTGCGCAGACTTGCGAATATGTCATTCCCGGCCGCGTGCAGTATAACCCGCGGCGCAAGCAAGGCCCATCGTTCGGCTGACCACGCACAACCGCTGTACGTGCGTGCGAGCAAATGGCGGTCGGTTGCCTTTGGCGAGCGGGGGGCGTTAGCCCCCTGTTGGCTTGTGCCCCCTGTTGGCTTGTGCCCCCTATTGGCTTGTGCCCCCTATTGGCTTGTCAGGTCATGGGTTCGCCGCCGCTTCGCGGCGAAGATGGCCGTGCAATTGGCCATCTTCGGCATCGGCCGTTGGGCACGGGCCACCATCAACGAAAAATTCCCGCAGCCGAGGCCGCCCTCGTTGTTCTACGCATCTTTTTGAGGCCAGGGGCTTGTCCCCTGGAGATTCACGCTCGTTTCTACATACGCACGCTCCCCGATTTACCCACTTTCGTCCGTGTCGCCTCGCAGGCCGCCTTCAGCGGCCTGCGAGGCGACACGGACGACGGGGAATGGGTGGCATTTGATGTGGGAACCAACGTCAAGTACCAGGGGGCAAGCCCCTGGCCTGTTTTCGATACCGACTCGTGTAGAACAACGAGAGCCCCGGCCCCATAACAAATAATACGCCCAAGGGAGAAGAAGACATCCATCCATTTTCGGCCAGAGGCGGGGCGGGGGACAACAACGGTAAGATAGGCAAATCACATGGCCGGGACGAACAGGAGAAGAAGACATCCATCCATTTTCAAGGGAGAAGGGAGAAGATGGAGAAGAAGACATCCATCCATTTTCGGCCAGAGGCGGGGCGGGGGACAACAACGGTAAGATAGGCAAATCACATGGCCGGGACGGCGGCCCAAACCGAAGCGGGAGCGGATGCGGCGGCGCAAGGTCGTCGTCACGAGCATCGTGGGCCGACGAAAAGTGCAACCGGCGCGCAGCGCCGAAAGGCCAGTCCATCGGCGACTATGATCCGCGGCGGCTGAGGCGATGCCTCGCGTCAGCCAAAGGCCAGCTTGCTGGCCGTCACGCCCTGATACCAGCACTTCCCGCGATG